>Ga0209121_10002919_pt1 | contig 16978 bp, 17 predicted proteins | sample Cruoilmetagenom3_FD_187292 | JGI IMG/M metagenome (GOLD analysis project Ga0209121, IMG submission 187292) | Oil polluted marine microbial communities from Coal Oil Point, Santa Barbara, California, USA - Sample 3 (SPAdes) (version 2) | ecosystem: Environmental > Aquatic > Marine > Oil seeps ... | reverse complement strand
TTTTACTTAAGATCGTCTTTAATCAATCAAATTGCCCATGACCAATTCCAATTCCATAGGATTACCAACTGCCACAGCCATTGTCATAGCCAATATGATCGGCGCCGGTATCTTTACAAGCCTTGGGTTTCAATTAGTGGATACTGTCAATACCTGGTCAATCAACATCTTATGGTGCCTTGGAGCCATAATGGCACTCTGTGGCGCTTTGAGCTATGCTGAACTCGGTACGTATTGGGCACGTTCTGGCGGGGAGTACCATTTTCTTTCAAAGGCCTTTCATCCCTTACTGGGGTATGTGTCCGGGTGGGTTTCCCTAACCAATGGATTTTCGGCCCCTATAGCCTTGTCGAGCATGGCCTTGGGGGCATATGTTGCACCCTATCTTGGTCTTACGGATTCGGTTTTGGCGGTATTTACGATTCTCGCCATCAGTTTTTTTCATTCCATCAGCATCAAAAGGAGCAGTATTCTACAAAACTCAACTACCCTGCTTAAGATTCTCCTGATTCTTGTCATCATCTATTTTGGGTTGACCCGAATCCCTGTATCATCTGCGTATCTTTTTGATAATAGTTGGAAACAGGAAATTCTGATGCCCGCTTTTGCGGTCTCTTTCGTTTATGTTACCTTTTCTTATTCAGGTTGGAACGCCGCTGCCTATATTGTAGATGAAATAAGGGATGTACGTAAAAATCTGCCTAAGGCGCTTCTTATGGGAACGGCTGTGGTAAGTTTACTTTATTTATTATTGATTTTTGTATTTCTCAGACAAAATCCGTTGGAAGCTATTAGCGGGCAACTCGAAATCGGACAACTAACCGCCATTTCCCTTTTTGGCGATAAAGGAGGGGAGTGAATCAGTTTTGGTATAGGCTTGATGCTCATATCGAGTATAAGTGCCATGGTATGGGCAGAGCCTAGAGTGACCCAAGTCATGGCCGAAGACCATATCCTTTGGAGGTGGTTTGCCTTAAAAACAAAGAACAAGGTTCCTATAAGGGCTATTTGGCTCCAAACCGCCATAACCTTGGGATTGGTATGCACAGGAACCTTTGAAGAGGTAATGATCTATAGTGGTTTTGTATTGCAATTGTTTGCTGCTTTAGCGGTAGCTTCAGTTTTTGTGGTAAGGCGAGAGAACAAGACCAAAAGCGGATTTAGAAGTCCGTTTTTCCCAATTCCACAAATCATCTTTTTGATGTTGAGTGCCTGGGTGCTCATTTATTTGATAATTGCGCAGCCCTTGGAAACCGGTCTTGGTCTTCTTAATCTAGTGCTGGGTTTTTTGGTTTATAAAATGGATTGTTACTATAGTAAAAAGGGGCATGTTGCCTAGATTACTAGCGTAAGCTTATTGCTGATTTTCTATTAAGGTTTATGAAGAGAATTAACAAAATTTAAATACAAAAAGTTGTGATAAAGTAGTATTTTAAAGCCATGAATCGATTGAAAAATATAGCGTTACTGGGAATGGTACTAGGGCTGTTCTGGAGTTGCGGCGGAGTTAAAAGTGCCGAGTCCATAGCCTTGAAAAATCGTCAATTTGAGGCATTGAAAACATTGGTGGCTACCAAATCCTTTGTGTTCAATGCTGAAACTGCATATCCCATGCAAACCTATGATGTGATGCGAGTGACCAGTGCTTTATTGCGAAATACGGGAAATACGCCCGGACGTATCTCATTGATAGGAAATGGTGATTATATAAAAGTAAAGGGTGATACGGTACAGGCAGAATTGGCCTATTTTGGGGAAGTACGTTTTGCTGGTTCAATGAATCCAAGGGATAGCGGAATAAATTTTAATGGGGTACCCGCAACATTTGATGTTAGTGAAAACTACAAAAAGCAAATGCTTAGATTGGAATTTAATATCAAGGAAAAAATAGAACCATATGAAGTGATCATGCATTTATATCCAAATAAAAACGCCACGGTTTTTATAAACTGCATAAACCGAACTTCAATCCGCTATGACGGTAAATTAAGTGCCTTTGAAGAAAATACAAGCGAGAAGTAATAGCACTTGGTTTCATCTTGAAAGATGCGTATACCATTAATATTCCATTGGAAAATATGACAAATAGGTGTATAACATGATATGTGTTATCTTTGCCCCTTTCTTAGTGCAAGTATGAACAAAAGTGCTATGGATTCAAGTTCTAAAATCAGGGTTAAAAAGTCTAGACTACAACTGCTTCATCAATATTATTCCTATACCGGGTTTTATGCTTTTGTGAAATCCAGTTTGGGCAAATTAATTGTACCGATTTCATTGTTTATAATCGTATTGTGGCTTGTTCACATGCTGTTTATTGATTTTAATGATTTATTCACATCGATTACAACTACCTATGATCCCTTCATACTATTAACTATTTTCTTAGCTTCTGAATCCGTATTGGGGTTAATCCCTCCAGAAATTTTTATCGCTTGGGCTGATAAAACGGAAACACCTATTTTCTATTTATCCTTGCTTGCTTTATTATCCTACCTCGGGGGAATCTTTTCCTTTTTTGTTGGAAAGGCAATTTCAAAAATGCCATTGGTATATGCGTATTTTGAGGTGAAAATGCAAAAGCATGTAAAGATGATGCGCAAATGGGGAGGGCTTTTAATTGTTGCGGGTGCTTTATTGCCAATTCCATTTTCGATTACAAGTATTGCTGCAGGAGTAATCCAATATAGCTTCAGAAATTATCTACTGTTCGGATTGTTGCGATTTGTACGATTTTATCTATATGCTTTGGTCATATTCAATGTTTTTTAAATTTCCTAAACTTCATTAACAAACATCATGGCCTGGCCCTTACCCAGAGGGTCTGCTTCGGGTATAGCATCCGGACAATCACGAGATGCCTGAACCATGGGCTAAGATAAAAATAGCCCAGACTGCCAGTCCACCGTACAGGGTTTCGGAAGGCGGGTCGACGAGGCAAGTTTCTTAATTCTTGGAGTTTAGCAGTCTTGATGCTAATAGTGCTATGGCGCTGGCTCGACTTAAAGTAGCCAATTCAGTGGATGAAGGTCTCCGTGGTAATTCATTTAAAATAGGGCTGTATACTTGAATCCCATAGCGTTTAATACACTAACCGAAGGTCAATATGCGATGATGGCAAGGTCATTGCTTATGGGAAAACAGAACACTCTTCAAAATAAAATGTCCAACAATTCTTCATTTTTTATAGGTTCGCAACACGAATTCCTCAAAAAAAAAGCCAAAAGGGAAGGCCCTGTGTTTACCTGCAGTATAATTTTGAATAGCATTCAAACAATTTATAATCATTCTTGTGGCATTTGATTAAATATTTTGGTAACTTTCTAGGGTCTAATTAAATTGAATAGATTATAAACCCATAGTATACTTTTATGGAAGATAAAAATAAAAAGTCGGGAGCTAAACCGGGAAATGGCATAAGCAGAAGAAGTTTCATCAGAGGTGCCGGACTATCTACTGCAGGTAGTGTATTGTTGACAACAAATGCTTTTGCCTTAAACAATAAGGAACCACTTACGGCCGAGAATGAATTTGGACCAGATGCCATGACCATTAAAATGAAGGTAAATGGTATAACGAAGTCGCTTAGTGTTGAACCGAGAACGACATTGGCTTCAGCCTTAAGAGATCATTTGGAGCTTACGGGAACCAAGGTCGTTTGTGATCGTGGTTCCTGTTCAGCCTGTACCGTATATTTGGATGGTAAACCAGTGAATTCCTGTATGCTGTCGGTTTTTGATGTGGGTGATAAAGAAGTTACCACCATTGAAGGGATTGCGAAAAATGGTGAGTTGCATCCGGTGCAGCAAGCATTTATAGAACATGATGCTTCCCAATGTGGGTATTGTACCCCAGGGATGGTCATGTCTTGTGTTCACCTTGTGGATAACAACTCCGACCCCAATTTAGAAGACGTAAAAAATGCCACGCGAGGCAACCTTTGCCGCTGTGGAACCCACCCCCATGTATTTAAGGCTACTATGGACGCATCAAAAAAAATGATATAAGATGGATACTAGAAAAGAAAAATTCCCATATGGTATTCCTGGACACAATTTAAGTGAAATAGAAAGGGAAATCCCTATTGAAGAGCCGCCAGTTTGGCCTGTCAACGATAAGTTGAAAATTATAGGAAAAAGGGTGACAAGAATTGATGCCCTGGATAAAGTGACAGGTAAAGCAAAGTTTACCTCCGACATGAAATTGCCCGGTATGCTTTATGCGAAGATGCTACGTTCAAATGTACCTCACGCTACCATTACTTCAATCGATATCTCAAAAGCGGAAAGTTTAGCAGGTGTACATGCCATCCATCTCATAGAGAATGCACAGAAAGAAGGCGAAGAAAATAAGAGTGGTAAATATCCAATGGTTAAATATGTAGGCCAACCATTGGGTGGTATCGCTGCTGAAAGCCTCGAAATCGCCAAAGATGCGCTTAAGTTAATAAAGGTGAACTATGAGAAGAAGCCTTTTGTCATAGATATTGAGGCTGCCATGGAAATTGGCGCGCCTATAGTTTTTGATGTACCCATTACCCAACAACAAGATGGTGGGGATGTAGGCGAAACGCATGATGGAAGTAAAGGTCAAGGTAATGTTCGGGGACCATCAACCAGTAGTTTTTTTGGTGGACCAAGAGGTGATCTCGCAAAAGGTTTTGAAGAAGCCGATGTGGTGGTTGAAAAAACATATCGCACCCAAGTGCAGACGCATATGCCTTTAGAGACACATGGTGTAGTGGTCGACTGGAATTCTGACGTTATGATGGTTTATGCATCTACGCAAAATACAGCTGGTGTAAGAAATGAAATGGCAAGTGTCTTCAATTTACCAAAAAGTAAAGTACGCGTATTCTGCGATTTTATGGGTGGTGGATTTGGTGCTAAACATAGTGCCGGAAGTTTTGGACCTATGGCGGCAAATCTTGCTAAAAAATCTGGAAGACCAGTTTGGCTAATGATGGATCGAAAAGAAGAACACCATTCTGAGGGGAATCGTCCTAATTCAATTCAATATTTAAAAATAGGAGCCAAGAAAGATGGCACCTTGACTGGTATTCAACAGCGTTCCCATGGAACCGCGGGAGTTGGTCTAGGTGCCGGTGTTGGACGGATCGCCCAAGTCTTATATCCTTGTCCGAATTTTGCAACCGAACAATACGATGTGTTGACCAATGCAGGTCCTGGAGCTGCATGGCGTGCACCAGGTAATGTACAAGGCGCTTTTGGACTCGAACAGGCTATTGACGAATTAGCGGAAAAATTGAATATGGACCCATTAACCTATAGGGACCATATTGATAAAAGCGAAGTGAGAAAAGTAGAGCGCCAACGTGGAGCAAAACTTTTTGATTGGTCACGACGTAAACCGGCCGGCAGTGGCAAAGGTACCGTGAAGAAAGGGCTAGGAGTAGGTCAATCCACATGGCCGCGATTTGTAACACTTGATTCTTCTGTCGAAGTCAAAATACATAACGATGGCGGTGTTGAAATACGATCTAGCGTCCAGGATATTGGTACAGGTACCAAAACCATTCTTGCCCAAGTCGTTGCCGAAGAATTAGGCCTTCAGGTGAATGATATAACAGTCAATATCGGGGATACGTTTTTCCCTGTCGGTCCAGGCTCCGGAGGAAGTGTGGTAACAGGTTCAATTACCCCGCCAGCCCGTAATGCTACTTTTGAAGCAAAAACAGCATTGTTAAAGCTTGTTGCCAAAAAATGGGAAAAAGATTCCTCAGCATTGTTTATGGAAGACGGTATGATAGGACATAAAAATGATGCCAGTCTGAAAATGTCATTTAAAGAAGCGACCAAATTAATGCGGACGAGCCAAATAAGCAAGACTGCAAGTCGTTCAGATGATTATGGAGGTTTTCAACAACCTTGGGGATTGGCCTTTGGTGATTTGGGATCTGTTCAGTTTGCTGAAGTCAGTGTCAATACCGATACAGGATTTGTTAAGGTAGATAAGATAGTTGCGGCACACAGTTGCGGAAGACCACTTAATCTAGGGCAATTGGAAAGTCAGATCAATGGAGGTGTCATCCAAGGCCTATCTTATGCCTTGTATGAAAATAGGGTCATGGACAATGCAACTGGGCACATGATGAATGCCAATGTAGACCAATATAAAGTACCATTCTCTATGGAAATCCCAGAAATTGAAACGCTCATTGTGGAAGAGTATTCAGCACTTTCCTCAACAGATGCCTATGGTATAGGGGAACCTGCGAATATTGCAACAGCAGCTGCTATTGCCAATGCCGTTTACAATGCTATTGGGGTTCGGATTTATGAAATACCCATTACGCCATCAAGCATTCTTAAAGCATTAAATAAAGTCTCATAAAAATAAAGACATGAATAAATTTAGTTGGTACGAAGCGAAATCTGTTGAAGATGCTCTTGAGCAAGTCAGTTCTACTGTATCTGAAGAGTTATATCAGCAAACAAATAATGCTTCAGTTTTTAAATCAGGGGGTATAGATTTGTTCGACTGGGTAAAAGAAGGATTGCTTCAACCCGAAAAAATCGTCAATATTCGGAATATTCCTGGTCTTGACAAAATCAGTTATGATGAAAAAAAGGGTTTGAGCATTGGATCCAATGTGACCTTGGCGGAAATTGCGTCAAATCCCGAAATAAAGAACAATTATTTGGCACTCCATCAAGCAGTTAACCATGCTGCCACTCCCCAATTGCGAAATATTTCAACCTTGGGAGGTAATATAGCCCAGCGTAACCGTTGCTGGTATTTTCGGTCTGCCGATCATGACTGCTACCGTAAAGGAGGCGATCGTTGTTTTGCCCGTCATTCTGAAAACGGCGAAAATGAAAATCACGCGATCATTGATAATGGTTCCTGTGTAAGTATCCATGCTTCTTCTATATCGACCGCACTAATGGCTTTTAATGCCACTGTGGTCATTGTCAATAATGAGGGCAAAAAGAAAAACGTCAGTATGGATGAATTTTTCGTTACTGCTGCTAAGGATATTGCTATGGAAAACATCCTTCAGGCAAAGGAACTTATCACCGAAATAATCATTCCGGCTCCTGGCAAAAATACCAAGAGTGCCTATATTAAACAAGTGGCACGCGAATCATATGATTGGTCTTTAGGTGATGTTGCGGTAGTTTTTGAAGTTTCGGGTAATAATACCTGTCGTTCGGCGAGTATCGTTTTAGGGGCCGCCGCTCCAATACCGTTTCGGTCAATGGAAGCACAAAAAGCTATTGAAGATAAGCTAATCACTAATGAAAATGCCTTGGCGGCGGCAAAAGCAGCTATGTCCATAGCACGCCCATTGGCTAAAAATGGATATAAGGTACCGCTATTTGTGGCTACCATAAAACAAGCCATTTTAGAAATTTCTTAGATATGGAAGAAAACAAACCAAACAAAAAAGGCATCTGCAAATTTCTTCGCGCTAGAAACCCTTATGGAATGATGGAGGGAGGGGATCATCCTTGGCTTTTATTGGATGATGCCAATACCATATGCTGGTGCATCACTTCTGCGGGAGCAATGGGTCCCGATGATGGTTTGGTATCCCCAAAGAGTTGCAAGGAAGGGCGAAGTTGCTTCGTTTCTGGGGACAATGACGTTTTGTAATCAGGCTGCCTATTTACAAGAGGAACAACAACTGTAAGCTGTTACTTGTTTTGTGTAAGGGCTAAATCAACCCATTTATTTCAACATCACTTTCATACAATTAAGTCCATTTTTTTCAAGAGGTTCTTAAATCTAGGCTCGTCACGTATAAAGTCAAAAAGGGGATCTACACTAATATAAGGCATGTTGCTGTCATGTTCTTCAAATGCTTTTTCGAGCCATTCCAAGGCCTCTTCTTTCATCCCAGCACGGCAATAAAGTGTAAATATTTGCCATGAAGGAAAGTAGGTCTTATCGTGATTGGAAATCATCTTCTCGGCAGTACGTTGCATGGCCAAATGGTAGCCTCCTTCTTCAAATCCTTCTTCAAGGGATTTCAAGGCCAATTCATTTTCCCTTAATATGTATATTTTTTTTGCAATATCAAGCGCCTTCTGCCAGTCGCCCAATTCATGATAGACTGCCCAAAGAGCAGGGAGTGCAATGCCCTGGTCCGGTTCTAATTCATAAAGCTTTAGTAACAATTCTAGCGCTTCATTGAACTTACCGGCATTTTTAAGTGCTTGCCCATGAATAGACATATATAATGTATTAAATGGGTCTAGTTGCATAGCAAGCTCACTATGTGGGAGTCCTTTTTCGGGATTACCCATAATTGCTAGAAAATGTGAGTAATAAGCCTGTGAAAAGGCATAATTCGGATTTAACTCCAACGCCTTTAAAAACTCTTGTTCAGCTTTTTTCCAATTCCACTCTCCCCAAGTATATTTGGTGGCCATGCGGGCATGAATTTCTACCAGTGTACTGTCTAGCATCAGCGCTTTATTTTGTGCAGCTTCAGCTTTTTCGAACACTTCACTATAGGGCAAAAATCCATGTTGCACATATCCTCCCCAAGTTCTAGCAATACCCACATAAGCAAGGGCGTAATTTGGGTCAATTTTGCTAGACAATTGAAAATAATCCATAGCACGGTCAAGGTCTGGTTTTGTACCCAACTTCCAGTAACCCATGCCCCTTAGATAGGCTTCGTAAGCATCCGGGTTTATAGGCATTATGGCTTCAGCCAATAATTGCTCTTCCTGAGGAGTGAGATTTATATTGATTTGCTGGGAAATCTCTTTTGCCATTTTCCTGGTAAGGTTTGAAAACTGTCCTTTCTCAATATTGAAATCGTGTACCCATAACTGCTTCTCCTCAGGAAAGGCGCTTACCAATTTCACCTGAATACAAATAATTTCACCGTAGCAAGACACCGAAGTTTCGATAGCAGCATCAATATTGATGCTCTGTGGCAATTTGAGGAAACGATTTTTCCACATTGCGATAGGCATTAGCGGTTTGTTTGGAAGGGACCCTCAAGCCACTTATTTTTCCAACATCCCCAATCAAAGCATCATGTATACCTTCGACAATATATTCAATTGAGTCATCACCAGTATAATTGTCAAAAGGAAGAATCAGCAAAGATGAAATCCCAGCAAATTCAGTTTTAAAGTAACTTCGAATCCAAGGCCCATTTGCCATTACCAAAAGCAACAGAATGATGTAGGCGTAAACTGATGTGATTAGCCTATAAAACAAGGTTTTTCCTTTTAGTTGCTCTATTTTGGAAGCAGAAGGGACTGGTAGTCCGTCTTCGATAATACAATAGGTATTTACTGGATAATCAACATTCTTTAATTTGATTTGTCCCAGATATTTTGTTTTAACAGCGTTTTTGGCCCGAATGGATTTTTGGATTGATTCAGATATATAAATACCTCCAGGGTCTGCAACCGATTGCAATCGTAAGGCTATATTTACGCCATCCCCGAAAATATCTTCGTGATCAAAAGTGATATCACCAAGATGTAATCCAATCCGAATTTTCTCTTTGATTTGATGTCTTGACTGTTTTTGAATTTCGATAGTGCACAACACTGAATCAATGACAGTACTAAATTGAGCGAGCATACCATCGCCCATTTCTTTGATAAGTTTACCATTGAATTGATTGATGCTTTTGATATGAATATCTCGGCTTTTTTCTAATACTTCAAAAGCCTTATCCTCGTCTGACCCCATCAAGGCAGTATAACCGACAATATCGGTGAACATTATTGCGGCCAGTTTTTTTGTAGCAGACATTCGAAACTTATCGTATTAGGTGGTCAAATCGCAATCATGGGTTGTACAATCGATTGAATATAAATAATAAGAAACAAATATGCCATGATTCTTGTCATTTCTAAACTACTACAGGCTGGTCTAATAAAAAACCTACGAAATAGTTAAATAGCAGTAATATGTCTATCATTCAGTAAAATGTATAATTTTGGGCATTGGTATCACTTTGATTTTACATCGTGAAAATTTAAGTACCTAAAAAAATATAAGCATATTGAAACGATTTCTAAAATATCTAAAGCGAATGATCATATCGTTAATTCTCCTCATTGCTGCATTGGTTGCAGTTTACTTGTTGCTTGTGACTTTTTATCCTTCGTTTGGTGGTGATGTTACCAAGGAAAGACAATTGCACTATGCCACCTCCTTACAATTCGAAAATGGAAAATTTGTAAATACCAAGCGGGTAAATATGGATTTGGGTTTTTCTGAAACGCTTTCGCTGGTGAGAAAATTCTTCTTCACCAAAGTAGAAAACGGTCGTCCGAAACAAGATATTCAGGTTACTAAAATAGACTCTTCATCCATTGCAAATTACAACAGTCCGACGCAATTTGTTTGGTTTGGACATTCATCGTTTTTACTGCAGATGAATCACAAGAATATTTTGATAGACCCAATGTTCAGTGCTGTTCCTGCACCACATTCGTTGTTGGGTGCCAAGCGATTTAGTTCGGAATTGCCTATTGAAGTAAAAAAGCTTCCAAAAATCGATGTCGTATTGATCTCTCATGACCATTACGATCATTTAGACTATGAATCAATCCAGTTGTTAATGGATAGGGTTACTAAGTTCTATACGCCTTTAGGCGTTGGCGCCCATTTAGAAGCCTGGGGAGTTTCTAAAGACAATATTGTAGAGTTAGATTGGTGGCAAGAAATCAAATTTGATGAGTTAACATTTGTCAATACGCCAGCGCGTCATTTTTCTGGTCGGAAATTTTCTAACCGTCAAAGTACGTTATGGAGTTCCTGGTTAATTAAATCCGATACCGAAAACATCTTCTTCAGTGGTGACAGCGGATACGATGTTCATTTTAAAGAAATAGGAGCCAAATACGGCCCGTTTGATTTTGCGATGATGGAATGTGGACAATACAACAAAATGTCGCCGGATATCCATATGTTTCCGGAAGAAACCGCACAAGCAGGCATTGACTTGCAAGCCAAAAAGATAATGCCCATTCACTGGGGAGCATTCAAGTTGGCGATGCATTCCTGGACTGATCCTGTAGAGCGTGTAACCCTGAAGGCAAATGAATTGAATCTGCCCGTGATTACTCCAAAAATTGGAGAGGCTTTTTTATTGGAAGATGCCGTTATAAATCATCAAAATTGGTGGCAAGATATATAGTAAGAAGACAAATACTTAGCTTTCACGAATACCATTACGTTACAGTGGACAAGCAATGAAAAAACCTGCCTACAGTAAACTTTCGGTAGGCAGACACTTTTTACACAAGCCGATATTATGTCCCCACTTATTGTTTTGATTTAAAGTTGCCTGCCCTTGTAGCTTCTTTTTGGGCGTAGGAGGGGAGAATAAAGTATACCTAATGACTCCTTGGCCTAGGTGTGGTGTGCGGAATGGATTAAGATTAAAATCGTTTTCAAGAAGCTTATGGTATGTTACCATCTATTTATAGTAAGTAAATAGCACAGTAAATAATAAAAGTTAAACACAGTTTTTTTAAAACGGGTCCTACCCAAACCACCACGTAATAATCCGACTTTTCTTATTCCCCTGTGCCATAGGGATGATATGGTGGTTCGCTTTTGCTTTTTTTAGTTGTTTTTCAATCTTGGGAAGGTTGTCTTCTTTGGCGACAAGACTAGTAAATACCTTCACCTGATCTTTAAACAAAGCATTATCACGTATTAATCTTTTAATAAAGAGTGCTTCTCCGCCATTGCACCAGAGTTCATTCGCTTGTCCCTCAAAATTAAGCGAGAATTCTTTTTTATGGGTTGGGCCTCCTAAATTTTTAAGTTTTCTAAGGGAACCTTTTACAGCTTCTTCCCTAGAGCTATGAAAAGGCGGATTACACATCGTAAAATCAAATCGTTCATCTGATTGTATGATATTCTTAAAAAGAAAACTCTTATTCTCCTGGAGTCGTAGCTCAACTTTGTCTTATAACCCTTTGGTATGCAGCATATTCGCTAGGGCTATTTTTATCGCTGTTGCGTCACTTTCTGTGCCAACCATTGTCCAGTTGAAATGCTCCGCACCCAGAACGCAATAGATTCCGTTGGCACCAGTACCTATGTCCAACCCTCGTATTTCAGAATCTACATTGATGCCTAATTTTTCTGAAAGAAAATCATGCAAATGCAATAGATAATCAAATCGACCGGGAATAGGAGGGATTAGATACCCTGTTGGCAAATGATAATCGGCTAGTTTAAAATCGGCTAGTAACATCGCTTTATTCAAAGCATATACCGCCCTTGAGGAACTAAAATCGATTGTCTCCCCACCAGAAGGATTTAAAACAATATACTCTTGCAAGGTGGGATAGTGTTTGGCCAATCTTTTAAGATCATAGCGTTCACCATATGGGTTTTGTGGGTGCATGGCGGTAAAGGTATGGGATTTCAGGTTAAATATAATTTCAAAGAATGTATCCAAAAGCACTTTCTAAAAAGCTTATGACATCTCTCCCAAGAATTCGTGAGAGATGCACGAATGCCTTATTGGAATAAAGTTAGCTATGAATAAAACCTGTGTCCTCGGAAGCTTTGGCGAAAAAGCGGTCTATGGAATAAATATCGGTATTGGGAGAATCATGGAAATATTGTAAATTCATACAAATATTAATCATATCATAGCATGAAATACCATCATATTATTTTTGCCTTTTTGCTGCTTACCGCGATGATGGCATGCAACTCAAGCAACAAACAAAAAAAAGAAGAAAAAACGATAGCAGATAAGAATATCCCCAAGGTAGTTACCGCCGATATAGAGGCTGGCATTAAAGCCAATATCGCCAAAAAAGTAGAAGAAGGAGGTGGGTATTTTAACATGACTTCAGAAGGAAAGGAACTGCGTCTGCAATTGGTACGCGTACATACCGAATACCTATCAAATTTAGGCCCCCGACGACATTTTGCATGTGTTGATTTGGCCGATGTAAGTGGTGATGTATATGATGTGGATTTTTTCTTGGAAGGAGATCCATGTAGCATGGCCGTTACCGAAACCACTTTGCATAAGCTGAATGGTAAACCTTTTTACACTTGGAAACAACGTAAGGACAAGACATGGTATAGAAAGCCCGTCGAAAACGCATCATCAGATTTGCTTGGAGTCATAGAAGGAAAGGACATATTTGAATTTAGTTATAAGGTTACCCTGCCGGAAATTACAGCATCGGCGCAACTATGGATTCCTGTTCCGCAGAGTGATCGCTTTCAAACTGTTGAATTACTAGCTATACATTCTCCCATCGAACATCAGATACTCAAAGAGAAGAACTATGGTAATTCTATATTATATGTTGAACTTTCTCCTGAACACAACGGGCAGCAATTAGAGCTTGTTTACGATGTTGAAAGGCAAGAGAAAATGCCCTATGAAGAAGATTCGTCGCCTACAAGATATCTGAATGCCAATCTACTGATGCCTGTCGGTGACCGATTTCAGATTCTTGCAGATTCCATTATAGGGAATAAAAGCAGCGGAGGTTCGCTCATGCAGGCAAGGGCCTTATATGATTACATCATTGACAATATGCGCTACATAAAGGCAGGGAAATATGGCACAGGTGATGCTGTTTACGCCTGCGATGCGCTAACTGGTAACTGTACTGAGTTTCATTCTTTGTTCATTTCCTTGGCTAGATCCACAGGAATACCATCGCGATTTGCTGTAGGAGCTTCCATTCCATCTGATCGTGACGAAGGAGGCATCGATGGCTATCACTGTTGGGCAGAATTTTATGCCGAGGGAAAATGGTGGCCTGTCGATATCAGTGAAGCCAATAAATATACGGCGCTCGCCACGTATTACTTCGGACGGCATCCGGCAAATCGTATTGAATTCAGCCGAGGAAGGGATCTTCAAATAGACCCCGGCCCATTTTCCGGACCAATCAACTTTCTCGCATATCCGGTCATGGAAATAGGAAAAACCCCAGCTTTCCCAAAAACATTTTTTTCATTTCGCAGGAAAGCTGACCAAGAAACCTCAAAAAATCTGGTAAGTCTACCCTGATACGGAATCCTTAGCGGGATGTTCCTCACCTTCTGGATGTTCTTCTTCAGCCTTAGCGGGATGTTCTTCGCCTTCTGGATGCTCTTCAGTAGCGGACCCTTCTTCTGTAGGATGTTCTTCGCCTTCAGGATGTTCTCCCGCCTGTTCAGTACTTTCTTTTTTCTTTTGTTCCCTGCAAGAAGTCAACGAGCTTGCAGCAATAAAGCCGAATAAAAGCATTACCAGAGTAATGTATTTAAGTTTTTTTAATCGGTTCATAATATCAGTGTTTTATTAATTAAATGATCAAGTAGAATGTTTGTTAAGTACTTGATTCTATTAAATATAGCAAATTTTACACGAACCCCATTAACCAACCCAAAATTTATAAAGCTTCAAAGATAAACTACGTGGTTTTTCAACTATGAAAATTCATTTATGATTCAAAAGGAGGATGAGCAAAATTTAAAATGAATAAGGTGTTTTGTACATAGAAGCAGATCATAGGAATTCAAAAGAACGGAATAGGGGACAGGCGACCTTTTTGTTGCGGGTTGTACTAACCCTTTCAAGCCTTATTTTTCAATTATTTTGGAGTGTTCCATAAAATAGGACTCAAAACGTTTTAGTTTTGGGTATAATTTTTCCGAGGATAGTACATACTGGCACTTTTGAATACTTTGAGTAATTGAAATAATAGCGTTATACTCAGATGTTTGAATAAGAAAGTCAGCGTCGTCTATACTAAATATCTTCAATTGGGATGTGCTTACTCCATTTAATAAAAACAGCTTGTTCATTGTCTTGGGAGTGGAAATAAGAATGTCTATACCCTCAAATATTTCCGATTTTTGTATGTCTATATGCAGTTCTTCATATCCTACATAAACTCGCAACGAGTTAAATTTGGTATAGGTTAAAAAAGAATTGTATAACTCCAAGGCCCTTTCTTTATTTTCCACAAGCACTACGGCTCTTGGCGCATTTCCTACGGCCTCGCATTTTAATTTATGTAAGGTGGTAAGTATGAGCGTAGTTGTTTTTCCACCACCTTTTGGTGCCGTGCAAAAGACATTTGCTCCACTTTTAATTACTGGAATACTGCTGGTCTGAAAAGGAGTGGGCGTTATTATTTCTAGACGTTCTAGCGATTCCCGTATATCGGAATGTAATTTTTTAAAAGGCATAGGAATTTAAAAGATGTCTGTTTGGCTTCATGTTCATAATGATGTAGGCAAATATACTACCTAGAAACCGAAAAGATGAATAGGGAAAAGAAAGCTTTAAAAATGTATTACAGGTGATGGTTTGTTCTTAGAACAGCAAGAAATTTCAGTTTTAAATACTTAGTTAAGCTACCTTTGCTTAAATCCAATTTATGTCAAAACAGTTTTCAGATTTAGGAATTAACGAACGAGTACTACAAAGTTTAGGCGATTTGAATATTGCAGTTCCCACAGATATTCAAAAGAAAACAATTCCAATAGTATTAAATCAAAAAGAGGATGTAGTTGCTTTGGCAAAAACGGGAACGGGCAAGACCGCTGCATTCGGCTTGCCTTTACTGCAATTGATCAATCCAGAGAATAGGGAAGTACAAGCAGTAATATTGGCCCCTACGCGAGAATTAGGACAGCAAATTTATACGAACTTAGTGTCTTTTACTTCACACAGTCCATCTATTTCAATTGCTTCTGTTTGTGGAGGTATTCCTATTAAACCCCAAATAGAACGCTTAAAAAAAGCGACACACATTGTGGTGGCCACTCCAGGGCGATTAATTGATTTAGTACAGCGTAAGGCCGTCAACATCAAAAAAATGAAATATTTGGTATTAGATGAAGCTGATGAGATGGTAAGTGCGTTAAAAACGGGCTTGGATACGCTTGCCAACGAGATGCCCAAATCAAGACGAACACTATTGTTTACTGCAACCATGCCAGGCACCGTTAAACAATTAGTGCAGAATTATATGTCAAAACATGTGGTGCACCTATAAGCGGATATGGCACAGATGGGGCATCAAGGTATCGATCATAAATACGTGGTAGTAGAACCCATAGAAAAGTTGGAAGTTTTGCTTCACCTTCTAAATACTAAAGAAGGGGAACGGGGTATTGTTTTCTGTAAGACCAAGGCTGCCGTTAATAAATTAGCGAAGAAATTGGCCATTAACAAATTCTCATCCGGAGCTATTCATGGCAGTTTGACCCAAGGTATACGTGACCGGATCATGGGACAATTCAGAGAAGGATTTATTGATATTCTAGTAGCTACCGATTTGGCAGCTCGTGGCATTGATGTTAAAGAAATCTCATATATTGTCAATTACCATCTACCAGATACGTATGAAGCCTATGTACACCGAAGTGGTAGAACGGCTAGGGCAGGAGCGAAGGGACTCTCCTTAAGCATCATACAGGAAGAGGAGCGTAAGGATATTCCTGAGTTTGAAAAAGAGTTAGGGCTTGTTTTCAATGAGCTCAAAAAGCAAAATGCAGAAAATAGGTCAGCAATCAATTTGGTTTTGTGGGCAAAAAAAATATTTAAGACCAAGCCTAACCGTACCGTTTCAGATGAGACTAAATATAAAATAAAAACCATATTCCATCATTTGACGAAAGAAGAATTGATCGAAAAAGTACTAGCTGATCATTTGACACAGCACACCACTGCCAAATCAAAAACAGAGGCTTCCCAAAAGAAGTAAGACCAATGGCCAATAGCATTAGAGAACAACAGGATATTTTAGAAAAATTAAAAATAGACGTATTGAATCCAATGCAGGAAGAAGCTATTGCTGTTATTGAAAGAACTGCGAATACTGTGCTTCTTTCCCCAACGGGTACAGGCAAGACTTTAGCCTTTCTATTACCCCTTATTCAAACTTTAGATCCTAAATGCAGGCAAGTACAGGCATTGATTCTAGTCCCTTCCCGAGAGCTGGCGATACAGATTGAACAAGTAGTTCGTAATATGGGTTCTGGTTTT
>Ga0209121_10002918_pt1 | contig 16980 bp, 16 predicted proteins | sample Cruoilmetagenom3_FD_187292 | JGI IMG/M metagenome (GOLD analysis project Ga0209121, IMG submission 187292) | Oil polluted marine microbial communities from Coal Oil Point, Santa Barbara, California, USA - Sample 3 (SPAdes) (version 2) | ecosystem: Environmental > Aquatic > Marine > Oil seeps ... | reverse complement strand
GTCTGGCGCGGGCCGTCCTTTTGACCAGCATCAGTGAACTGGGGCAGCACATTGAATGGTTTGTTGAAACGGATCAGACGAGTCATGTGGCCTGTCCTAACCCGGCGCGCACGGCCTGTCCAACGTGACCGGGCCCTATGGCAGGCAACCTTGTGGATATTGTCATTTCGCTGTCACGCAGCAGCGGTATCTGGTCTGCGACATATTGTGGAAACTCAAGGCTTGCCAGACAGCAACCACGATATATAGTCACACTCAAGCCGGGGCGGGTCTCCCCGCCTTGGTCCCGGGTCGGGCGCAGGGCGAAGATGGAGTCAAATGATGGACGGTGATTTCAGGATCGATTTTGTGCGTGAACCAGGCGCATTGAAGCAACACCCGGCGCTGGTGTTAAATGCAGATTACCGACCGTTGTCATATTATCCCCTGTCGCTGTGGTCCTGGCAGGATGCGGTCAAGGCCGCCTGGCTGGACCGGGTCGACATTGTTGCCGAATATGACGAGCTGGTGCGCAGCCCCAGTACGCAGATTCGCATCCCGTCAGTGGTGGTTCTGAAAGACTATGTAAAACCGCAAAAACGCGTGGCTTTCACCCGGTTTAATCTGTTCTTACGTGATGAATTCTGCTGCCAGTATTGCGGTGCGCGGGGCGACCTGACCTTTGATCACGTGGTGCCGCGCGCCGCAGGTGGGGTGACCAGCTGGCAGAATGTGGTCGCGGCCTGTTCCCCCTGCAATCTACAAAAAGGGTCCAAGAGCCTGCATCGCACAGGCATGTCCCTGCGCCGCCCGCCGCGCCAGCCGGGCGCGGAAGTACTGCGCAATATGGGGCGCAAGTTTCCGCCCAACCACCTGCATGAAAGCTGGATGGATTTCCTGTACTGGGACGCTGAACTGGAAGCCTGATTGCGCGCCTTTTCGGCCTTTTCTTCGCCTGCCGCAGATGACGGAATATTAAGTGCCCACTCTGTGGCCCCCCATCTTCGAGACGGGGAGCGCTTTTGCGCGAGGAAGCGGTTATGATCTTGACAACACTGCGTTTAATTATTGTTGGTTTGGCCTGAACAACGGCTTCAAACTGACATCCTGGCGATTTGACGGGGCCCGGCAGGTGGCTTTCCCGGCTTCATATCATGGGGCAAAAATGCAGGGTTCCTATCGGTGTGATACCAAACCCTGCACTTCTGACCCAGATAAATCTCGCAGCTAGCCGCATATTTACCCTGAAACGATCGTCAGCTTTCGCGCCCGCGCTTTTCGAACCGGGGCAGCATCGCACTGAAATCGCGGCCCGCGCCGTCTTCGTCTTCGACGAATGTTGCATATAGCGCCTGTGCCATTGCGCCCATCGGGGTGTCAGCATCTGCGCTGATCGCCGCCTGCTGGCTTAGGCGCAGATCCTTTAGCATCAAATCGGCGGCGAAACCTGGTTGATAATCATTGTCTGATGGGGATTGCGGGCCAACGCCCGGCGCGGGGCAATAGGCGTTCATCGACCAAGAAGAGCCCGACGAGGTGCTGACCACATCAAACATCTTCTGGCGGTCCAGCCCCAGCTTGTCGGCCAGCGCAAAGGCCTCGCAGGTGGCGATCATCGTCACGCCCAGGATCATGTTGTTGCAAATTTTGGCCGACTGACCGGCGCCCGCAGCGCCGCAATGCACCGCCTTTTGGCCCATGATGTCGAACAGCGGCGCGGCCATGGCAAAACTGGCGTCCGATCCGCCCGCCATAAAGGTCAGCGTACCTGCGACAGCGCCACCAGTCCCGCCAGAGACCGGGGCATCAACAAACAGAAGTCCCGCAGTTTCAGCCTGTTGCGCGACGCTTTTCGCGCTGTCGACGTCGACCGTGGAGCAATCCACCAGCGTGGCTCCAGCCGTCATCGCCGGGATCACCTCGGCGGCGACATTGCGCAGAATAGCGCCGTTGGGCAGCATGGTGATGACCACATCTGCACCAGTTGCGGCCTCGGCAGCGCTGGCGGCCATTCTGACGCCATCGATCGCCACGTCGGCCATATCAAACCCGGTGACTTGATGCCCGGCGGCCACCAGATTGGCGGCCATTGGCGCGCCCATGTTGCCTAGTCCGATGAATCCGATTTTCATTGGGTCTCTCCTATGTGTCAAATGTCAGGGTGTCGCTGCCCAGTGGGGCGAGCATGGTGTCAATTGCAGAGGATGGCACGTTGAAATCCTTGTGCCGCCAGGCGGGGGTCCGGTCTTTGTCGATGATCTGGGCGCGGATACCTTCGAGAAAATCGCCATGTTGCATGGCGCGGAAGGTAAAGCGGTATTCCAGATCAAGCGCGGTGCGGATCGTCACGCCTGTGGGGCGCAATCGGCGGATGATCTCTGTCGCGCAAGTCATTGAAAGGGGGGAGTTTCTGGTTATTGCCTTCAGGGATTCACGGGCAAAATCGCTTTCATCTGCCTGCAGGGAATTGCCGATATCGGTCAGAGTTTGCCCGGAAAAATGGTGTTCGATGCGGCCCAACAGCGGCCTCATCGCCCCTTGCGGGGGCTCTTCGGCGTGGGTGGTCACGTGGGTTGCGTCGCCGCTGGCCTCAAGCATATCGATCAGGTCGTTCCATTTGGCACGCGGGATGTAGGTATCGGCAAACCCGGCCAGAATGGCATCATCGGGGCCCATCCGACTGGTCGTCAGGCCCAGATATTCGCCCAGCCGCCCGGGCGCGCGGGCCAGGATCAGGCTGCCACCGACATCCGGTACCAGCCCGATGCCGCATTCGGGCATGGCGATGCGGCTGTTGTCATCGACCACCCGGTGCGAGCCATGGCAGCCAATGCCAACGCCGCCACCCATGGTAAAGCCTTGCATAAAGCTGATCACCGGTTTGGAGTATTCCGAGATCAGCGCGTTCAGGCGATATTCATCGGCCCAGAACCTTTGGCCATAGCCATAATCGCCACGGGTTCCGGTATCGTACAGCTCAGCTATGTCACCGCCAGCGCAGAACGCTTTGTCCCCGGCGGCGTCAATCACCACCAGCGCAACCTCGTCATCTTCGCGCCACAGGCGCATGGCAGCGTCGATGGCCATGCACATGTCATAGGTCAGCGCGTTCAGCGCCTGCGGACGGGTAAAGGTTATGCGCCCGGCCCGGCCGGTGACGCGGATGTCGATATCTGTCATGTTTTATTGCCCCTCAGCGCGCGGCCAGCATGTGGCGGGCAACGATCACCCGCATGATTTCATTGGTGCCTTCAAGGATTTTATGCACCCGCAGGTCGCGCACCAGCTTTTCGATGCCGTAATCGGCCAGATAGCCATAGCCACCATGCAATTGCAGGCATTGATCCACCACTTTGCTGCCAGTATCGGTGACAAATGTCTTAGCCATGGCGCAGAACTTGCTGGCATCAGGTGCGCCGGTATCCAGTTTCCACGCGGCCTGGCGCAGGAAGGTGCGCGCGGCTTGCAATTCAATTTCCATGTCAGCCAGGCGGAATTGCAGGCCCTGGAACTGGTCAATGTTTTTGCCAAAGGCTTTGCGTTCGCCCATATAATCCAGCGTCAGGTTCAGCGCGGTTTGCGCTGCGCCCAGCGAGCAGGCCGAGATGTTCAGCCGTCCGCCATCCAATCCCATCATCGCGTATTTGAACCCGTCGCCTTCGGTGCCCACCAGATTGTCGGCGCTGATTTTACAGTCGTCGAACTGTACCTGGCTGGTGGGTTGGCTGCGCCAGCCCATCTTGTCTTCGGGCGCGCCAAAACTTAACCCCGGCGTGCCATCTTCGACATAGACGGTCGAGATACCCTTTGGCCCATCTTCACCGGTGCGCACCATGCAAACATAGGCATCGGAATAGCCACCGCCCGAGATGAACGCCTTGGCACCGTTCAGGGTATAGCCCTGGTTGGTGCGTTCCGCCCGCGTCGACAGGGCGGCGGCGTCTGATCCGGCCCCCGGTTCGGTCAGGCAATAGGACAGCACGGTGTTCATCGCTATCACCCCGGGCATGATCCGCGCTTTCATGTCGTCGCTGGCAAAGCTGTCCAGCATTTTGGCGCTCATGTTGTGGATCGACAAGAAGGCCGCAACGGACGGGCAGGCCATTGACAGGGCCTCGAACACCAGCGAGGAATCCAGCCGCGACAGGCCGGTTCCGCCGCCGTCTTCAGAGACATACAAGCCGCCAAAACCCAGCTCGCCAATTTGTGGCCACAGGGTTTTGGGGATGGTGCCATCCCTTTCCCATTGGCGGGCAAAGGGGGCGATATTGTCCTGCCCAAAGGCAAAAGCCATGTCAAAGATGGCGGTTTGTTCTTCGGATAGTGCAAAGTCCATATGGGCCTCTTGGGGTTGGTGAATTGAACGCCTGTTTAATTCTCAATTCTTACAGCAGTTTTGCAGGCTCTCAAAGGGGGCACTTTTTATAGATCGGCGTGGTATTCTTCGATCAGGTGGCGCACCACGGCGCGGCCCGGATCGTGGCCTGCGGCGGTGGCCTCGGCGTGGGCACGGCGCTGGCGGGTGGCGCTGGTGCCGGTTTGGGCGATCTGTTGCAGGGCGGTGATTTCGGCTATCGAATCCAGCGCTTCGGCGTCTTCGGTCAAAAAGCCCATCAATTCGTCCAGCAATCGGGTCATGGGTTTGATGGTGCAGTCGCCGAAATCGATCAACCCTTCGTCAATGCCGTATCGCTGCGCACGCCAGCGGTTCTCGTCGATCAAGAACCGGTCATATTCGCGCCAGCGCAGGTTGCTGCCCCGCAGGCGTACCAGCATCCGGGTGATCGCCTGAATAAGCGCGGCCAGCGACAGGCTGTGTTCCAGCCGGGGCGACACATCCATGATCCGGGTTTCCAGCGTGGGAAAACGGTGCGACGGGCGTAAATCCCACCAGATTTTGCTGGTGTCCTCGATCACCCCCAGATCAATCAACGTGCCAGTGGTGCGTTCATATTCGGCCCAGCTGTCAAAGCTGGGGGGCAGCCCGGTGCGCGGCAGGTTGTCAAAGATCGTCAGCCGATAGGACGCAAGGCCGGTATCGTCGCCCTGCCAGTAGGGCGACGAGGTGGACAGGGCCAGCAGATGCGGCAGGAAATAGCTGATCTGCGGCATCAGGTCGGTGCGCAGGGATTTGTCATCCACCCCGATATGCACATGCATCCCACAGATCAGCATCCGCCGCGCCACCCCGCCCAAAGCCTGTCGCAGGTTGGAATAGCGTTCCTTGTCGGTGTGGTGCTGGTCTTTCCAGTCGGCGAACGGGTGGCAGGACACGGCAATCGGGGCCAGGTTATGCTGGGCGGCATGATGCGACACGGTCGAGCGCAGGCGCTTCAGGTCTTCGCGGGCCTCGGCAATATTGGCGCAAACCTTGGTGCCGACCTCAATCTGGCATTGCAGGAATTCCGGGCTGACCTGATGCTGCAGATCGCTTTGGCAGGCCTGCATCAGGGCCTCGGGGGCGATGGCCAGATCCAGGCTGTCGCGGTCCACCAGCAGGTATTCTTCTTCTATCCCCAGTGTATAATCCTGCTGCATCGCCACTTTCCTTGCTGTTATGCAAGGTAGTGAAGCGGTTCGCGGCGATATTGCCAAGGGAAAACCGGTGGCAAGGGGGCAGTCTGTGGTTGCGTCGCAGGGTCCGGGGTGGCTATGTGGCGGGCAAATGCCCGAGGTTTTGACAAGGATGGATCTGCCGTGAAAGTAAAGAAATATCCTGAGATCAACGCCTTGCTAAGCGAGTTGGATGTAAAACTGTCCGATCTGTCGGTCGAGCGGGACGAACAGCAACGCTTGCGTGATTTCGAACAACGTGGTGGGCTGGATGGCCCAGCCTATGCGGCGTCGCCGGGGATGGACGGGTTTGATATCGCGCCCATGGTGCAAGCGTTTGACGACCATGGTGCAGCGCTGGATCGTCTGAAAGACCCGGACCGCAATGATACAGGTTATCGGCTGGGGAACGGCTATTTCGACACGCCGGACGCTGAGGCGCTGTATCTGATGATCCGCCGTTTTGCCCCGAAACAAGTGATCGAGGTGGGCTGTGGCAACAGCACAAGGATCACCCGGCAGGCGATCATTGATGGCGGACTGGACAGCAAAATCACCGCGATCGACCCCTATCCGCGGGCGGATATCGCGCATGTTGTCGATCAGTTTGAACAAACAAGGCTGGAAAACGTCGATGCCGGACTATTTTCCGGGCTGGGGGCGGGCGATGTGTTGTTCATCGATTCAAGCCATCAGGTGCGGGTCAGCAACGACGTGGCACATCTGTTTTGCCGAATCATCCCGGCGCTGGCCCCCGGCGTGGTGATCCACGTGCATGACGTGTTTTTGCCCTATGAATACCCCAAGCGATTCTTTTACGACTGCCCGTCTTGGGGCGAGCAATACATGTTGCACACGCTGATCGGCAGTGGCGGTTATGACATCCTGTGGCCCGGATATTACTTGCAACAGGCCCGCCCGGATGCCGTGCAGGCCCTGCCATTTCTGGCCGAGGGGCGGGCGCAAAGTTTCTGGATCACAAAGCGCTAAATCCCGGTTACAGCAACCGTACTTGCGTGCCGATCTGCACCATCGCGAACAGCTCGGAAATGTGTTGATTATAGAGGCCGATACACCCCGAAGAGCTTTGCCGCCCGATCTTGCGCGTGTCATGGGTGCCGTGGATCAGATAGGCGGGCCAGGTCAGGTACATCGCGTGGCTGCCCAAGGGGTTGCCGGGGCCGGCCTCTAGCCGTTGCGGCAGTGATGGGTCGCGTTTGTGCATATCGGCGGTGGGGGTCCAGCTGGGGCCGACCTTTTTGCGCACAATCTTGGAATAGCCGCGCTTGGTCAGTTCCTGGGTCATCGGCACTGACGACGGGTAAAGATGGTAGGAAACACCATCCGGACCCCAATAATGCACCGCCCGGCTGGAGATGTCCGAAAGGATACAGCCTTTGCCCAGCTGCTCAAAATGGTCCTGCCAGTTTTGCCGCTTGAAGGACGAGATATTGTGCCGCACGGGGACTTGCGTTTCGATCTTGGGCTCGTTGGTCGGAAAGGCATCCTGCGCCCGCAGCAGCGCGGGTGTGGACAGGGTTGCAACGGCGCCCAACAGGGCACTTCGGCGGGTTATACGGGTACGGGACATGGGGTTTGCCTCAATTTTTATGCTCGTTTTTGCCTAACTAGGGTTTTTGCCAGGCTGGGGATAGGGGCGTGGGGTCGGTTTTTCGCCGGGTCACGCAGAAGTGAGACACCTGTGGTGCAGCGGATATGCGGGCGGGGTGTTCGGCCCAGGGTTTGGAGGGGAAAAATAAACCTTCCAGCACTGGAAGGTTTGATGCAAGTCAAATGTGGTTTCTGGAATATGTTCTACTCTGCCCCCTATGCAATGCAATGGAGAATGAAATGAGAATCCGGTTTTTACCTGTCGCGCTTGCGGCGATCCTGATGGTCTTTGCGGTGGCTGCTCCGCAATCGGTGCGCGCCGATGACGGGGCGCGGGGGCTGTTTGTCAACCTGACCACGGATGACACTTGGGCTGCGGCCAAAGCGATCAGTTTCGCGCATCAGAAATCGTTGAAAAATGGCCATGATACGGCGATCTGGCTGAATGTGCGGGCGGTCTATCTGGCCGACAAAAAACGCCCCAGCCATGTGCATGGGCTGATGGCCAGTCAGGGGACATCGATTCAGGATATGCTGACGGCGTTTATGGCCGATGGCGGCACAGTGCTGATGTGCGCGGCCTGTTCCAAGGCGGCGGGGCTGACGCAGGCCGATTATATTGATGGCGTGACCATGGGCAGTTGGCCGCTGGTCGAAGGCTGGCTGTTCCGCGAAGGGATGCAGACGTTGGCGTGGTAACGCGTGTTTCGCTAGGAAAACAAAAGCCCCGGCCAAGCAGACCGGGGCTTTTTTCGTAGGGTGCGCGTTTTGCGCAGCTTTGCTATTCCATCACAGGGATCGAAAACTCGCCACCCTCTTTGATGCCGCTGGGCCAACGGGCCGTTACGGTTTTGGTGCGGGTGTAGAATTTGAACGCGTCCGGCCCATGCTGATTCAGGTCACCAAACACCGACTTTTTCCAGCCGCCAAAGGTGTGATAGGCCAGCGGCACCGGGATTGGCACGTTGATGCCGACCATGCCCACATTGATCCGGTTGGCAAAATCGCGCGCCGCGTCGCCGTCGCGGGTAAAGATCGCGGTACCGTTGCCGTATTCGTGGTCCATCGCCAGGCCAATCGCTTCTTCATAGGATTGGGCGCGTACGGTGCACAACACGGGGCCAAAGATCTCTTGCTTGTAGATGTCCATGTCCGCGGTCACGTTGTCAAACAGGTGCGGACCAACAAAGAAACCGTCCTCATAGCCCTGCAGGCTGAACCCACGGCCATCGACCACCAGTTTTGCCCCCTGGTCGACGCCGGTTTGCACCAACCGTTCGATATTTGCCTTGGCGGCACCGGTGATGACGGGCCCGTAATCCACATCATTGCCGGACGTATAGGGGCCAACTTTCAGCTTTTCGATCCGTGGCACCAGCTTTTCCAGCAGCCGGTCAGCGGTATCGTCACCCACCGGAACCGCCACAGAAATCGCCATACAGCGTTCGCCTGCCGCACCGTATCCGGCACCCACCAGGGCATCTGCGGCCTGATCCATATCGGCGTCCGGCATGATGATCATGTGGTTCTTGGCACCGCCGAAACACTGCACACGCTTGCCGTTGGCACAGCCCGTGGCATAGATATATTCGGCAATCGGGGTGGACCCGACAAAGCCGATCGACTGGATCACGTCGTGATGCAGGATCGCATCTACCGCCTCTTTGTCACCATTGACCACCTGCAGGATACCCTTGGGCAGCCCGGCCTCTTCCATCAATTCGGCCAGCATCAGCGGCACGGACGGGTCACGCTCGGACGGTTTCAGGATAAACGCGTTGCCGCAGGCGATTGCGGGCGCAAACATCCACAGCGGGATCATCGCCGGAAAGTTGAACGGGGTGATACCCGCCGACACGCCCAGGGCCTGACGCATCGAATACATGTCGATGCCGGGGCCGGCGCTGTCGGTATAATCGCCCTTCAGCAGTTGCGGCGCGCCGATGCAGTATTCAACCACTTCCAACCCGCGCTGCACGTCACCGGCGGCGTCGGGCAGGGTTTTGCCGTGCTCGCGGCTAAGCGCCTCGGCCAGCTTGTCCATGTCGCGGTTCAGCAGGTTGACGAATTTCATCAGCACCCGCGCGCGGCGCTGCGGGTTGGTGGCGGCCCAGGCGGGTTGCGCGGCGGCGGCGATTTCGACCGCGTGCGCCACTTCGTCGGTGCTGGCCAGCGGGGTTTTGGCCTGAATCTCGCCAGTGGCCGGATTCATCACATCGGCAAAACGCCCGGATGTGCCTTTGACATGTTCGCCGTTGATATAGTGGGTCAGTTCTTGCATCGTTCCCTCCTCCAGACAGGTTGCGCGCAAGATAGGCTTGCAGAAATCCCTTGAACAGGGGCAATGTTTCAAAAAGGTTTTGCAAAATCGCAGATCCAGAACCGGAGGTCGCCATGGAACCGCATTGGGATGACATGAAAATCTTTTTGGCAGTGGCGCGCGAAGAAAGCCTGTCTGGCGCGGGCCGTGTGCTGAAACTGGACCCGGCCACAGTGGGGCGGCGCATCGCGCGGCTGGAGGCGGCGATGGAGGCCCCTCTATTTGTCAAGTCGCCGCAAGGATATGCGCTGAGCGCGGCCGGAGAGCGGATGTTGGCCTTTGGTGAGCAAGCAGAACAGGCGATGCGGGCGGCAACCGAGGCCCTGACCGGGCCAAGCGAAAGCCTGAGCGGGCAGATCCGGATCGGTGCGCCGGATGGCTGCGCCAATTACCTGTTACCGCAAATCTGCGCTAAGATTGTCGAAAACAACCCGGATCTGGACATTCAGATTGTCGCCTTGCCCCGGGTGGTTAACCTGTCGCGGCGCGAAGCGGATATGGCAATCACCGTCAGCCCGCCCACCGCTGGGCAGCTGTTGGTGCACAAGATCACCGATTACCACCTGCATCTGGTTGCGTCGCGGCGGTATCTTCGGAACCATAGCGGGGTAGGAACGGTTGCCGATCTGCGTGGGCGGCGGATGGTTGGGTATATTCCCGACATGATTTTCGATGCAGAGCTGGACTATCTGAACGAGCTAGGGACCAACCGGATCCCGCTGGCGTCAAACTCGGTGCCGGTTCAGTTGAAACTGGCGTCACAGGGGGTGGGCCTGTGCGTGGCACATGATTTTGCGCTGCCGTCGCACCGGACATTGCGCAAGGTTCTGACGGACGAGATCAGCCTGACCCGCAGCTTTTATCTGGTGCGTCATCAAGGGGATCAGCGCAGCGAACGGCTGAACCGGTTTGCCGAAGCGCTTGGCACAGGGCTGCGCGAAGAAGTGGCCCGGCTGGAAGCCCTGACTTGACTTGATGGCTTATTGCGGCAACGCTTTGGAATACGAACGATTATTGCGGAGGTGTCAGGAATGCTTGTTCAACAGATACTCAAATCCAAAGCTACATCCGGGGTTCTGACGGTTACGTCGTCGGCGCGTGTTTCCGAAGCAGCCGAGGTTCTGGCCAGCAACAGGATCGGGTCAGTGGTTGTCTCGGATGATGATGGTCAGACGGCAATGGGCATTTTGTCGGAACGCGACATTGTCCGCGAGTTGGCCAAAAGCGGCAGTGGCTGTCTGGACAAGGCGGTCAGCACCTATATGACCCGCAAACTGGTGACCTGCACCAGCCAGGCCAGCGCGCAGGACCTTCTGTCGCAAATGACCGAAGGCCGGTTCCGCCATATGCCGGTTGTCGAAGAGGGCAAGATGATTGGGTTGGTGACGCTGGGCGATGTGGTCAAGGCGCAACTGTCTGAACTGGCTATGGAAAAAGAAGCGCTGCAAGGGATGATAATGGGCCATTGAGACCCGTTTTCGCCCGCTGAGCAACACCTGGATCACGATAGCGCAAACAGGCTTTAAGTCGCACTTGCATTCTGCGGCATGGTCATGTTTGCATGCGCGGCAATATGTGACACCGCAGGAGATCCCCTATGCGCATTGCTTTATATCCCGGCACGTTTGACCCGATCACATTGGGCCATATTGACATTATCAGCCGGGCGGCTGCGCTGGTGGACAAGCTGGTGATCGGGGTGGCGATCAACCGCGACAAGGGACCTTTGTTCACGTTGGAAGAGCGGGTTGCGATGATCGAGGCGGAATGCGCCAAGCTAAGCGAACAGACCGGCACGGAAATTGTGGCCCATCCGTTTGAGAATCTGCTGATCCACTGTGCCCATGACGTCGGCGCGCAGATCATTGTACGCGGGCTGCGGGCTGTGGCTGATTTTGAGTATGAATATCAGATGGTTGGGATGAACCGGGCACTGGACAGTTCCGTCGAGACGGTTTTCCTGATGGCCGAGGGCAAACATCAGGCAATTGCCAGTAAACTGGTTAAGGAAATTGCCCGGCTGGGTGGAGACGTGTCGAAATTTGTGACCCCACAGGTGAACGACGCGTTGCTCGAACGTTTGGCACGATAACGGTGTAGGTAGCCACCTGCTCATCAAGCCCTTGCGGGCTTTCTTCGCGGGCGGCGTCAGCGCCAAAAGGCGATCCATTCGATCAACTCAAACAGTCGTTTGCCGAGAAAGATAAAATCATCCAGCCCGTGATAGGCCAGATCCAGTATGACGGCTATGAGGATCAGCAAGCCCAATACAAGGGCGATGCGGTTGGTCATGGAATTCCTGTCCGTCCGGCGCGTTTGTAGTCAGATATGCCTGACGCCGCCGGATCACACAAGGGGCGCGCAGGCCGGATCAGGCGTTGCGTATTCCCATCGCCACCGCAAGGTCAGCCATGCGTACCGAAAAGCCCCATTCGTTATCATACCAGGCCAGTACCCGCACCAACCGGCCATCGAGCACCCGAGTTTGATCGGGGGCAAAGATAGAGCTTTGTTCGGTGTGGTTGAAATCAATCGAGACTTTCAGTTCGGGGTCATAGGACATCACGCGGCCCATCGGACCGGCAACAGCTGTCGCCACGGCTTCGTTGACCTCTTCGGCCGTTACATTGCGTCCGGCGCGAAAGGTCAGGTCAACGGCGCTGACATTCGGCGTGGGCACCCGGATAGCTGACCCATCAAGGCGACCCTTGAGGTTTGGCAGCACTTCGCCCAGTGCGGCAGCGGCCCCGGTTGATGTCGGGATCAGCGCCATCGCGGCGGCGCGGGCGCGGTAAAGATCCTTGTGGCGACGGTCCAGCGTCGGCTGGTCACCGGTATAGGAATGGATCGTGGTCATGATGCCGTGTTCGATGCCGATGGCCTCGTCCAGCACTTTGGCCAGCGGCGCCAGGCAATTGGTGGTGCAGGACCCGTTTGAGACCATCTTGTCCCCCGGTTCCAGCTGGTCTTCATTGACGCCATAGACGATAGTTTTGTCGACGTTTTTGGCGGGTGCCGAGATCAACACCGATTTGGCGCCCTGGTCCAGATGCACCTTGGCCTTGGCGCCATCGTTGAACTGGCCGGTGCATTCCAGCACCACGTCACAGCCGGACCAGTCCAGTTCGGATGGATCGTAGGTTGAGAACATCTGGATCGGACCCTGGCCCAGATCAAGGGTGCCATCGCCGGTGGTAATCTCGCCCGGGTAACGGCCGTGCACGCTGTCATAGCGCAGCAGATGCGCGGCGGTTTCCAGCGGGCCGGTGGCGTTGGTCTTGACCACACGGATGTCGTTGCGCGCACTTGAGGCGATGTGCGACAGGGTACAGCGGCCGATGCGGCCGAATCCGTTGATACCGATATTAATGGTCATGGCAGGGCTCCGGTTCAGGGTGTTGGGGGCCGTATAGACGCCCGGGCGCGGCGTCGAAAGGGTAAAACGGTGTGTTTTTAGGGTGTTAGCGCAAACTTGTGCCGGTGGCGCTAACGTTTGCGTCGGGCGGTGGTTCGGGTAGGGTTCTGATTGTATCTGCAACGAAAAGGGACGTGGGAATGAGTGGTTTGTTGGCCTTGCTGGATGATGTGGCAGGGATTGCCAAGGTGGCGGCGGCCTCGGTCGATGATGTGGCGGCGCAGGCGGCCAAGGCGGGGGCCAAGGCGGCGGGGGCGGTGATTGATGACGCGGCAGTAACGCCGAAATATGTGCACGGGTTCGAGGCAAGCCGGGAACTGCCGATCATCTGGCGCATCGCCCGGGGGTCGCTGAAGAATAAGCTGTTTTATCTGTTGCCGACGGGGATGTTGCTGACAACCTATGCGCCCTGGGCGATCACGCCGCTGCTGATGCTGGGGGGCGGGTATCTGTGTTTTGAGGGCGCGGAAAAGGTCTATCACATCTTTGTGCCGCATCATGGCGAAGAGATGGTGGATGAAGAGGTTGATGATCCGGCGCATCTGGAGGAACAAAAGGCCGCCGGGGCAATCAAGACGGATTTCATCCTGTCGGCCGAGATCATGACCATCGCGCTGGCGGCGATCCCGCCCAGTAACATCTGGATGGAAGCGGCAACCCTGGCAGTGGTCGGGATTGGCATTACGGTGGCGGTCTATGGCAGCGTGGCGCTGATCGTAAAGGCGGATGATGTCGGGCTGTTCATGTGCCGCAACGGGCGGTTTGCACTGACCCGGCGGCTGGGCCGGGGTGTGGTGCAGGCGATGCCGGGGTTTCTGCGGTTGCTGACCAATATTGGCACGGCGGCGATGCTGTGGGTTGGCGGCTCTATTGTCATCCACGGGCTGGAAGGGCTGGGGTTTGGCTGGCTGGGGCACCAGATTCATGACCTTGCGGAGTTCGTGGCGCATCAGGTGCCCGAAGATCTGACGGGCAGTGTGGGCTGGAGCGCCAAGGCGGCGATGGATGGCGTGGTTGGGCTGGCGCTGGGATTGGGGCTGATCCCGGTGGTGACCAGGGGGATCGTGCCGCTGTGGCAGGCGGTAACAGGCAAGGGGCAGGCCGAGGCGCCTTAAGGCTGGTGGAATAGGGCACAAAATGCACACCCTACAGGCTGTGTCGCGACGCCGTAGGGTGTGCTTTTAGTGCAGCTTGCTTGTGGTCTCTGCAAAGGCGGCAGGGACAGGTTAGTCCAGCAATTCCTTGGCTTTGGCCACTGTGGCCGCCGCAGTAATGCCAAACTTTTCGTAGAGTTCCTCTGCCGGGGCGGAGGCGCCAAAGCTGTCCATGCCGATGAAACCAGCCTTAAGGTTGCGCCCGCGCTCACCCAGCAGCCAGCGATCCCAACCTTGCCGAACGGCGGCTTCGATGCCGATGCGTACCGCACCCGCCGGAAGGACGCGGCGGCGATAGGATTCGTCCTGTTCGGCGAACAATTCCATGCATGGCATGGACACCACGCGGGTACCGATGCCCTCGGCCTCAAGCTGCGCGCGGGCCTCCATCGCGATTGACACTTCGGACCCGGTGGCAATCAAGATCACCTGGCGCTTATCGGTTGCTTCGGCCAGAACATAGGCACCATTGGCGGTCAGGTTTTTTGCCTTATGCTCGGTCCGTACCGTGGGCAGGCCCTGGCGGGTCAGCGACAGAACCGACGGGGTTTTCTTGCTGGTCAGGGCAATTTCCCAGGCTTCAGCCGTTTCCACTGTGTCGGCAGGGCGGAACACATAGGTGTTGGGCGTGGCGCGTGAAATCGCCAGATGTTCGACCGGCTGGTGTGTCGGGCCATCTTCGCCCAGACCGATACTGTCATGCGTCATCACAAACACTGTCGGGATACGCATCAATGCCGCCAGCCGCATCGCCGGGCGGGCGTAATCGGTGAATGCCATAAAGGTGCCACCATAGGGGCGTACGCCACCGTGCAGCACCATACCGTTCATCGCCGCAGCCATACCGTGTTCGCGCACCCCCCAATGGACATAGCGCCCTTTGCGGTTTTGCGGGTTGAATTCGCCCAGATCGGCGGTTTTGGTGTTGTTCGACTCGGTCAGGTCCGCCGAGCCGCCCACGGTTTCCGGCATCACCGGATTGACCACCTCAAGCACCATTTCCGAACTTTTGCGCGTCGCCACCTTGTGGGCCGTCTCAGACGCCTGCTTTTTCAAGGCGCGGATGGTGCCGGCCAGCTTTTTCGGCGCGTTCATCGCATAGATGCGCGCGAATTGCGCCTGACGGCGTTCTGATTGCTCGGCCAACCGGGCCTCCCATTCGGCCCGGGCCGCAGCACCACGGGCGCCAATGGCTTCCCAGCTAGATTTGATGTCGTCGGGCACCACAAATGGGCCGGTTGTCCAGCCATAGGCCGCCTTGGCATCCGAGATCAGTTTCTCGTCCGTCAGCGCGCCGTGGCCTTTGGAGGTGTCCTGCGCCGAAGAGCCAAAAGCGATATGGGTTTTGCAGGCAATCATCGTGGGCTTTTTGCCCTTTTTGGCCTGGGTCAGGGCGGCGTCAATCGCCACAGGGTCGTGACCGTCGATTTCGATCACCCGCCAACCGGACGCCTTGAACCGCGCCACTTGGTTGGTGCTGTCGGACAATTCGACCGTGCCGTCGATGGTGATGTTGTTATTGTCCCACAACACGACCAGCTTGCTGAGGGCGTAGTGCCCGGCGAGGCTGATCGCCTCTTGGCTGACACCTTCCATCAGACAGCCGTCTCCGGCGATGACATAGGTGTAGTGATCGACAATCTTACGGCCATAGCGGCCACGCTGGATTTCTTCGGCCATGGCAAAGCCAACCGCGTTGGACAGGCCCTGGCCCAATGGACCGGTGGTTGTTTCAATCCCCGAGGCATGGCCGTATTCCGGGTGCCCTGCCGTACGTGCGCCCCATTGGCGAAAATTCTTGATCTGGCTCAGCGTCATGTCGGCGTAACCCGTCAGGTGCAGCAGGGAATACAACAGCATCGACCCATGCCCGGCTGACAGGATAAACCGGTCGCGGTCCGGCCAGTTGGGGGCTGAAGCATCAAATTTCAGGTGCTTTTCGAACAGCACGGTGGCCACGTCGGCCATGCCCATCGGCATGCCTGAGTGGCCGGAATTGGCCGCATGGATGGCGTCCAGAGTCAGGGCGCGAATGGCCGAAGCCTTGGCCCAATGGTCGGGGTTGGCGGTGCGCAGGGCGTTAAGATCCATGGGGCAGGTTCCTTTGGGTTGGCAAGAACAGATCAGACGATTGGGTTGCTCAATAACAGTCGCACCCCAAAGATCAAGCAAATGGCCGAAAGCGGGGGTTTGCTCACTTAAGGTCCGCGACCCAAGTGCTTGATTGCAAAGGGGGGGGCATTTTGCCCGGGCATTGGCTACACTATAGTCAAATCGGTACCCGGGGCGATTCGCAGGCGCGACCTGCAAGGTGCTCGGGGCCAATAAACCGGGATTAACAGGCCGGGACTAGCGGGCCAGACAGAACAACCGCACGGGAAGGTGAGGGGCATGAGCCAGATCGAGGAACTTCAGGGCAGGATTGCCGCCGCGATGGAGCGGATCGGGGCAGGGGTAACGGTCCTGTCAGAACGGGATAATGGCGGCCAACCAGGGGCCGAACAGGCGGCGGCTTTGACGACGGCACTGGACGAGGAAAAGCTGGCCAATGCGCAATTGCAAGAGCGACTGGCTGGTCTGAAAACCAAACACGCCGATGAGATCGGCGCGCTAAAGGGCGCGTTGGACAATTCGGTCGAAATGGACAAGATGCGGACCGATCTTGAGGCGCAATCTGTTGCAATGGCAAGGCTGGACATGGATGTGCATCGTCTGCGCCAGGCCAACGATCTGCTCCGCGAATCCAATGCGGCGCTGCGCCAGGCCAATGAACAGGGTGTGGGCGAGCCGCATCTGATCAACAAGGCAATGTTGGCCGAACTGGAAGGGCTGCGCGCGGCGCGGGCCGCGGATGCAGCCGAAGCCAGCGCTGTATTGGCGAAACTGGAGCCGCTTTTGGCGGATGCCGGAAGCCCGGTACAAGGCCAAGCACAAGGCCAAGCACAAGG
>Ga0209121_10002917_pt1 | contig 16980 bp, 7 predicted proteins | sample Cruoilmetagenom3_FD_187292 | JGI IMG/M metagenome (GOLD analysis project Ga0209121, IMG submission 187292) | Oil polluted marine microbial communities from Coal Oil Point, Santa Barbara, California, USA - Sample 3 (SPAdes) (version 2) | ecosystem: Environmental > Aquatic > Marine > Oil seeps ... | reverse complement strand
CCAGAACAACACGGATCTTCTCTTCGGCTGAGTAATGCTTGCGCGTCTTGCGGCGAATGCCTTTCACTGCCTTGTCAGCGGCGGCTTTCGATTGTCCGGATTTCTGTCTCATCTTCACTCCATATCAGTTCCGATGAACCAGAAATCCTCCGTTACTCAAACCCTCAATTCTCTCCAACAAGTGCTGACGTCAGACAGCAAGAGATGCTAGCTGATGCTGCCGGTGCTGCTTCACCTGAAGAGATGGATGGAGAACCAAGTTAGCGAAACCGAGGGCCGACAGTGCTTCTACATAGCTTAGCCCTCCAAGCCTAGAGTTGAGTCCAACCTAAAAGCTCGCATCGTCATTTACTCCAGTTCAGATCAAGCTTGAGAAAACCGGCTTCTTCCAATCACACCCACGTCACAATAATAACCAAAACCACAATTATTCTGCGAAATGTTGGTATCGAACGGTTGCCCCCCATAAGTTACCGTTCCACTCTATATACAGTTGAGCGTAAGCTATGTTAAACCGGCGGAAAATAATGCCTGAGAGATAAACGATACAAGCACGTTGAGGCAAATTTGAAACAAGGTGATTTCATTAGAATTCTCACTCCGGAGTTCGAGTCTTTCGGAATCGGGAAGTTGACAGGCTACGAAAACGGAGTCGCTAAAGTTTCGTTCTTCGATAGCCCAGTTTCGGATACCCACGTAGTCGAAACTCCTATTTCAACTATAAGACCTGCTCCAGTGCCTCCGCAGACCCGGGCTTATTGGTTTGACGTCGGACAAAACGTTTGGCGGGTCGGTAGGGTAATGTATCATGAGGACGGCGAAGTAGATATCCGCTTTCCTAATCAGAAAGATCTATTCATTCCCGAAGCTGATGTCTTCGTTCGCTGGGACGTTCCACTTGCAGATCCAACTGGACATCTAGCTTCCAAAATTAATGAAACCCCACTCTTCTCCGACGCCCGTAGCAAATACGTGCAAGCGCTTACCGCCCAGCGCCGTGCTACTATGGGCATGCCCGGTCTGTTTTCTTCGATTGTCGACTTGGAACCGCACCAAATCGAAGTTGTTAAACGCGTTTTGCAGGACCCCGTCCAACGTTATCTGCTCGCAGATGAAGTCGGATTGGGCAAAACGATCGAAGCTGGTGTGCTAATCCGTCAGTATGTACTCGATGACCCTGCGGGTCATCGAGTAGTGATTATTGTGCCGCCGGCATTGGTAACTCAATGGCGGGACGAGTTGAGCCGACGATTTATAATGGATGCCGAATTAGACGATACAATTACAGTTGTCCCGTCTGATAGCTTCGACGAAGTGGTGGAAAGCTTAAACGGAGTTGGGATGGTGGTCGTAGATGAGGCTCACCACATTCATAAAGGCCATTGGCTGTATGAAACCCTAAAGGAAGCAACAACCCGTATCCCGAGATTTCTCCTTTTGTCTGCAACTCCTGTACTCGGCAACGAAACCGGATTCTTGGAGATGCTTCATCTCCTGGATCCACTTGTTTTCCCTCTTGAGAAACTTACTGACTTTCAGAGTAAAATTTCAAACCGGCAGGCCTTGGCTGAAGCTGTTGCCGGTCTTATCCCGGAAAATCTTCTTCAACTAGACGAATACCTGGAAAACCTCACGGAAATGTTTCCGGACGACGCTCAACTTACAAACCTAGCGACGCGGTTGGCTAGAGACATCGAACGCTTTCCGGATGAAGACGACCCGGAATTTCTCGAAGCTCTATACAGTTTACGTGCCCACGTAAGCGAGACGTACCGACTAGATCGCCGCATACTTCGGAATCGGCGCAAGGGTGTACCGGGCCTAACTCCCGATAGAAACGGCCTCTTGAGTATCGAATTTGTCGATCCATCGATGGAGCAAGTTATTGAAGCCTTGGAAGATTGGCGAATTGCCAAATCGCTGGAACTGGACGGCCAAGAAATGTCCGAGGCCTCGGAAGAAGCGACAAAATGGTTTTTCGGCATTTTAGAAGGCTTATTCTCACGCGTTTCTCCAGAACACTTAATCACTGATCGGGTCAACCCCAGGCTTTTGAAAGCGGGGCCTGGAGAAGGTCAAAAACTAAGTGAGATTGTTTACCGACTTAAACTTTTGGGAAAACAGCAAGAAGCCTTCAGTTCAGTAGTTGAGACGATCCAAGCGTCAGACGAAAAGACAAAGTTCATTCTCTTCTGCTCAGATCGTGAGGTTGCGAACACAATAACAAATCATCTCGCCTCTCACCTATCAATGCCTATAGATCGCTATGAGGAGAACCATTCAGAAGACTATTCCGAAAGTGTGTTTGCTAGATTTCAGAAGGACCCACTCCACAGAATAATCGTATGCGACCAACGCGCGGAGGAAGGCCTAAATCTTCAGGGCGGCGATAAAGTTCTAATTCACTTTGATCTGCCCTTTTCACCTAATCGGGTTGAGCAACGTATTGGTCGAGTTGATCGTTATGGCAGTGGGTCGTCTATCCAATCGAAGTCTGTACGTTGTGTGAGCAACCCATACGAAATGGCTTGGAATGGTTGCTTAGAAAATGGCCTAGGCGTCTTTTCACGGTCTATTGCAAGCCTCCAATACCTAATTGACGGAGAGATGAGATCACTCGAGCGAAGCCTTTTATTTGAAGGCGTTGACGCAATTACGAACCTTCAATCCCGTCTAGGCGGGAAAGACGGAACGATTGCCCGCGAGTTGCGACGGATTGATGACCAAGATGCATTAGACGCCCTAATAGTTCCCAACGAGGAAAATTATGACGACCTCTTTGAGGAGGATGGCAACTGGCAAGCCTTTCAAGGTGCAGTCGATGGATGGCTCGTAAACATCCTAAAAATGCAAAAAACCGATGGACCGAGTGTTGGCAAGTTGCCGAAAGGTGACGCCATAATAAGGTACAAGTTGTCTCGCCAGGGAGGAAGCAAGACGCTCATCCCTCTGGACCGGTTTTTGGATAACTTCCTGTCCGTCGTGGACACTGAAGCCCGTGGATCATCATATTCTCAACCGCTTACCTATCCGTACACGGCAAGGCGGCAAACAGCGCTAATGTCAGCCGCCCGTGAGAAGAAAGTACGCCTATTGCGATATGGAGACATGTTTCTAAAGGGCCTAAATGAATTAACCGCCTTAGATGATCGGGGACGCAGCGTGGCTGTTTGGCGTCAGCGTTCCGGATATCGTTCAGAAGGACTAGCTGATGTCTTCTTCCGTTTTGATTTTTTAATTGAGGCGGACACTCAGGAAGCAGCTCAGACATACTGTGATGCTACCGGAGGCGACAAAGAAACTGCCATTAATGCTTTAAGGCGGCGTGGCGACATGGTATTCCCACCAACTTTTGAGAATATGTGGCTCGATGCAGAGTTAGAGCCTGTTTCAGATGCAAGCCTCCTCAATATTCTGCAAAAGCCGTACTCCAAAGGCTCGCCAGAGGACGATGACAAAGATCAGAACTTAAACTCAGAGCGATGGAGCCAACTCAGTTCTCTAGATCTACCAATCATGGATTATTGGTCAGAAACGGTCGAGCAAGCTCGCAAAAAAGCTGAAACAGTTCTTCGTCAACACATTAACCTATCAGAATTTATTCAGGACGCTTTGAAACTCGCCAAGGGATCTGACCAAGCACGCTTTGCCCAACTTCGGACCCGTATCACTCAGGCTCGAGACCTCGAAGCTGTTTCTGAAACCAAATTACTCAAAATAGAGAGCGAGACCGCAGAGAGTTTCTATCGTGGTTTGACGTCACCGAAGATTACGGTCGATATGATCGGTGCGGTTTTTCTCTCTGCCTACGGGTTAGATTTTCTCTCAAGAAATATGAAGTCTTCTTCCGGAGTTGGAAGATGAATGTCATAGACTCTTTGGACGGCTTGCTCTTCGACTTCTCCATTATGCGAGATGTGTTCGAGAGTTGGCCGGAGTGTCGTGATACTCTGAACCGGATTACCAGTTTTGAAAACGGCATCTATGATCGAATTTTTCAAATACTAATCGAGGCGGTCGAAAACGCATGCCCACTGTGCTTTCCCGATCTACTACCTCTTGTGAGACAGGTCGCATTGAGACGATCCTACAAAGGAAATGACGCAAGTTTCAGGATTAAACTGGGAGCCGATTGGCCTGAACGACAAGAATGGCTTTCTTACGGTTTTTCGTGTCGAGACATTGCCGATCGCCGACTAATTAGCCCCGAAGACTGGAGACCTGAATGGCTTTCGATTCAGGAAGATTGGCAGGGAGATATCTTTGCCGACTGCTTCAAGGAAACCAGTGTCCGTATGAAAAATGAATTGCCTATCGATCCATTCATTGGAGAACTGACAGGGTACAAAAGCTACAGTAGTCTTGGACAAAAAGAAGCCGTTCTCAGCGCGCTTTTCATGCCCACCGGTTCAACGCTAATTGTCAATCTTCCAACTGGCGCGGGAAAAACGCTGGTCGCGCAAATTCCTATTCTCATGAACGGTCTCAACAAGGGTCTCAGCATTGTAATTGTTCCAACGACTGCTCTCGCGATTGACCAATCTCGGCGGATGAAAGACTTATTATCTCAGAAGATGAAAAGGTCGAAAATTCCACCATTAGCCTGGCATGGTGAACTCAATGAACACGACCGTGAACAAATAAAAAACAATATCCGTCAGGGTCGCCAAGGCATTCTATTCACGTCGCCAGAAGCAGTAACAGGCGCTCTATTGCCGTCAATTTACGTTGCCGCCAAAGCTGGCTTGCTACGATATCTAATTGTTGACGAAGCACACTTAATCTCCCAGTGGGGCGACAGTTTTCGGCCTGCATTCCAATTACTAGCAGGTCTTAGACGCGGGCTTTTGAATAATTTTCAAGGCGAACCGTTAAGAACCATTTTGATGTCTGCGACATTCAGTCCCGAGAATATTGGAACGCTGGAAAAGTTGTTCGGCCCCACTTCAAAGGTGCAAATGACTTCAGCTGTGCACCTCCGTCCTGAACCAAGGTACTGGGCTTCAGCTGTCCAAAATGAAGAGGCAAAACACAGACGACTGATAGAATTAGTGAGGCATCTGCCGCGTCCCTTTATCCTCTATGTTACTGAACGGAAAGATGCCGCTTTTTGGGAGGAAGTTTTCAGATCGGAAATAGGACATCAGCGCATTGCCACTTTCACAGGAAACACCCCTAACAGTGCGCGAGAACAGATCATTGACGAATGGGCCCGTAATAAGTTGGATGGCATTATTGCTACTTCGGCTTTTGGTGTAGGGATCGATAAAAGTGACGTGCGCAGCATCGTACACGCCACCGTTCCAGAGTCTCTAGACCGCTTCTATCAAGAAGTTGGCCGCGGGGGACGCGACGGAAAAGCTTCTTTATCCGTCACGATTTATTCCCCTCGAGACCAAAACATCGCAAAAAGAATGTCGGGTGGAAAAGGCTTTTCCAAGGAAAATGCATTCGGCCGTTGGACAACGATGTTCAACCAATCGGTGAAACACGAAGGAGAAGATGAACTAAGAGAATTGGATTTGCGAGTTCTTCCTGCTTGGCGCACGCAGCAAACTGATTTTGATGAAAGCTGGAATATGCGAACCTTGATTCTGATGTCACGCGCTGGTCTAATACAGTTGACGTCGTCTCCTCCAACAATCTTGGAACGTATTTCAGAAGAAGATGACGCAGACTTTGAAAAACGCATCGAAGAACATTGGGCGGAATACTATTCTAGAATTCCTGTCCGTACTCAGGATGCTCAACATCTTCAAAAAGAATACTTTGAGTCCGCTATCTCTAAAGAACAGCAAAATAATCTATGTGCTGCGCAGAAGTCTGTAGAAACGCTTTTGAAAGCACTGCGTGGCGAGGCCGAAATGGGCGATGCGTTGACCAGTCTATACGAGTCTCACCGCCCCGGGAGAGAGGTTATCGTTTCCAAAGTATGCAGAGGATGCCCGGCAGAAGGCAAAACTCTTTCACCAAATGAACTGATCTATCAAAGCCCACTTGGGATAGGCATTGGCGAAATTATTGAGCAAGACCTTTCACCTTGGAGATATGATTTCCCTGAAAGACGACGAAACTTATTCATCTATTACCCGCGCGGCACCAACACTGTGTCCGGCGACATCAAGAAATCTCTGGAAATATTAGTCGCGACATATGGCGTGCGAGAAATAGCAGCCACAAGACAGGTATGGGACCAGAACAAATGCCTGAACGGCTTGCACCAACACGCAAAGGAAAAATTACTTGTAAGGCGAGATTTGAGGCCCGGCCATGATGAAACTTCGCTTTTGCCTTTGTCGAGGATAACGCTCCTTCTACCCTGGGGGCAGTCTCCCGTTCCAGAAAACATCGAGCACATGGATAGATCGATGCACATAATCATAGTGCCAGAAGATATTAAGGCCGCGTACGAGCACAAATACCTCATTGAGACCCAAACGAATTGCATCAGTTTGGAGAAATTTATTGAGAGGGCTACCCAATGACTTTGCTGAACATTGCGAACGATGGCCTTTACAATGTTCTTATTGTTCTCTGCAAAACTGTGTCTCAAGAAGGACCAATTGACAGAGATAAGCTGGCAGAAATTTGTTCGATCAAAGAAAAAGACTCTGAGGTAAAGATCCGGCAAACGCTACATAGATGGACACAGTTGGGACTGTTTTTAGACCATTCCGACAAGCTAACTCTTTGCTCGTCTGCTGCAAAGAAACTCAAAGGTTGCAAGACACCTGAAGAAGTGACGAGAACCCTTCCTTCCATCCTTCGCGAAATAGTTTTTAAAGAAGAAAACAATAATAACTTCTGGGATAGGGAGGAAACTAGAGCATCAGATCTTAATCGTGCTCTAGCGTGGATCTTAGCACAAAACATATACACATTTTCTATTTCCACGCGCGCAGAAAGCGAAGCCGTAGAACAAAAGCAATTGAGCGACCCAGGAAAGCGAATTCTGCAAAACGATGTACGTTTCAACGGCCTTCGGTTTTGGGCTCAGTTTCTCGGCTTTACTTGGAGATCCAGGGTAACAATGGTCGACCCAACTCAAGCAGTTAAAGAGGAATGTCGAGCGCTGTTCACAATGGGCAAAGACTATCAAGCAGGCAAATTTATAGAAGCACTGGCAACAAGAATCCCGGTGATTGACGGTGGCACTTATCGTCAAAGTGTGGAGGGAATTCTCGACCAACAGCATTGGCAGAAACCATCGAATGAGCAAATGCTCTCCACCTCTCTCTCCAGAGCACTTTGGCGATTAGAACTTGCCGGAATAATTGACTTGGAATCTCGAGCAGATGCTCAGTCAAACCGGGTGTTACAAAGGCAACAAGGGCTAGAATTGAGGTCATTTACTCACGTCTTGTATCGGGGGGAAGAGCAATGACTAAATTGTTGTCTTACTGGCCGAAACTAGAAGAAGTTGACCGCTGCATCAAAACTGAAGCGGAAACAGCTTCAGATGCCGTCCTTTTGTCAGTGCATCAAAAAACGCCATTATCGAAGCGAGACGCCAACCACTCTTCTAGAGTGAGTGCAACCGAAGATGAGCTTCTTGACGACTTTTTGACAGAGCATCTGCCCGAAGGCACCAAGCTGCTGGCAATTACTGGTGACTCGGGGGCCGGTAAGTCACACATGATCCGATGGTTGGCGGCTCATTTGGAACGCGACGATCGTGCGAAAAACATGCACGTGATCCGCATTCCAAAAAGCGCCAACCTAAAAGCAGTAGTAGAACTCATACTTGAACCGCTCCGTCACGATGAACGCTTTGCCGAAGCTCGAAAAGCCTTAGAAGAAGCAGTTGCATCTGTAAACCCGGAGGATGGCGCAATTCACTTTGCAGCCAATCTGGAAGTGGCCCTGCGCGAAGAAGCGAAAGTCATATTCGGAATGTTACGCGAAAATCCTGGCCGAGCGGACGCGCGAGATTTAAAGACAAAACTTGATCACGCAAGAAGGCTTCCGAATTACTTCAACGACGCGGCACTTAGTGATCACTTCAAAGGCAAGGTGCTTCCAAAAATTGTTGAAAGAGCGATCGTTGGAAAAAGTGAGAAGGAAGACGAAAAATTTCCTCAGTTCGCAGTTGAGGACCTCAAATTGCCGCCAGAAATCGGACTTGGAGATGCTGCAAAAGATGTCAAGCTTTATTATCAAACTGTCCTCAACAAGGGCGAAAACGGCGAAGGCTACAAAAAGGCCGCAGAGGTCCTAAACTCCGTTGTCGACAAGGCCATTAGGAACCTGTTCCGCTTAAACCAAGCGATGGGCGGCGTCACATTGGAAGAGATCGTTCTTCAGATACGAACTCTTCTTATGGAAGAGGGTAAAGAACTTGTACTTCTGATCGAAGATTTTGCCGCCCTTTCAGGTATTCAAGAAGTACTTTTGAGCGTTTGCATTCAAGAGGCTGTTCGAGATGGCAAACAAGTACGATCCCCGATGCGGACCGCGCTTGCCGTGACGGATGGTTATATGGCCAGTCGCGATACAATCCTGACACGAGCAAAGAGAGAATGGATCGTCGAGTCAAACCTACCAAATGATGAAGACGTACTGTCTCGAGTGAGGCAACTGGTTGGTGCTTATCTGAACGCAGCGCGTTGGGGTGAGGCCGAATTGATAAAACGTTTTGAACAAAGCCGCCAAGACTCAGTTTCCTCACTTACAGATTGGATCGAGACGTATCGAAACGAGAGTGAGACCGATGAAGAAGCCGACTTACTAAAGGCTTTTGGCAAAGCATCAGATGTACCACTTTTCCCCTACAATAAAGAAGCCATAAACAAGCTGAGTGATGACCATCTACGCTCTGGGGGAAAACTACAGTTTAATCCCAGAAAAGTGATAAACCACGTTATCCGTGAACTTTTGATGCAGAGGAACAAATTTCAAAATGGCAGTTTTCCCGCAGAAAACTTTTCGCGCCACTCTTCGAAAGCATCAATAGCGAACTGGGTAGCGTCAAAGAAACTATCCCCTCAGGCCGAGGGCCGCCTCAGCCAAGTAATTATCTACTGGGGCGGAAACCCTGACGAACCTGAACAACTCGCTTCATTGAACAGCGGTGTCTTAGAGGCATTCGGATTGCCCGCACTCGGAAATACCAATTTCGGGCCAAAGTCTCCCGTTCCGACTCCGCCAGCACCAAAACCGAAGCCGCCAGAACAAACTGATCCGCCAATCGAACCTCACCAGTCCCCTACCCCCTCTCCTGACCAAAAATTCATCAAGGATTGGCAGAAAAGGCTTGATGATTGGGTCAATGGAACAGAACTCGGCCAGATTCCTGCCAACCAACTTAGGACATCTATCGTTTTCGCACTGAACAATGCGGTAGACTGGAACGCGTTATGCATGAAACCCATACCGGCCAAGCAATCTATAATCGAATTACCAAATGCGCGCGGGAACCCTATCGGCGAAAGGAAGTTGGTTTATGCACAAGGCACTTCTGACCGAGATGGAAGGTTACGTCGTACGCTCCTGGCATTTTTGAGATTTGAAAAAAACGATGCGCGTCTGGACTACCCTGATGCAGACGAAGACTCTGTCTATATTGCGAATGCAGTTGAAAGATTAGCAACTGAATACTCGAGTCTGATACTCAAAGAGGCTTCAGAAGATATTTCTTACTTGGCAACTGCTCTGGCACGCCAAGGACGTATTCTTGGTGTAGCGCCAAAAAAGATATCCGGACGCAAATCGATTGTAGATGCAGTGTTCTCACCAGCGCCAGATATCGTGAAAACAAATTATAATCCGGAAGCGAACGAAGACCGATGGTTCAGCCTGATTGATGAGGCAACAAAATATAGAAATGCGTTTCAAGAAATGTTGGCTTCAAAAATTGGCGCGTTTCAGGGAACTGGTAGCACTGTTTATGCGATCGACATGTCACGCCTTTCAATAGTTGAATCAGAGGCTCTAAAAGCAGTCGATGGAATGACGCCAGACCAACGTGAGCATCTGCGCAATCTATCACTCAATAGATTGCGCGCGCGCGCGTTCCCACTCGCCGAGAACGTATCAGGCGTTACAACGATTATTAGGAACGCACTGGGCGAGAATTTCGACAAACAACTGGTTTGTAGCGAACTCAAACAACTTGCGGAATCCGCTGAAAAAGCAGCAGTTTGGCCGGCAAATTACTCTCTAAACAAAAGATCTTTTAATAAAATTTTGGATGAGCTTCGCGACGCGCCGATATCCGACATTCTCGAAAAGTTGGAGCCACTGGGACAAGCTGTTACGAACGATGCATTAGAAGATGTACTGCATTTCTTGGGTAAAACGCGTACAGAGGAAGCAAAAAAAGTAAAAAAGATACTGATAGCGATCAGGCTATTTTTGGAAGCACTCGAAAAAGAAGTTGCCGCCAAGGAACTACAGGATACCGGGATGACAATTCCGGAACTAATCAAAGAAAACACCGAAACTCTTCGGGACACTGAAGAGTACCTCAAGAAATATAAAGAATGGTGATGCAGAACATGTCATTACTCGACCAGTGTTCAAATTTGCAGAAGAGAGTTAGGCAGTTGGAGGACGTGCAAAAATCCGCCGCTGAAGCTGAAGCACTTTCCAAACGCCTGACAGAAGCGCGAGAAATCAAAACGTTAGTTGAGCAATCCGTTGAGAAGGCAGACTTGCTTATATCGAATAGCATTGAGATTTCCGCAAGTGGAATTCAATCAATCGATCCACTCACGCCGTTAGGCAAAATAATCCAGCGCTTCAGCGAAAATCCTGAAGCCGCAAGCTTAGTCAAGTTTAAAGACTGGAACAAATTTCAAGAACTTAGTCAAAAGTGGCATCATGAGTTGAGCAAAGCAGCGGTTAGTTCGTGGAAAGCTTTTGTTGACCTTAAAACTCAAGGTCAATCACCGGAAAAATTAAAGTCGGCGCTAGCTCAGACAGAGACAAACAAAAAAGCACTGGAAAAATTCAGCAAAATTTACCGCGAAATGCAGTCGTTAAGAGTGGAGTTCCCAGAAAATTTCGATCAGGTCGAAACAGTTAAGAAATTATCGGAGCAACTAAAACACGCGAGTGAAGAATTCGACTACAATGTACATGAGGAAGTTAAGGCATTTCTTACCGCCATACAGCAAGGCGGAGCGCCGCTCGAACTACTGACACATGAGGTATTGAATTGGCTGCGTGACAACAATTCAGAACATCAGTTCCAAATTGTAGGCAGCCATTCATGAATGAAGACAAGTTTATTGAGGCGGTACTTGACCAGATCGAAGAGCGAGAAGCCCGACTGTTGGTTTGGGGAATTACAGATGCTTCAATCAGCAGAGAAGAACTGTCTGAACTAATAAATAATCTACTTGATGATGCACTGAACCAGGGGTTCACTAGGTTTGTTTCAGTTGCAGAAGTTATTGAAGCACTGACAAATCGCGCCCTTCTGTTCACAGCGAGTGATGGAAACTACGAGGGTTTCCGTACACGCATGTCCGAGACAGTGAGGTTGCTCTTCAATCTTAGGCAACTCTTTCCAAAACACGCAGGTCGAGACGGATGGCAACAAGGTCGAACGCTGGTTTCAGACTTCAGGTTTTCAAGGCGTCGCAGGAAATATCCAAAACGAAATCTAAAAGCCACAGATGTGGCCAAAGAGGTCACTGAAGATCTTTCTTCAAGAGCTTTCAGTCGCGCACTGAACACAATGATCTGCTCTAGAGATAAAGAATTTTGTCTGGCTGACTTTCAGGTGCGCGCGACAGAGAGAATTGTCGCCGGCCTCGAGAAAGGTCGGTCAACAGGAACCTTGGTAAGTGCCGGCACCGGAAGCGGTAAAACATTAGCGTTTTACATTCCTGCACTTGCCAGGATTGCAACCCATCTATTGACCGATCCACCTCAAAAAACCAATTGGGTTAAGTGCCTAGCTCTCTATCCAAGGACTGAACTTCTCAAAGATCAGTTTTCAGAGATATACATCGAGGCTCGACGTCTAGATTCCCTAACCCTTGAAAGCAAAAGAAAAATTCGAATCGGGGCTTTCTTTGGCGCCACACCTTTCAGCACTGAAAAGCTCTTAGCCGAAAAAAACGAAGGTTGGAAAAGGAAAGGTGACGGATTTCGTTGTGGATTTATGGCTTGCCCTACACCCGGTTGCAGCGGCGACCTGATATGGCCAGAAGTCGCGGTCAGAAGCGGGCGAGAAGTTCTTGAATGTGACGAATGCCGCAGAAAAATTACAGACGATGAAGTCACGCTCACCCGGCAGTCACTACAAAAAAACCCGCCTGACATTCTTTTTACAACGACCGAAATGCTAAACCAGCGCATGTCCGACAGCTGGTCGCGCCATTTGTTTGGTTTGCGACCCCAAGCCAGTCGCGCACCCGAAATGGTTCTTCTTGACGAAGTTCACACATATTCAGGCTTTCACGGTGCCCAAGTGGCGTATTTATTGCGTCGTTGGTCACACCTAGTTAGGGCACCTATAACATTTGTTGGCCTTTCCGCGACCCTGCGTGATGGAAACCGGTTTTTTGCTCGCCTGACTGGCCTTTATGAAAGTCAGGTTCTCGAAGTAGCCCCAAAGCGCAGCGACATGGTATCTGAGGGAGCGGAGTACATTCTAGCCCTCAAGGGTGATCCAGTCTCAAAGACTTCACTACTTTCGACTACCATACAGACAATAATGCTACTTAGCAGGATGTTGGACGGGCCTGGCTTGACACCAAGTAACGGCCTTTATGGCAAAAAAGTTTTTGCTTTCACCGACGATATCGATGTTATCAACCGCCTATACTTCGGAATGTTGGATGCAGAAGGACGCAACAGTTCGGGGTCGGCAGATATGGCGCGCCACCCTCATGGCGGTCTAGCTCATCTGAGGTCACCCATTCCCTCAAGGAGTAGAGAACTCTACGGACAAAATTGGTCCGCGCCAACTCAAATTGGTCACGACCTTTCGGAAAGGAAGAATATAGGGCGAACGAGTTCGCAAGATCCAGGTGTGATCGCTTACAACGATGTCGTGGTTGCAACTGCATCGCTTGAAGTAGGATTTAATGACCCAACCGTAGGCGCAGTTATTCAGCACAAAGCGCCACGAAGCGTTGCATCATTCCTCCAGAGAAAAGGACGCGCAGGACGTTCTCGAAAAATGCGGCCATGGACCATTTTGGTACTTTCTGATTATGGGCGTGACCGAGAGGCATACCAGGCTTATGAGCGCCTGTTTGATCCTGAGTTAGAGATGCAGGCCATTCCTCTCGCCAGCAGATACATTCAACACATTCAGGCCGTTTATTCGTTAATTGATTATCTAGGTAAACATTTACCTCTACAATTAGCGAACGGAAGCGTTTGGACAGATCTATCCAAACCAGCGGGACCCAAGGGCCGTTTGCGTCAAGAAGCTTTGTGTAAAGCGTTATCACAAATACTCAGAACTGAACGCGATAGTGACGCATTCCAAGAGCACCTCGAAAAGAGTCTCAGAATTGATGAAACTGACGTTTTAGCAGCTTTGTGGGAGCACCCGAGGCCAGTTTTAACAACTGTAATACCGACGGCACTAAGAAGGCTCAGCACAAACTGGAAACGAAACGGCCAAGATAGAGCAGACTTCCAAATCCCCAACTCGCCTTTGCCCGAATTTGCTCCCTCTACCCTATTCAGCGACCTAAATTTACCAGAGGTCAGAATAAACCTTCCTCGTGACTGGGAAGATGCTAGAGATCGAGATCCAGAAGCTATGCCAATTACTCAAGCGCTGAAAGCTTTCGCTCCCGGTCGAGTCTCGAGGCGATTTGGTGTTCGTCACGCACTTGTCCGACATTGGATCGCACCTGAAAATCTTAGCGAAAAACCATCACAAAGGCTTTATCTGGACGATCATTTTTCCGGAGACTTGCTTGGCGAATGGCAAGTATTCGATGAGAAGAAGACCAAAAATGTACCCGTTTTACGACCCTATGAAATAAGTCCAAGCCATCCGCCGCGATCCGTACGCGACACATCCAATGCGCAACTAATATGGCGTAGCCAAATTGTAAAACGCGTCACTGGCGGAAGCCTTTTGCCACCCAAAAAATTTCTTTGGGACAACATCATTCTAAAAATCGAAACCCACACACACGGACAGCAAAACGCTATCGAAATGCGTCGCTTTGCTATCGGATCAAGGGCCGATATTCCGAGAGAACGGCAAGACGACCTAAGAACTCGTTTCGACTTCCAAATGAATGACAAACCGGCGTCTATTGGTTTTTCGATGTCAGTTGATGCGCTTCGGCTTCGAATTGCTGTTCCAAACGACTTTGGGAATGGTCAAAAAAATTTGACAGACAAGAAATGGCAAGGGCTTAGAACCTCGCGATTTCAGCATCTTATAGTCGAAAGTGATAACTTATCTATTGTCCCAAATCCCTTCTTACGGCAATGGCTAGGATCCATTTACTTTTCAGCGTTGACCTTCGAAGCCATTCATCGGGAAATTAGTCTTTCAAACGCTGCCATTAATTTCGCTAATAATGAGGCGAGTATCTCATTGAGCCTTGTTTTAAGTGCCGTATTCCAATCCGCTGAGGTCAATGACGATGAAGAAGCATCTGAAAATGAAACCGCTTTAGAGCGTGATCGGCTTAGAGGTGAGCTAGAAACCCTTTTACGAGATGAAACTGTTTTGAGCGGACTGTTCTCCACCGCCGAGGTCTTGTGGCAAGACGTCGATGATACCTGGCAGGAATGGCTGGTTCAAAAATACAAAACCACGATTGCCGCCGCAGCAAACCGCGCGATTGGAAGTCTTTGCCCCGACATGGAACCTGATGGTCTCGTTGTGGACATAGATCCAGGACCTCGTGCTCCAGACGATATAGAGGGAGTTGGGGACACAACTCAAGAAATCTGGATTTCTGAGACAGCGCCAGGAGGCACTGGTCACATTGAAGAATTCATTATCCGCTATAGCGATGATCCAAGGCGTTTTTACTCCCTGCTAGCGGCCTCACTCAACCAGACTGAACATCAATTGGTCGACTTTCAATTGTGCTCTCTACTTAAAGATCTAGCGGGGACTGAAACGAAGCCGGAACTCATCAAAGCAGTCTCCGAACTTCGCAAATCTAAGAGTGCTCAAGAGACAGAAGAGCGATTTGCAAGACTAAGACAAAGCCTAAGGCGAAGCGACTTCTTGTTATTCCATAGCTTTTCTACTGCGATCAGCAACCGGATTACACGCGCTGGCAGTTCGGTAGATACTGATGGTTTTTTGCATAAGGTTTTATGTTTTTGGGAAGAGGAAGAAACCCGCTTAGGAGTTGAAATTGACGCAAGAACAGTTGCCTATTTTTTCAGCCGAGACGGCGAAGTAGACAGCATTCTTTCAAGCGCTGGTTTCACGTTGCCAGATTACTCTCGCGAAAATTGGCGGTTCAATGTTGTTTACGGAATGCTATGGCCACGCGGCGCTATCAACCGCAGGCAAGGATTAGACCTATACAATCCGTTTTCTGGTCTACCCAACTCTGAACCTCTGTTGGTAGCGGAACACCTCACCAACAAGGCAGAGAAAATATCTGTCACGACTGCAGAATGGAAAGAGAGAGCCATTAATGCGCTTTCAAACTCCGGCATTGTTACTCTCGTCTGTGACATCGAGAGTAAATCGAAATTAGCCGAGGCTGCGAATTTCTTCGCTACAAATCCGGTTCCAAGCGAGTATTTGTCAGTATTCGCAAGATTAGACGCATTTAGGCGATTAGACTCCCAACTTGAGGTGGACTTCGAATTGGCCGAGGTGGCCCAATGACTTCAAACAGTTCCTATAAACTGCGGCGTATCTTCAAGAGTTCATCAACCGGCCCTTCAGTCATAAAAGAGCTTCTTCAACTGATGTTTCTTTCTGAGTTGCTTGCACCTTCCGAGCGAATTTGGATGGTAAGTCCTTGGATTAGCGATGTACCTCTGCTGGATAACAGATCCGGAAGCTTTGATGTAATGAACCCTGAATGGCATCGCAGCGAAATTCGATTAGCTGATTTTGCACTTCAAGTACTCTCGGGGGGCTCAAGTCTAGTGATCGTGACTAGACCAGATGAGCATAATCTTACATTCCTATCCCAACTATCCGAACGAGTAGATGAAGCTTCGCTAGGAAACGATCTCACAATTATTAAAAGAGAACACCTGCATACAAAAGGTATCTTGACCGAAGCTGGCCTTTTGCTCGGTTCTATGAACCTCACTTTCCGCGGCTTTGAATTAAACGATGAAGTGATTGAGTACGATACAAGCATTCAACGAATTGCTGAAGCACGACAGGCATTTCAGTCGTATCTCGAGGTGTCAAAGGATGATTGATGTCAGTCCGACAAATGAAGCCTGGCTTTCTCGTTTTTTCTCTGGTCGAAATGAGTTGGACTGGGAAACTTTGAAATCAACCGGATCCCCATCTGATTGGGTATCGGTAGTTAAAGATTGGATTTTGATACTAGAAGAAGGCAACAAGAACTCGCCAGTCTGTCTACCGTGTTTAGCTAAAGATGGGTCTCTGCAATGGTACGCAGGAGCCCAAAGTCTTCAAGGCTCTCATGCACTAGCCGACGAACTACAAGCATTTATTGGCCCTTCCTTCGCAGCATTCGATGGCCGTCCGCACCAACTTGACGTCAAAGATCCTCAGGAGGCCGCGCTTAAGGATATTTTTGTCGAACCAATCTACCAAGTTGAATGCGTAGAAAGTGGTCAAATTGCCAAGCTAAATCGAGCTTTTGCAATTTATCAGACTTTGCTGAAAAGGCGCCCGCAATCGTTAAAGCCAGCAACTCGCCCATTTGGGATTGTTCGTGGGTTATTCGATCGTGCGCTTTCAGCAGGAAACGAAAAAGAAGCCAGATCTCTTTTAGAAGAGATGGCCCGAAGCGGTCGCTTAACTGCTGAGAACCAAAAATTTCTTGAGGTTCGCTTGCTGGCGGGTTTGGGGTTTTGGGATCAAATTGTCCT
>Ga0209121_10002916_pt1 | contig 16983 bp, 18 predicted proteins | sample Cruoilmetagenom3_FD_187292 | JGI IMG/M metagenome (GOLD analysis project Ga0209121, IMG submission 187292) | Oil polluted marine microbial communities from Coal Oil Point, Santa Barbara, California, USA - Sample 3 (SPAdes) (version 2) | ecosystem: Environmental > Aquatic > Marine > Oil seeps ... | reverse complement strand
GAGTGGCCATTTCGGGTGGAGGATCCATGAGGATAGGTTGTAGTCTCTCTTCGTTGCTCATCCCTATAGCGCCTCCAGTTGAAGGTTGAACGATAACATCGGGACATCTGTTTTTTATTTCATCAACACATGCTTGGAATCGTTTTATATCTTGAGTGGGGGCGCCATCATCTTCTCTTACATGGAGATGTATAATACTCGCACCTGCTAAGAATGCTTTCTCTGCTTCAATCCCTATTTCTCTAATAGTATAAGGTATATTTGGATTTTGTTTCTTTGTTACTTCAGCTCCACATATCGCGGCTGTTATAATTAATTTCTCCATTATTAACCTCCATTAAATAAATTTTAAATTTGGTAAAAAAACTATTAAAAAGGTTGTAGAACTTAAATTTTTTCTCTTGTGTTAATCCGATGGTTAGTACCCCATTACATGCATGCTAAAAAGCCCCTTTCCCTTTATTTATTTTTCTATATACATCATATTACTTTTTTCTTTGTTTCTCTTTTGGAACAACACATGTTCCACTTGCTTTACATACTAAAATAGGTTCATTTAAGAAATCGGCCGCAGAATCATTTATATCTGGTTTTGATGTAATAACCTTTCTTGCCTCAAAAATCATCTTTCTTGAAGTGTTACCGATTTCAATAATTTTTCCTTCAGCTTCAATATAATCACCAGCATAAACTGGAGCTAAAAATTCAATGCTGTTATAAGCCCGAAATAAACCCTCATCTCCATCGTTTTTAATTAATAACTCAGTAGCAACATCCCCAAATAATTCTAATATTTTAGCCCCATCAACTAAATTTCCTCCATAATGAGCATCGTTTAAACTCATCCTTACTCTAATTAATGATTTCATTCCAAATCATTCCCTTTATTTTTTTTTTCTTAAGATTAAATTATAATCTAGTTCAATATTATCTTATGATATTAAAGATTTCTTTTATTAGCTTATTTTTAATTAAAAAGATGAAAGTGATTTTTATTTTATTATCTAAAGCGTTTATTCAAAAGATAATATAAACTATAAAAAAAAGCTATTTATATTTTAGTTTTATTCTTCACATACCATAATGAAAAAAGAAATTTTTGAAAACGATAAAAATGACTAAATTAAAATGCGAGATTTGCGGAAATGAAAAAGATGTGCCTTTATGCTGCGATCAGTCAATGATTATGAAGGAAAACTACATACTATGTTGTTGTGAATCTGAAAAGTGTAGTTATCGACCTATCCCAGAATGTTGTGGACAAAAAATGAATTACATGGGATAATGAAAAAAATATAAAAAAATTATTTTAAAAAAGATTGGTAATATTACCAAATTAAATCGTTAATTACGTCTTTATCTCTATCAGCTTCTTTTTTACCGAGTACTTTCCGAATACGTAAATCGTTGATTGAATCTTCGAGCTTAGTATCCAAATTCTTAATATCCATCAAATTGCCTGCTTCTCCTCCCTTATCGACTAAATTTATCATCGCGTTATCTTTATTCATTAAATCCCTTAATTTAGTTCTAAAGGAATCTGTTACTTTTGTCCGTTGGATTTTCCCTTTTTTTATCAATATAGGAAAAACGGGAGCTCTTTCTGTAGTTCTGCGCGTATTTGGATCTACAAAGTAGAAAATAAACATAGGAATCCCCACGACCACATCTTTGGTCATAATTTCAATAGAAAAGGTGTTAAATAAGTTTTGAATGTTAGTCATTTCAACATCTTTAATTCTTTCGATGTTATCTAGACAAGATTGTTTTTCTTGTTTGATTCTTGCAACTATGCTCTCGGCTGAAGTAAGGTCGCTGCTAAGTTCACTATGTTTTGCTTGGATTGTGTTTTCGATCTCAGATTTTTTCCTCTCAAGCTCTCTAATTTTTTGTTGTTTGGTTTTTTCTAAATCGTTTATTTCTCGTTGTACATTCTTCCTTATTTGAGCTACTTCGGATTCGTATCTACTAATTGTATTCCCTAGATCCTGATATTTTATGCGTAAGTCTTTTAGTGCACCTTCAACTTCAAATAAGTCGTTCTTATTGATTGAATTTTTTAGTCTATCGACGCTATTTTTGGTTGCGCTAAGATTGTTGTAAAGATCGCCAGTTTTATCGTTAATTTTATACTTTCCACTTTTTACTAATTCTTCAGGCGTAGCTTCTATTTTTCGGTTTTTTTCAGCTTCTAATTCTCTAGTAACTATTGCCAATTGCTTTTCTTCTTCGCTCGTATCGACTTTTCGACTTTTCAATTTGTCAGCGTCTTGGCCACCGCGCTGAATCCACTTATCACATAGTTTGATAATAATCTGACTATAATTATCTAGTAACCCAACATCTTTTTGAGATATGAATTCAAAGACTTCTGGGATTATTTTTGCTTGGTTTATACTTTTAGAAATAGGTCCTCCTTCTAAGAGGAAATAAGGTTCACTAAATGAACTAATATTGTATTGATTTAAGAAGAAGTTTTTAAAATAGTCAACTTCACCAGCGCTAAAAAGAGCTTCTTGAATTGCCGTACCTCTTTTATAATTTTTAGATTTCTTTAAATAGTTACTATTATACGACTGCAAAGAATTTAAGAACGATGCTGAATCTGCACCTTGAATTATATTATCTGGGCTGGGTGGCGTTTGTGAAAATTTTCCTACGCTTAATTTCTCTTGTTTATTTAACAGATAACTACAAACGCAAGCGCGAGTCTCGTTTAAAGGAACTAAACGAACTGGCCAAAAACAAGCAGCTATTCTATTTATTTTGCCTAATTTTTTTATAGTTTTTCCATAAATGTTTATACATTCGTTTAATGCCATCGCCATTTCATCTAGTAACGTAGCTTTTGACCGAGCAGGGATCACATCGCCAACATTGATTAGAAAAGGAATTATTTTATTTACCATTTTTTTGAATCACATAAATTTTCTGTTTTCTATATTAAATCTAAAAATGAGTTAAGTAAATAAATTTTTGCCTCTAGATTTTCAATGTTTATCTTCGAATTAAAAACTTAAAAGAAAAGAAGGAAAAAATTTATTGTTAAAATAATATCTTACCATTCGATTTCATCGCCAAGATTCTTCAGAGGCCAAATCCAGTAGTGTTCACGCCTAATTACGCCTTTTTCTTCTAATTCTTCAAACAATTTGTTCTTTTGTTCAATGATTAAACCGTTTGGGTCATGTAAAATGATTCCCCTATCTAAAGCATCTAAGATTATATCGGCTTTTATTTGAACTAAATTTTTAAATTCACATTCAGTCATCCAAAGAGAATCAAAACCTAATTCTGTTAAATCCATTAATTTCATTTGAAGATTTGTTCTCTTATTATGGTCTTTTGGAAGTTCTTTATCCTTAAAGATTATAATTAAATCAATATCACTAACCTTTTTATCTGAATAAATAGCTGTTCCTGTCGCTAAAGAACCGAATAAAATTATTCCCTTTACATTTTTATTTATCCGAAATAATTGAACAAGACAATTTTCTAACTTTTCTAAAAAATATTTGTTTTTTATGAATGAAAGATCTATTTCCATTTATTTAACTCACCTTCTAATTCTTTTAACAATTTTAAGGGTTCAAATTTCTTCTCAGATAAATTAAAAGTTGTCTCAATAAGTAATGTATATAAATTAATTATATTTACAAGATTTTCGAGAAAATTCTTAATATCATCGAAAGAACTATATATTTCTTCTGGAAATCTTATTTTACCTTCTTCTATAATTCCGTATCGCGTTTTTGTGCCTTGTTTTTCAAAAAATTCGGAATTTCTGATAATATTTTTCATCAAATCTTTTGTTTCTTCATCAAGACTTAAAACTTTATTATCTTTAATAACTTTATTTAAAATTTCTGATGGAGTGTGTATTTTTTCAATCTTTATTCCCATTAAACTCAATATCGATTTATTTAATTTTTCTACAGCAAATTGACTCCTAAAAGCAACACGCGAGAAATCTTTTGATTTAAAATCTATTAATACTCTTTTTATGTCATTATTTGCAGATATAATCCAACTCTTCGCTTGAGAAAAATTAGTTTTCATGACCTATCTAAATAAAAAGAAGATTTTACTTATTAAATATTTGACATAGTCTCCTAAAACTATAAATATTCACATCAAAATTTCTTAAAAATTTAAAGAAAAGATAATATATAATAATTATAAATTTTTAAAAAAATGATATAAATGGACTTGAATGAGAGATTTTTAGAAGGAAAGGGTGCCCTTATAACTGGGGGCGCATCTGGTTTTGGGAGGGGTATAGCAATTGAATATGCGAAAAGAGGAGCAGATTTAATCTTAGTTGATATAAATGAAGAACTTTTAAATGAAACCTGTAAAAAAATTGAACAAGAATATAAACAAAAAGTTATCCCTATTGTATGTGATGTTTCAAAATCAGAACAAGTACAAGATATGGCAAAGAGGGCTTTTAAAGAATTAGATAATATATATGTGCTAAATAATAACGCTGGGATTGGTGATATATATGGACCTGATTTAATGAGAATTAAAGAAGATTTGTTCGATAGAATAATGGGTGTTAATCTACGAGGTCAGTGGTTAGTCTCTAAATATGTATGTAAAAAAATGAAATCCCAAAAGTTTGAAAATGAGCTTTTATCTGGAAAAGTAATTCATACCGCATCTATTGCCGGAATGGTTGTTGATATCAAACTATCAGCATATACATTAAGTAAAGTCGGAATAATTGCTATGGTAAAAATGCTTGCGCAAAGCTTAGCTCCAAAAATTACAGTTAATGCACTTTCACCAGGTTATCATGTAACAGGGATATATAATAATTCTGAAGATGCAATGAAAGCCACGATGGACGATGGACATGTCAAAACACCTTTAAATCGAATAGGAACTGTTCAAGATGTTGCAAATTTAAGCGTATTTTTAGCTTCTCCTTTATCAAACTTTATAACGGGACATAATTTTCCCGTAGATGGTGGAATTGCAGAAGTAGGCGTTCCAGCAAACTATTTAAAGTCAGAAATTTAAAATCTTTTTTTTTTTAATAGTTTCTGAAATTAAAAAAGATTAAAAATTTAAATATTAAAGAAAATCGATAATTAATTATAACTATATAAATTTATTTTTAAAAAAGTGATAAAAATGATTGAAATTATAATAGCAATTTTACAGATAATTTTAGCGATTGGAATTATTGGATTTTGGATTTTTTTCTTCTTAGTAGAAAATAAAAATCCTGATAAGACTGAGTGGTATTTGAAACACGAACGATCTTTTCCTCTCCCTGATTTAGGTTTAATTACAACTTGTTTGATAATTTCCGCAATAGGACTTTTAACAGGGCAGAGATTTGGGTTATTTTTTACCATAGTTGCTAGTGGAGCTTTATTGTTTTTAGGATTAATAGATTTCGCATTTAATTTCCAGAATGGTCTGTTTAAGACAAGAGACATGGATGCTTACATGAGTATTTTTATTGTTTCAGCTGTGTTAATTTTAGGTATCGTTTGCCTAATTTATGGATATTTAAATTTCTAAATCATACTGAGAAGTGAATCAAATGGTAAAAAAGAAACTAATAGAAAAACAACCATTAAAAGGAAAATCGGCAATAATAAGTGGTGGTTCAAAAGGTATAGGTAAAGCTACAGCGAGATTATTCGTTCAATTAGGGGGTAATGTCTGCATTGTAGCAAGAACTTTAGATAAATTAAAAAATGTTGCTGAAGAGATAAAGAGTTTGAAAGTAACCGAGAATCAATTTGTGGAAGTGATTTCCTGTGATCTGTCTAATATGGAACAGGTTGATAGGTTATTTAATGAGTACATTAAAAAATTTGGAGTTCCAGATTATTTGTTTAACATTGTAGGCATCTCTCTCCCAGATTATACAGATAAATTGACCATTGAAAATTATAAATTGCATATGGATACCAATTATTTTGGGCAATTAAATCCAATTTTAACAATATTGCCTTATTATATGGAACGAAAAGAGGGTCATATTATTAACATGTCTTCTGTTGCAGGGTTTATTGGTTTAATGGGTTATGCTGCGTATACTCCTACTAAATTTGCTATCGTAGGACTAAGTGAAGTGTTAAGACATGAATATAAAACCTATAATATTAATATATCCATAATCTTTCCCCCTGATACGGATACTCCGGGTCTACATGAAGAAGCTGAAACTAGACCAGAAGAATTAAATATTATTTCTGAAAAAGGCGGTCTTCTGCAACCTGAAGAAGTAGCTGAAACAATATTAAAAGGGGTTCTAAAAAAGAAACTTTACATCTTTCCAGGATCAGCAAAGTTGTTTTGGAGATTGATGAGATTCTTCCCTAAGTTGGTACATTGGGTTACAGATGGCGATCTTAAAAAAGCTCGAAAGAAGATGGGCAAAAAGATTTAATTTTTTTTTTTGAAAATTAAAAAATGTTTTTATTTTAAACTGAAATTGAGTATTTAGGAGAATTATAATTATGAAAAATAATCATTTAAAAGACAAAATAGCAATAATTACAGGAGCAGCAGGAGGCATCGGGAGGGAAATAGCAAAATTATTTGATGTATATGATACAAAATTAATTTTGACTGATATTAAAGAAGAAGGCTTAAGAATAATTGCAAAAGAACTTTCGCAAGAACCATTTATTATTCCTTGCGATATAACAAAAGTAGAACAAGTAAAAAACTTAATTTCACAAACAACTTCAAAGTATGGAACAGTAGATATTCTTATTAATACGGTTGGTATTATTTTTCCTGCTCTTTTCGAAAATACTAATTATTCGGATATTCAAAAACAAATTAACGTTAATTTATTGGGTATAATGTATTGTACCAAAGAAGTTATTCCAATAATGAAAGAGGCGGGAGGGGGAAATATTGTTACTATTTCATCTCTAGCAGGAATTGTTCCAGAAACCTATAGTTCAATTTATACAGCAACCAAATTCGCCCTCAGAGGTTTTGATCTAACCTTAAGTCTTGAGCTTAATAAACACAATATAACCGTCTCCACTATTTTTCCTGATTCTGTAGATACACCTATGTTAGAATACGAAGCAAAGCATGGCGGGTCGCCCTTAACATTTTTAAGTGACCCTGTAAAGCCTGAAAAAGTCGCTAAAGCAGTATTAAAAGCAATTCTTAAAAACAAAGTAGAGATTTGTGTCCCTCACTTTCAAGGAACTTTATCTAAATTTATTATGTGTTTCCCTAAGAGGGTTCAAAAAATGTGGCTAAATTTAGAAAAGAAAGGAGAGAAAAAGAAACAAGAGTTTTTAAGAAATTTAGATTAGAAATTTAATAGATTGCTATGGCCTTATTTTGATTATTTAAAAGATTCATGAAATAGTTCTACACTTTTTTACTGCTATTTGAATGCACACTCATAATACTTAAATATCTTATATGATTCTATTCAAATAATAAAATATATTGAATGATTATTCGAAAACTCATTCGGAATTATTAAAACTAAAGTTGAGCGAAATATTGTTAAGTTATAAGGAACTCATAAAAGGAGATAAATTTGATAAAAAAGATCAATACTTCATTAAAACTCATATTACTAAGCTATGTTGGGGTTGCGAGACTGCGCATAAGAAGGGTTATATGGTTAAGGACGTTTCAAAAGGGCGGAAAATCTTTTTCTGCCAAGAGTGCTATGATAAATTGGATAATTAACTCACAAGTTAAAGATTAGATGTAGAAAAATTATTTTATTAAATTCTCCGATTTATGGATGGAGATCAAAATCTATTGGATTTTTTTGATGTAGTTTCTACAAAGAATAAATCTTCTCATTATTTATTTCAAAATTATATGGTTATTTAGTAGTTCCAAAAATTCAGAACCTTATACAGAACGCCAAAGATAGCTCCAAAGTTGGAAGGACTATTGAAATCAAATTACTAAAAGAAATATTTCAACTAAGAGGATAAGTTTTCAGAATGAGAATTCAGTAGGTAAACTTTTTTTATATTTTTTTTATAAATTATAAGTATTCGAAGTACTTTTTTTGAATAATTATTCCCTTAATATTAAAATAGGTAAATTAATATTAAATAATTAAGAAAGAAAGAAAATAAAAAATTTAAAAATAAAAGGAGATGAGAAAAAAAAATGCCAAGAGGAGATAGAACGGGACCAGATGGAAAAGGTAGCAAAACTGGCAGAGGTTTAGGTTATTGTTCTGGTAGCGATACCCCTGGATTCACAAAGGGTTCTAGACAGGGAATGGGGCGGAGAAAAAGTAATAAATCCCGGCGTAGAAATAGGTAACATCGGTTTTATATTCATGTAATATATTTTTTATTTTATGAATAATTTTCAAATTATTTTTTCAAATTTTTTAGATTTTATATTTAGCTTTAAAATTATTATATTCAATTATTATTAATTTCTATATCTATATAATTGATTTTTATAAATATATATAGTTGATTATAAAAGTTGGAAAAAGATAATAAAAGAAGAAAGATCGGTCTAATAATTAACCCCATTGCAGGCATGGGAGGGAGCGTAGGGCTTAAAGGAACTGATGGAGTCATATTTAAGAAAGCTATTAAAATGGGAGCTAAACCAATAACTCCTGATAGAGTTCGCTCTTTATTTTCCAATATAATTAATAAAGATAAAATTCATTTATTAGTTGCCCCAGGTAATATGGGAGCCAACATTATAAAAGATAGTGGCATCGACTTTGATATTATTGGTGATATTAATCAAGAAACTACTGCTGAAGATACAAAGAGAATAGCAAAATTGATGAAACAACAGAATATTGAATTATTGATTTTTTGCGGTGGAGACGGGACAGCCAGAGATATTCACGATGCTATAGGCCTATCCATACCTGTTGTGGCAATACCGTCTGGCGTTAAAATGTTCAGCGCTGTTTTTGCCATTAACCCTAGAGCTGCTGCCGAAATTGTTGACAAATTCTTAAAGGAAACAGTAGAAATTCAAGAAAATGAGGTTTTAGATATTAACGAAGAGTCGTTTCGAGAAGGAATTTTAGATTCAAGACTGTATGGATACTTAAATGTTCCTAAAGTTATGAATCTTATACAAGCTGGAAAAGATGGTTCAAAAGTAGGAAGATCCATTGAAGAAAATAAACGTGAAATTGCTCAATATGTTATTGAAAATTTAGAAGACGATACAATATATTTACTTGGGCCCGGTACAACAGTAAAAGCAATCACCGATCAGTTAAAGTTAACAAAAAGCTTACTTGGAGTAGACGCTCTTTATAACGATAAGATTATTGGGATAGATTTAAATGAACGTGGAATCCTAGAACTTTTGAGTAAACATAAAAAGGCAGAAATTATCGTTTCGCCAATAGGGGGGCAAGGATTTATTTTTGGAAGAGGTAATAAGCAACTCACTCCTAAAATTCTTAAAAAAATTGGAAAAAATAATATTAAGATAGTTGCAACTGAAGAAAAAATTAAAGGCTTAAGATGTTTAAGGGTTGATTCTGGCGATATTAAGACCGATGAAATGCTCAAAGGACTTGTAAAAGTGATAATCGGATACAAGGAGGAGCTAATAATAGAAATTGAATGTTAAGCATTTGATTTCTAACATAGTTAATATATTGAAAAATAATTAGCGAATAAAAAGAGCGATTCTTGTCAATTAGGGTAGGAAGTATGTTAATTAGATTAGATAGAAACGAAATGTCTATAAAGCTCCCAAGAGAGATTACCGATCCTGTCAAAGAAAGCATAGAATTTTTAAATCGATATACGCCTCAAAGTAAAGTAGACGAATTATTATCTTTATTAAGTATATATGCAAATTCTCCTAAAAATTCAATTATTATTAGTTCCGCATCTGATATCTTGCTTAAAGAATTTATTTATCTTTTTGCGAAAAATAGGCAGATTATTCTCGCTGATCCGTCGTTTTTTTTAATTAATGCGACCTGTCGAAAGACTTATTCTTCAATCTTAAAAGTAAGATTAAAAGAACCTGAATTTAAATTTTCAATTGTACCGTTAATTGATGAGTTAAAAAAACCAACATTATTAATTTTAGATAACCCTAACAACCCAACTGGAAATATAATTTTAGATAAAAACGAAGTAAAATTGATATTGGAAAATGAAAACATCGTTTTTTTGGTAGACGAAGCTTATTTTGAATTTTCAAACGTATCATATGCTAATTTTATCACAAATTATCCTAATCTAGCTGTTTTAAGAACATTAAGTAAGGGTTTTGGATTATCTGGGTTGGGAGTTGGATATTTAATTGGAGGAGAAACTATTCATAAACGGTTTCTTGGGATTAATACAATGCTAGCTTATCCAAATGTAATAGCAGGCATAAGTGCCTTGAAAAACAAAAACTATTCAATAGAATATATTAAAGAAGTTGAAAAAGAAAAAAAACGAATTAGAAATGTTGCTCTAAAATTAGATATCTCAGTTTTTAAAAGTTATTCGAATTTTTTATTAATGAAAACTAAAATACCTGATGTTTCAAAAAAACTAGCCGAGCAAAGAGTATTGGTTTTAGACGTATCAAAACAACTAGGGTCAGAATATTTTCGGGTTACAATAGGAACAAGAAAAGAAAACGATTATTTTTTAGGAGCTTTAGAAAAAATCACCTGTCAAAATAGAGATTGAAAAGAAGATATCATAATTAAATACTTGCTATGTAATATTTTAAAAAAAAATTATAATAAAAAGAATAAATTAGTTAAATATTAAGTTCTTCGAGTTTTTCTTTTGTTGGACAACCAGTTTCCCAATCCCAACCACGAATCGTGTAGTATTTCTTTAAGCTTCCATCTAAGTCTAATTTTACCCCTGCTGTTTTACCTGACTTTAATACTTTGTTGAGATGACCGGGTAGTTTATCGTCTTCTCTTGTTATCCCTAAATTGCATATAATAAGTCTTTTAAGTGTATTAATTCGTTCTCCTACAAGTAATAAAGATTTTTTACTGTAATTAAAACCCGTTGCTGCGTTGATGTGCTTAATTATATGATCAAATGCGGGGTTTAGGAAATTGCAATTTACCGCTGAATCATCTATCGCCCTAATGTTTTGTAGGGCAATAACTCCTTTTTCTTTACCTTTTATGGAAGTTCTATCGCCAGCTCTTATGCGCATTTGCGGGTATGCTACATTTCCCATTTCAGCGCTGAACCAATCGCATTTTTCGTGACTCGCTCCTAAATAGCAAGTGATATAACTTAAAGCTTGTCCCGCAAAAGCTCTTGGATCGTGCATAGGCATTTCTAAACCCTTTACATGCGCAGCTAATTCAGGATCGACATTAAATTCTTTTGCCATGGTGCGTACACCTTCAGAAAGTACATTGCCTATGCCTTCTTTTTTCGCAATTTTATCAATTAATTTCAAAAGTAAATTTCCATTTCCCCACTTTATTTCTCCGATTTCAATATCTTTTAGATGCGATTTAATTTTATCAATCCCCAAATTGTTTTCAACTAAGTAAATTAAAAATGCGATTGACACGCCCCCAGAAATAGTATCAAAACCATATATGTTACACATATGGTGCGAGAGAATTACCTCTTTGGAATTGTAAACGCCGCATAAAGGTCCAAATGCCGCGACAGACTCGTACTCTGGTCCATCCACTTCAATTTCTTTGCCATCGTGTTCTACAATTGTTGTTTTACCACATCTCATAGTACAACCCGCACATCCGTAATCTAAAACGGCATATTCTTCTCGTAACGTTTTCCCCGTCAATTTTTCAGCAAAAAATTCGTTCTTAGTAAAATAATGTGCTGGCGTGTCACCGAGAGCCATACCTATGTCTAAATAGCAGTTTGTACCATATAAAGTAAATAGAAAAGGCGTTATTGATTTAAGGAGGTCTCTTCTCTTTACTTCTTCCGCTTCTTTTAAAAGTTCTTTACCTATTTTATTATCTGCGATTGGTACTCTTTTAGTTCCGTAAATTGCAATAGCCTTTAAGTTTTTTGAGCCCATTACAGCACCTAAACCACATCTCCCTATTGCTCGACCTTCGTCGTTAATTATTCCTGCATATTTCACTAAATTTTCACCAGCTATACCAATAGTGGCAACCCGAATCTTTTCGTTGTTTAACTCTTTTTTCAAAATTGATTGGGTTTCGTATGTGTTTTTACCCCAAATACCATTAACATCTTTGAACTCAATTGTTTCATCGTGGATATATAGATAGATAGGACTTTTTGCTTTCCCAACAATAACTATAGCATCGAAACCACTGTTATGTAAAGAAATGCAAAAAAAACCTCCTGAAGAGCCTTCACCCCATATCCCTGTAAGGGGTGATATTGCTGTAACGGTGTACCTTCCTGACGAGGGTCTTAAAGTTCCTGTAACAGGGCCCGTTGCAAATATTAGTGGATTAATTTCTGAAAAAGCATCTTTTTTTAAGGTAGCGTAATCGTCTTTTGATAGAAGGTCGTAAGTTATTTTAGCGCTTAACCCTGTGCCACCGAGGTATTCCTTTGCATCTTGAACATCCAAATCTTTAACATCAACAGTTTGGTCGGTTAAATCCACATAAGCAATTTTTCCATTATAACCAAATAGATTTTCACTCATCTTTTTCCCTCATATTCAATTTTTTAAAAATCAATATCCCTCCCATCCCACGCATATTCAAAAATAGATTTGAATATCTTTCTATTAATTGTACGATAAGAAGTTAGAGAAACTGCGTCGTCGTCGGCATATTCGGCTAATAAATCTATTTTTGAGAAATAATCTTCTTTTTCAATTACAGGATTTTTCATGTCTTTTACGCATATAGGACCATCGATTGAGACTATAAAATTTTTGACGGCTTGAAGAAATTCTTTGTACAATTCGTCTCTACCCTTGTTTTCGACTCTTACATTAAAAATTGGGCACAATGCTATCCATCTATCAGTGACTTTTGCTTGAAAGTCAATGGAATAAGGGGTGAACAATCCAACGCTAAGACCGTGATGTACGCTAAATATTTTCCCGAAGCTATGCCCTAGAGAATGGTCGATTCCCGCTGTTGTATTTCCAAATCCAATTCCTGCCATTAATGAAGCCAATTGCATATGTTCTCTGGCTTCTATATCTTTAACCCCATATTTGTAGGCACGTGGAAGGTATTTTATGATTTCTTTTAACGCTGTCGAATTCATGGCATCATTATACGGGTCACCCCAATTTGAAACATAACTCCCCATAGCGTGAGAAAATGCATCTAAACCTGTCGCCATTGTCAGAAATGGTGGCATATCTTTAACGAAATCCGTAAATAGAATCGCAATATCAGCATATATCTCGTCGCTCAACACTTCAAGTTTTTTAGGAGGATCTCTATCGGTATCTGTAATTACAGCTGCTTGAGTAACTTCGGAACCCGTCCCGGATGTCGTTGGAATTGCTATGAAATGTTTCATTTTCTTTCGTAATCCCAGGGAACCGAAATACGGTAAAATCATCATCAAATTTATTTCAGGTTTTTCGTATTTAACCATTACCATTTTTGTTGTATCGATGACGCTGCCGCCCCCTAACGCGATTAATACTTGTGGTTTAAAATCCTCGCATATTTTAGCCCCTTCATAGATTGTTGTCATTGGCACTTCAGGAATTGCTCCAGACCATACTTTATATTCCATTTCAATCAAGTCAAGATAATCTGTCACCTTTTTAGCAAATTTTTGAGTAAAAGAATCTGTTATAATTAACGCTCTTCTGTCTTCTTTGTCCAAAGAAGCTTCTAAATATCGAGCAACTCTTAATAGTGCAGATTTACCATTATATATTTTGGACGAGCAATAAGTTGCTAATACGGCTCTTAGAGCTCTGCCACCCATTAGTCCCATCATGTCTTTAATTGCAGGTGCTTCATACCATGCTGGTTTTTTTTGTACCATTTTAATCTAATCTCTTGTGGAATCAATATTTTTTGATTTGTAAATAAAAATTTAAAGAAAGTTTTCTTGTTAAAAGTTTGTTATTAATTATTGGAGATAAGCTTTAATATATAACTATCGTTAATTAATATCTTATATAGAGAATTCTAAAAGTAAATTATATAAAAAAAATAGTGGATTAAAAATGGTTGATGAAATTAGTGTTGTGTCTATTATTGGAATAGGTTTCATGGGAAAGCAAATTGTAGAAAAATCTGCGAATAAGAATTATTCGATTCGAATGTACGACGCAAATCCCGAAGGGTTTGATAAGTACGCGAAAAAAATTGCGAGAAGAAAAAGGATGAAAAAGGTCTCTGGAGATGTTTCATTCCACGATACTGTTGCGGAAGCTGTAAAAGATGCAGATCTAATTATAGAAGCAATACCAGAAAAATTGGACTTGAAGAAAGAAATATTTTCTGAGATCGATAAATTTGCACCCCCACATGCTATAATAGCGACTAATAGTTCCTCAATTCCCATATCGAAGCTTGAAGACTCTGTCAAAAGAAGAGATAAAGTGCTAAATATCCACTTTTATAATCTTACATCAATTCCTATGGCAGATATAATGAGAGGGACCGAAACAAGTGAAGAAACTTTTGAAAAAGGGAAAAATTGGATTGAAAGTATTGAAATAACGCCATTGATTGTTAAAAAAGAATGTTTTGGCTTTGTATTTAATAGAATATGGCGTGCAATAAAAAAAGAAAGTTTAAAAATATGGGCTGGTGGACATGCTGATATTGAAGTAATTGATCAAGCGTGGAAAATATATACCGGAATGGGGCTCGGACCTTTTACTTTGATGGACCAAGTTGGGTTAGATGTAGTTTGGGACATCGAGATGTCTTACTATAAGGAAAGTGGAGATCCAAACGATAAACCGCCTCAGGCTCTTAAAGATATGGTCGATAAAGGCGAATTAGGAAGGAAATCTGGAAAGGGTTTCTATACCTATTAGTTATAATATCTATTTTTCTCTTTATAATTTTATTTTAGTTCTAAAAATCAAAAAAAATAAGTAATATCCCATAAAACCTTGCGGGGTTCGTCATCGTGCGTCTATAGTTTTTACGCCCAAGTCATTCTTAAGGGATTCTATAATTTTTCGTCAATTATTTCTGTCATCATCTTTATTGATGGCCTATCAGTCTTATCTTTACCAATATAAGTCCAAATAATTTTTCCGTCCTTGTTTATTAGAAATTTGCTCGGCACCGCTTGTTTAATATTCACAGTCCCTCCTCCACCGGGAGCAAACCAGTAAACATCGTAATCTTTCGCAATCTTTGCTCCGCGAGCAGATATCATATCTACAGCAAAATTATTTTTTTCCTTGAATTTTTGTAGAAGTCTTACGCTATCGCTTGCTGTTGATATAAGTTTAATATTCCTTTTCTCAAATTCAGATATATTTTCGGTTAGTAGCGTTAAATGTTTTTTGCAATGACTTCACCAGTTTCCTCTAAAGAAATCAATTAATACTCCGTTATAAACTTCAAGAAGTTTTTTTAAACTGATTTCGTTCCCATAAATATCCTTAGTGTCAAATAATGGCGCTTTAGAAGCCGCTGGTAATCCACTAGGCCTTGGCGGTTCTTCGTCGTTCATATTAAAAATTTAAGTGCTCTCAAATTTAAAGTAATTGGATATAAATTATTAAGTAGTAAAGGTAATCTTATACTTTGAACCCTTTTTTAAGAAATTATATCTTAAAAATAAAAAAAGAAAGAAGAATTTTTAGAACTTAAATTAAGGAAGTCCACGGAATATTAACAGTCATATTCATATTAATTAGGATTGCAGCGTAGAGCGTAGAAAATGAGATTTTAAGCGCTAAAGTTGCATCTGTAGTAGCTAATCCCACTATATAAGCTGGATCCATTATAAGTGTTATGTTATTATTGGTATTATTTGTGAAGGAATGAAACGTACTAAAATAGTTATCTAATGATTCTCCTACTTTAACTCCTACAGGGAGTGCTAATTCATTCGTGCTAGTCACTGTATGAAGTTCTGCATCGATTAAAATATCATAAATAGCGTAAAATCCTTGGTTGTTGAAATCAAATGTAACCGTGACATTAATATTATCGTCGCTTGGGTCAAAAGGTAGAGCGCCTGGATCATGATCTACCACAAATGTGTCGCGAAAATCAAAACCGAGATTCATTCCGCTATAAGCAATGCTACCAAGATAACCAAATATAATAAGACTAAATATTGTACCTAATACTTTAAAAATGTGACTAAGTCTAAATTTTACGCGATATTCTTTATTTTTTCGTAATTCTATTGCTTCAATTAGGTATTGCAATGCCCTAATGCCAGAGGACCCTAATAACAACCAAGCTATGACTTGTAAACCTAAAAGTACCTGAAGCGTAGGTAAATTTATTGAATATGTCCCTAGTGTTACTCCAGATGTAAAGCCTCCGAAAATATAAAACATATAGAGCCCAGAGTATATTGTAGAACCAAACGCTATAAGACGATTCGCAGAAGTGTCTTTGGGAAAAGCATGCCTTACCATGGCAAGGACAGTACCAATAATTCCGATAATGATTACGGTAATTTTGAATTCTTGAGTAAATGACATAAGTCCCATCATTGAGATTACTTCAAAGATAATTAACGGTAAAGCAATGTACATTAACGCATTGAGAATTCCATGAAAGATCATTTTATTTATTTGAATAGCCATAGGTTTTAACCCTTTTTTTTTAATTTTATTTTTTTTATAGAGTTATGATTACGTTTATTAAAAATCTCATATCATTTCTAATACTTAAATCTCTCTTATTAGATTTATTATAACTCAATTCTTTTATAAGATGTAGTTTAAATTAACTTACCAATATTATTTATAAAAATTATAAAAATTTCGATTAAGGGATTAAATTGGATAAGAAAGATTATTACAAGTACATGTTTATCATTGGTGCTTTCTGGAATTGGATTCTTTCAGTATCGTTTATTATTTTAAGCATCGTTGACGAGACGATTTTTGCTACTTTTG
>Ga0209121_10002915_pt1 | contig 16983 bp, 13 predicted proteins | sample Cruoilmetagenom3_FD_187292 | JGI IMG/M metagenome (GOLD analysis project Ga0209121, IMG submission 187292) | Oil polluted marine microbial communities from Coal Oil Point, Santa Barbara, California, USA - Sample 3 (SPAdes) (version 2) | ecosystem: Environmental > Aquatic > Marine > Oil seeps ... | reverse complement strand
AAACAGAGTATGAGTCGTCGAGGAAACTGTTGGGACAACGCCCCTATGGAGCGCTTTTTCAGAAGTTTAAAAACTGAAAACATGCCTAAAAATGGCTATGAAAATGAGGCGCTAGCCGATGACTCAGTACGGGATTATATTTATAAATATTACAACTCGATGAGGCCCCATAGTCATAACTTGGGATTATCGCCGAATGAAAAAGAGGCATTTTATTGGAAAACCTCTAGTTCGCTGGCCAAAAAAGATTGACCACTACAGTGTGGTTTGCTGGACGTTTAGGGTTATAAAACTAAAAAGTTAATTCGCTTTTTATAAGCCGTAATTTGCCAGACTTCTCTCTTGCTATGTTATTTGTATAGTTGAATATGTAACTCATTTTGCCATTAAAAACCTTATTAAATTCTGATGTGAAATAATCTTCATGAAGAATTTTATTATAACTTTGGTTAACCACCAGGTTTATTGTAATTTGAGATGATGTTTGTTGGATTAGTTGGAACTGGTCAACAGCATTGTACTTATATTTAAACTCCTCAAAGATATACATTGCAATTTCCGGGTGCATTTTTGTTTCATCACGGCGTAAAAGTAAATCATAGGCCCTGCCATGAACTTTCTCAATTATAGGAAATGGGCGACCACACTGACATTCAGAATTGGATAATGTAGCAAAATCACCTAGCCTATATCTAATTAGAGGCATTGCGTAATTAAAAAGGTCTGTAACTATGATTTCCCCAGGTTCGCCTTTGGGTGCGTCAATTTCAACTATTAGATTGTCTGACATGACATGGAGGCTTCCATGCTCACATTCGTGAGCAATTGACCCTACTTCACCGCAGCCGTATTCGTTATATACTCTGAGTGACGTTACGGATTCTATGTCTTTTCTCATGTTGTCAGTAAGCACTTCTGACGTCGTTATAATTGCTTTTACTGAGTCACATAACTTTAAATCTTTCTTTTTTAAGAATTGACTAAATTCATGTATAAAAGAGGCGTAGCCATAAAGGTAAGCAGGTTTGAATTTGTTAATGCTCTGGAAGTATGAGTAAAGAGATTCGTCGTTTATACTGAAGGCGGAGTAACGCTTTCTGTTTGCAATAAGGTCTATTGCCCGATATTTAAAGCCGCTAATTGATTGTAAAGGCACTCCCCAGAATCGTGCCTGAGGGTCTCCAATATCTACGCCTGCCCAGCTATAACCTCTCCAGGTTGCTGCTCTTTCTCTAGCTAGCGCATCTACATTTTTAGCAATAGTAACAGCTTGGCCGGTGGATCCGCCTGTAGTTTTATATGATACGGGCCATTTGTGTGCATTAGTTTGGATCTCAGAAGCGTTGTATTTTAATGTTTCTTTTGTAACATAAGGCAGTTCTGATAATTCAGATAAACATTTAATTGATGATGCATTTTTCAATGATTTCGCGTAAAAATCGCTATGGTTTTTTGCATGGCCTACCAAGTTATTAAAGTGACATAGCTGGTAATCAGCTACCCCATTTTGCGATAATTTCTCAAATTCTTGGTATTTTTGTAAATACTTTCGTACTCGCTCACCTTTTAGTGCTGTTGCTGGGTAATAAAATAAGAACTTATTTAAGTATTTATTCATAGTAATTAACCAACCTTTTCACACAGAGTGTCATAGTAATTTGCTAATTTTCTCCCTATTGATATGAATGAATAGGTTTTTTCAATAACATCTCTACCTGATTTTGACATGTTGCTTTGTAGCTCACGAGAGTTAAATAATCTTTCAATTTGAGATATGTATTCTTCAGGTTCTTCCGCATATAAGACGTTCTGTCCGTCAGTCACATTAATGCCTTCACAGGCTGCGGGGTGTGCAATAAGAGGGATTCCCATTGCGAGGGCATCTAACACTTTTAGTTTTGTTCCTCCGCCATCAAAAATAGGACAAACAAAGACTGTTGATTTATTAACGTAAGGCCTCATATCATCAACAAAGCCAGTGACGGTAAGTGACGAATCCGTATCTGCTAAATCAGTTAGCCATTTTGGTGGATTTCTTCCCACAATTGTTAATTGAACTCCTTGTATTTTGAATTTGAGTTTGTCCCACACTTCATGTATAAGAAATTCTACAGAAAGTAAATTTGGATACCAGGATAGCCCCCCAACAAAAATAATATCCTTAGTTGCAACATCTATTCTATGAGGTTGAAAGTATGAAAGATCAACACCGTTTGGAATTTCAACAATTTCGAGCTTGTTTGAAATCTCTCTTAATCTGTCGCTATCAAGAGTAGAACAGGTTAAATGGGCGTTGAATTTGTTTAGGTTGTTTTTTTCATAATATCTGAGCTTTACACCTTCTTGCCATAGATACATCTTTTTTAGGAAATTATTTTCAATATTAGCTCTTCGAAGCATCATGTGGGACTCAATGTTATGATGATTGAGTACATTAACCACATTTCTATCTTTCACGTAAGGGGTAAGGCTAATTGTATCAAAGTGTATAAGGTCAATGTCATATCTAGTCGCAGCATCATTAATTATGCTGTCAAGTTTGTTATCTTTTAGCCAGTTAATAGTAAAAGGTTGTTTTGAAAATAGCGATTTCAGATATACAGGAATTCTGCCTAGCAATGGCTGCTCTGATTGAATTGGTAATATATCAATAATAGTGCAATAGTTTTCTAACGTTTTTATATAATCGGCTAATGTTAGTTCATCAGGTATAAGTGCAGCTTGGTTGAAGCTAAGCAGATATACCTTATGATGTTTGGATAATTCTTTAATAAGGTTGAAACTACGTTGTAAATTACCGCCCTTGGGAGGATAGGGTACGAAGTGAGATAGCCATAAAATATTCATTTAAATGCTGCCTTAAGGTTTAAAGTCTGCTTTTGAGTTTTTCAGATATGGTTTTTATCTGATTATCCCTACTGAAGAGTTGTAAAGCACGATTTCTTGCTTCAATTCTCATGCGATCGTAAATAGCAGGTTCAGCCATAAGCTCTAATAAACTTACTGCTAGTTCTTGTTCATTTCCGGGCTCAAATGTATAGCCTGAAGCACCATCACTTATAGTCTCCTTTAACCCTTGTAGCGAGGAGACAAAAATTGGTAGGCCGGAGGAAAGCATTTCAACGGCGGACATTGTAAATGAGTCCCACCCTATCGAAGCTATTACGCCAGCGTAACAGCTTCGATGAATTAGATATAAATCGTTTCTATAGCCACCGTAAATTACTTTATTTTTTGAGTGTTTATTTAGAAGAGATTTATAGGGCGCTGCTTCATCATTTTTATCGCCAAATAAAATGAATGTAACATCAGATCTTTGAGCACATAAGGTATTCGCTGCAAGTGTGATTACCCGCACACCTTTTCTTTCTTCAAAGTGCCCAGAATAGAATATTAGTTTTTGATCTCTGGCGATATTTAATATGTCATGAGCGTAATATTTGTCATGAATTGATGGTTTAAACTGTTCAGTATTCACACCAAGATAGCATACGGATGTTTTTTTGTGGGGTATGCCGCGACCTTTAGTCGCTGTTTCTCTCATTGCTTCTGATTCAAAAATATAGTGATCAGGGCCGTTAATATATGATTTAACCTCTAATTTCTTTAGTAGCAGCATTGCCCTATTTTTAATGCTGCTCATCGGAGCTCCTTGATAGGAGACAAACCTTTTTATGCCTGCTTTTCTTGCATACCTGTAATAGGGCCGTGAAACGGGCTGATCAAAACCAAGTAAAATTTCTATTTCATTAGTTTTTATGAAGTCATAAAGGTAGTTCAACTTAGTCTGAACTGACTCTTTTGGAGAAAATTCAAAATAGTTATTGAAGGATTCAGGGGGATAGTCTGGTCTTCCTTTACTATAGCTTGGGTAACACAAAAATATATTTTCTGGCTTATGCGCTATTTTTAGTGCGGCCGCCCAAAAAATTTGCTCAAGACTCGAAATTGCATAACCAGTATTAGCTTCACAATGGAAAAGAATAAGAATTTTTTGCATAGTCCCGTTACTCTATCTATATGAAAGCTGTGGGTGGGAGTGTCATTAAAATTTGTTTTTTCTATTCTATTTTCTAATTTATTTCAGAAATTGCAGAGTCGAAAATATCTGATAATTTTAAAGCATAGCTTGTGGATATATGGTTGCTATCTCTATAAATTGGAGTCTGATTATCTAGCACTTGACAATAATCACCGTTACACATTTTTAATTTGGGGGATACAATTTTGATGCTGTATTTACTCTCTAGGCCTTTAACAAGCCCAGTAACAAATTCTTGTCTATCCTTATACTCACTGAATTTTGGCCTTAGCTCTATATTTTTATTAAATAATATCGCCCTAGCGGTTGCAGTTGGGATGGAAAACTCTGTTTCGGGGACTTGAGAGACAAACACAATTTGGCGCCCTAGTTGATTCAGCTTGTCAAATGTCCTTTTCAATGAGCGTTTGAAAACTTCTTTATTTTCACTGAGTGAAGTCGTTTGTGTATCATTGTCCTTGATAAGTATTGTGCTCCCTTTTTCATGCTTGAATCGTTCTCCCATGGCGTAAAGAGCCCATCTTGAAACAAGCATAACCTGTTGTATTTCAGGGTGTTCAGATAGATAGCTTATAAAGCTATCGGCGATATTGACGCAGGTATCATAGCCTTGCCTCACTTGATGTGCTTCGAGCAGGGTGAGGCAACCGCCACGACCGATGAATACTCCTCGTTGATTGAATTTTTTTGCAGCTAGCTCTATGCCTGGTATGATAGCTTTGCCGTGAGAGTCCCCCCACACAGCAAATGATGCGTGATCAGCAGTCTTATCGCCAAATTCACAAACTTTTAAATTAGATACGGTTTCGGTGTTAATCTTCTGGCATTTAAGATCATTGCTGTTATCTGTTTCAGAGGCCAGAATTGTGATTATTTCGCTTGAAAATCGAGAGGGTAGACCATTTGTTAGTGCCAACATAAGTCCCAGGACAGCACTGCAGGCCATTACTATCCCACCGATAACAAAAATATTTTTTCGTTTGGCAAGTACTCTTCGTTTTCGAAACGGCGTCTCTATAAATCTCCAGCTTGCATATGATACAGCAAGCGTAATCAGTAATAGACTCATTATTTCTGTGGCGGCTGGAGGGGCGATTGAATACATATTGTAGAAAACCATAATAGGCCAGTGCCACAAATATAACGAAAAGGAGATTAGTCCAACTTTTATTAGCGGTGAGATAGACAAAATTTTTCGGGTCAGGCTGTTTGTTGTTGAGCCTGAGTATATTATGAGTGCCGTACCCGCTACAGGTAATATTGCGTTTATGCCCGGGAATTGCGTTTGTTTATTATAAAAAAATATTGCATAGGTAATTAGGCTAAGTCCTGTAATGCCTAGAATATTAGCGGCCGAGGATTTAAGGTTGTGACGTGCTGGGTAAATCGCAAGTAAAGAGCCGATTAACAACTCCCATGCTCTTGCTGGGGCTGAGTAAAATGCGTCAGACGGAGCAGTGTTGATGAGAAGTAAACTGTAAATAAAGGATGTTATTATTGCCAATATTGTAATTAAGCCCAGTGCTTTTTTGGCATACTTTGATACAAAATAGAGGTAAACCGGAAAGAAAATATAGAATTGCTCTTCCACTGCCAGCGACCACATGTGCAAAAGTGGTTTTGTTTCTGCTGGGGCAGAAAAATAATCAGCATCAAACATAAAGTGGTAGTTAGAATAAAAAAAGGTAGAAGAGAATAAACTTCTTCCATAAGAATCCAGTTCAGTTGGCAACATAATGACTAAAGCTACGATAGATGTAGCTATTAATACGGCAAAAAGTGCTGGGAATATTCTTCTGACTCTTCGTTCGTAGAAGGTAACAATTGAGAATTGGTTGTCGTTTATATCGTTTAGTAGGATGTTAGTAATGAGGTAGCCTGAGATGACGAAGAAAATATCAACGCCAACGTAACCGCCTGAAAAAAACAAAAAATTCGCATGAAACAGAACTACGGGGATAACAGCGATTGCACGTAGGCCGTCAATGTCCGGGCGGTATTTGGTGGTCAATCTGTTCTCCGTTTAAAGATTTCGTTATTAAAAATAGGGCGGGATATTGCCATTTTCCTGGTGTCTAACGTTAAATTTGTCAGCTTTACATAGTGTTATATTTTATTGTGAGTGATTATTTGTTGTTTGTTTTTCGTTTACCGATATAGAGATTGGTATTTGGTAACTGCGGAGGACGAATCAAAATTGTCGGATATATATTGAGTGGCGTACTCTCGCAGTATTTTAATAGAGCTGTCTGCGTTAAGAAGGTTTGTTATAGAACTTGTATAACCTTGGTATGTGTGGTCGTTAACTAATATGCCAGCTTGACCATTATTCAATGCTTCAGGAATTCCGCCGACATTATGTGCCACGACTGCCACACCAAGTGCCATGGCTTCTAGTATGGTCATTGGTAGCCCTTCATGATCTGAGGGCATCAGTAGAATATCCAACTTTGCAAATTCTGGATATATCGGGTCAACAAGCCCCTTTATTGAAATGACATTTTCAAGGCCTTTGTTCTTGACTATCTTGTCTATTTCCTCTTTTAGTGGGCCGTCTCCAATTATCGCTGCTTCAATTGGGTGCGTGGAGTTATTGGCTATAGATTCGATGGTTTGAATAAACAGGTCTATTCGTTTTAAGGGTATAAGCCGACCAATAAACCCAATTTTTATTTTTTTTGTATCTTTTTTGGCACTATTTTTATAAGTTTGAAGACTTTGGAAATTAACGAAGTTTGGAATTTTAACAATAGTTTTATTAGGAAAATCTATCTTTAAGCTGTCTTCAAGTTGGCCTGATACAGCTATAAGTTTACTCTGGAATAAAAAAGTAAAAGAGCTGTCTAATAGGCGAGTCAGTTTTCTAACGGGTTGTTTCCAGGTGATATTATTTTCTGGGTTGCCGTGTACTGTTGCTACGGATCTAGGGCAGCCGGCTTTTAATCTTGCGAGGTTGCCAATAATATTTTCTTTAAATCCATGAGTATGGATGCAGTCAGTGTTATGTTTTTTTAAAAATCTGGATGCCTTGTTAATCATACTAAGAGGGCTAAGGCGTTCTTCGGAGCAAACACAGACACTTATCTCTAGTTTACGGAGCTTTTTAGCTAACGCCCCATCATTAAATAGGATCGCAGAGAGTGTTATATCCAGGTCTGAGCTCTTCATTGCCTTACATAGCTCAAATAGCTGAGACTCCGCCCCCGCCCATATGTCACCAGAGGCTATATGCGTTACGTTTATGCTCTTAATAGAGTTCACTTGTTAGCCCCAAGAATGAATGGTAGCTAAAAGGGCTATGCTGTCTTTTGCATTTCCGTCATGAAGGTTGAATCGCATAAGTTGGTGGGGAAGAGAAGATGCCACATTGATTCCTTTTTTAGTGGTACAAGCGTAGCTGTAGTGTTCTTGCACGAGTTGGTTAGCTGCTTCACTCTGGTCGCCATTTGGATAGCAAAAGGTATCAATTTTTACTTTCAGCATTGTTTCTAGTGTTGATTTTGAGCCAATGATTTCGTTCTCTAGTGCTTTTTCGGGGATCATGTTCAAGCGTAAATGATTAATTGTATGCGAGCCAGCGCTCATTAAACCTGACTGTATCATTTCTTTTATTTCACTTTGATTTAGAATTTGTCGTCTTGGCATGGTTGTTGACGGTTGATGTGTTAATAATGGTAGGCAGATATCTATTTTCTGGTTTATTTCGTTGTCGTTATAATGTTTTTTTACTGCACATATAATTTTATCAGCGTCTTCAATCGATGGCGTTATAGATTGATCAAAAATATAGTTTATATGCAACTCTGTTAACCACTTAAAGCTTTTGTGTTGAAAGAGTGTTTTATCGGTTTTGTGTGTATCAAGCACTAACGAAATAAGCCGTTCGGGCCAAAAAACGTGATCGGTGTTTATAAAGTGGGATACCAAAAAGATCATGCCTGGAATATTATATTCCTTGAGGACAGGGTAGGCGTGTTGGTAATTATCAAGCCAGCCATCATCAAATGTTATTGAGAATGAAAGTTTGGGTTGTTTTGTCAGTGTGGCTTTCTGTTTATGCCAAGCTTCAATGGTGACTGGTTGCGCCCCAATACGTAGCATAGTATTAATATTCGACCTGAAGCCCTCTGGGGTAATGATCATGCCGGGTTGTTCAGTGTGTCGTCTACTATCTGTGAAGGGTAATATTCTGTGGTAAGTCAGTATAATGAGTTGGGGTTCTCGACGAAGTTTTAACTTGATGAGAGTTAATGTGGCAAGAGTGTATTGGAGAATCCGTTTCATAATACGGCGCATACTATACCCCTATTAGTTTTGAAACGAGTTACAACTCGCCATAAATAGAATGTTAAAAAGCAACTTCTTGCTTGTGAGTTGGAATGACATTTGACTGGTGTACCCTAGCAATCATCCTTTTATCCCTGCATTGTTTTTAGCCAATACATTTTTCATAGGAGGTTTCTAGCTAGTTATTAGTTTGTTGGTCTCAATGTTTCTATCTGTCCACAGAGTGTTTCTAAATTACCCAAAACATATGCTGATCGGCGCAGAGCATTATATACTATATAAATTATAGAACACTCCCCTAGCTTTTGTTCACGTTTGGTTTTTGATTACTTAGGAATCCTTTGATAATGGAATTAATCTTTTTGTTTGCAGTCATCGGTTGTATGTATAGCTACTTTATTTACCCTTTACTGTTAAAGCTTGTGCCGTCGCGTGCTGTTAGTCGTCAAAGGACTGGCAAGGCCCCTTCGGTTTCACTCATCGTTACTTGTCATAACGAAGAGAAGCGTATCGAAGAAAAGCTGAGCAATACGTTCGAGATTGCCTACGAAAACCTTGAGATATTGATAGCATCGGACTGTTCCACGGATCGCACAAATGAAATAGTGCAAGAATGCGGAAAAGATAATGTCATTCTTGTTGATGTTAAAGAGCGGTTTGGCAAAGAATATGCTCAATTACAGGCAATTAACGCGGCTAAAGGCGATATTCTGGTGTTTTCTGATGTTGCGACAAAGCTAGAGCCTGACGCAGTCCAAAAAATGGTTGCTTACTATGGTGATGCGAATATTGGCGCCGTATCAAGTGAAGACAGGTTCATAAGCCAAAATGGTGAAGTTGCTGGTGAGGGTGCTTATGTCGCTTATGAAATGTGGTTACGTAAGCAAGAGTCGGCAAAATCTGGCTTAGTCGGTCTAAGCGGCTCTTTTTTTTCTGCCCGAAAAGAGGTATGTAAAGAGTGGGATACGCAGTCTCCCAGTGATTTCAATACCGCATTAAACTGCGCAAAACTTGGGTTTGTTGCCGTGTCTAGCCCCGATGTCCACGGCTATTATAAAGATATTAAAGACCCAGAGAAAGAATACGAACGGAAAATACGCACAGTTATCAGAGGGTTAACCTCCTTGTCACGGCACAAAGAAGTGTTGAACCCCTTTAAGTTTGGTTGGTTCGCTTTTCAGGTGATAAGCCACAAACTTATGCGTTGGTTGGTGCCATGGTTTATGCTGGTTGCCTTATTGTCTAATGTACTTATCGTAGCGGATTCGGGTTTTTACGGATTTATTTTGTTTTTGCAGGCTGTTTTTTATACCGTAGCTTTGCTGCCGTATATTGTTGCTCCTTTGCAGGAATCGAAGATATTTAAGTTGCCGTTTTTCTTTTTACAGGTAAATAAGGCTATTGCGCATGCCAGTATTCGATTCTTATCAGGCACACGCATGACGGTTTGGACACCTTCTAGTCGTTAGCTGCATTAGCAAAGGAGGAGGGGTGTTTAAGTTACTAAGACCTGTGGGTGAAAAAATAGTCTTTCCATCGCCAGGCTCGCCTGCTAGCGCTGAAGCTTTCCAAGTCACGGGCTATCGCTTATTTTTCGTCGACAGTGGTACGGCCGCATTGGCACTAGCGCTATCACTTCTTAAAGAGAAGAGCCCTCAAAAAAATCAAGTCATTATTCCGGCTTATTGTTGCCCTGATATATTGTCGGCGGTTTTGTATAATAATTTGAAACCTGTGTTGGTGGATCTGGAGCCAGATTCAACATTTCTAGCAAGCGACGCCGTTTCAGACGCATTAAACGCTCAAAGTTTGGCAATTGTGGCCATTAATTTCCTGGGTATTCCAGAGCGAATGACTGCATTGAAGAACGTGGCCATGGAATACGATGTCACCGTCATTGAAGATTCGGCACAATTTATGCCGGCCGAGATAAACCCTTCAGAATTTGAGGGTGACATGGTGGTGCTGAGCTTTGGCAAAGGCAAGCCGTTGAGTCTATTGGGTGGCGGAGCCTTGCTTGTGGCTGAAAGGCTAGAAGTGGAGCCAGGCGCAGTTTTATCTCAGCCTGCCGAGTTTAGCCAGGGCGCATTGGCTAAATTAAAAATAGCGGTGTACAACTTTATTTTACACCCCTCAATCTATTGGTTGTTTAGCAAGCTGCCGTTTTTAACTCTTGGTGAAACTCGATTCCACCCGTTGCATGAAATCACTCCCTTGAAAGGGTTGGAAGGGGTTCTGGCTGAGAATTTCGCAAGGAAGAAAAAGAGGGATGTTGCGAATGTTCAACTGCTCAGAGATCGGCTGGATGCGCTACCTTCTAACATGATGGTCGACCTCTCCTTGGTGAACGCTGTGCCAGTTGGTTCGCTGCTCAGATATCCGTTATTACTTGATAATCAGTCAAAAAGGGATGACTTGTTAATCGCGTTGACCCGTGCAGGCGTGTCAGCTAGCATCATGTATCGGACGACCTTATGTGAGGTTCCTGGGGTTCCCGGTGAGTTGGAGGGGATGTCTCGCGGGGCCGATGATGTTGCCAGGGATTTTGCATCGAGACTGCTAACCTTGCCTACTCATTCAGGGTTGAGTCGTGAGTGGGTGGATACTATTGTTAAAGTGATTGCACGGCATGTTTAATGGTCACGATATGAAAGCCTTTCTGAAAAGAATATCCGAGCAATTTATAAACTGCTACACAGCTGTTAAGCTTAAATTTCTTTATACAGCTGGCTAAAGTCGGTGGCAGCCTTGCTTAAGTAACCTAAGTTATCGTATGACTCCCCAAGCGGGAAATCTGCACTCAGGGCAACAAATCGTCCTGAGTGATCACCAGTCAGTATATTTATAACCTGGGCTAATTTTGCCTTAATCTCGGTATCGAAGCGCCTCTCACCAATGTGATACCAGTGCAGTACGAGCTTCCTGTGCTGGCCATTCCTAATAATCGATCTATTGATAACTTCGCCACCAGCTAGGGTCATTTTTTCTGTTGCTACCGTATGCCACGGTGAGGTGGCAAGCTGGTTGTCGTCAGAAACAAGTTCACTATCTTCACTTTGTTTTTCGTAGTAAAAAACATGTAGCGCAACTTGATGGTCGCTCTCTTCGTAAGAGTAATTTACCGTCTTTGACGCATTGATAAACGCAGGCTGCCATAAAGGTCTAACTAATGAGCGATGCCACGTACCCGTATGTTCCTCGGGATACGTAAAAGTGGCGGTGCGTTCGTAAAAATTTGGCAGATTGCTCAGCCCCGTTGTTAAAAGCATTATTGCGGCCACCAGTAATGCGGCAGTGCTATTGAAATGGCTTCTAGTACCTAAGGGGAGGGATGCTTTGTTTTGGACTATGTGGGGTTCTTTTGAGGCGGGCCTATCCCACCGAGCTATTAAGTTGGTTGCAAAAAACATGGGCGCCATAGTAACCGCAAAAACAACCCAGCCGAAGGTGTCGTGATCCGTTACGATACTGCTTTGCATTTGCGATTTATAACCAATCAACACGATTAAATATACTCTTATCCAGTTGGCCAGTAGTGATAGACCTAAACCCCAGAGAATCATAATGCTGCGTGGCAGTAGTGCTTGAAAGCTTAAGTAGCTATGCAGAATCGTAAGTGTGAGCGCCACAAGCATGTACCGCATGCCGGCACAGCTTTGTGCAACCTGGAATGTACCTGATGGAATTTGAATATAGTTTCCGTGTACGTATGCCGTGAGGCTGCTGGCGTTTACCATAACTTGCACAGCACTGACCGTGAGGCCTTGTAACAGTGGTTTGCTTACGTCCCAGAATGGTAAGCCAAGATAAAGAAATGAAATAGGAAAAATGAAAATCTTGGCGTAATGGTTGCCAAACAAAGCGGCGATAAGGGCCAGCAAAATTAAAGGTAGGAGAAGTTGTTGTCCGATGGCTATGCCAGCCAAATTTGTAGCCGCCCATAGCACGCATAGTCCAAAGCTTATGATAAGAGCGAAGTAGCTAATGCCGGCTGGCGGCGTATTAGGCGCGTGATTTTTATACGCCTCCCAGCCTAAATAAATACTGATAGCGAAAAGCAAAAGGCCATGGGAGTAACCTCGGCCATACATAGTCCACAGTAGAAAAATTGAATGGAGTGTTTCATAAAAGGTAAAAATGAAAATAATGCTAACAGAGATGGCCAGAATGTGTTTTTTACTGAAAAATTTAAACATAAGGTATTGGAGTTGCGCTAGTTACGGTGAAGATATTTCGTTTTTTGTTCATCACGCTTTTACTCACGGCCTTTTAAATGTGGGCCGATAATTATGGTAAGTCTTTGGCAATAAAAGGCCCGATAATATTAGTAACGGCAGTTGGTAGCTTCTGCCAAACCTTGATGGCAAGTTCGTACTTGGGGTTATTGGGATTGAGCTGTGGCAGGTCACTGCCACTAGGCAAACAATAATGCCAATAAAGCTGAGCGGGTTGCGCCCCCCACTGACGTTTGAATTTATAAGTGCTGGCATCTTTGCTAGAGCGACCAAAGTCGAAAAATGAGTAACCCTCGCTGATGGCGAAGCTTAGCACCTCCCAATATAATAGCATATTGGCATTATAGGGGTTGGCTCTGCGTAGGGTTGATGCCCAGGGGATTTCCAGGGTGTCGTCGTGGCCGAGTAGAAAAGCACAAGACACAGGTTTTTGCTCTAAATAAAGAATGCAAATGGTGCTTTTTAATGGCTGTTTAAGTAGATTTCTGAAAAATGATTTGGCATAGACCGGGGTGCCAAGGTCGCGCATATTGGTACTGAAAACAGAATAGAAATCATCTAAAAGCTCTGTGCTGCCGGTTTTAAATGTAAAGGAGTTACGCTGGCCTTTTTTTACTTGCGCTCTGAGTTTGGTGCCAAGGTCCTTCCATAGTTGCTCTGATGAGTTCGGCAGGTTTAACAGCATGCTGATTTTATCAGTGCGCTGTGGGTAAGAGGGACGAGGTATTGTTTCCCTGATTTCAACGTGTTTTGCGCCGAGTGCTTGTGCTTTTTCGTTGATACCTTCAATCAGCTTGAGTTCGATGCTCTCATTGATGGCGAGCGGGCCGCCGTAATTAAAAAATGGGATGGAGGTAATGTAACTTCCAAAAAGCTTGCTTTGAGTGTGGGTGCAGGGTAGAACGCCCACAATACTGTCGTTGTCATCAAGTGCAAGCAGATAAAGACTGTTGTGGGAAAAGCTTCGTTCAATGACGTCTTTAAACTCATAGCGATGATAAATGCAAGCATGGGCTTGTTTGTCTACAAATTCATTCCAGGGTTTCTTCCATGCTGGGCTATCGGCAAGCTGTATTTTTATTGCGTTTGAATTGGGGGCGGCCTGTTTTACTTGTGTAAAATGCTGGGGCAGGCCTGTAGTGGCGGCCTTTTCAGCTGTAGCTGGTTTTTTGTTGCTAGCGCTCAGGATTTTAAGTTCAGCTGAAATAAGCTGCATTTGGTCTAGTAGTTGTTGAATGTCTTCCCCGGATTTTTTGCTTTCGCCAATTTGTCTAGAAAGAGCACCTTTTCGTGCTTTGAGGTCTTTTATCTTCTGTTTGGTCATATAGGGGCGTTATGTTGGGTTTGACGGGTGTTAAGTATAGATGCTGAAGGTCTTTGCTTATGCATCAACAAAAGTATTATTTATTAAAGCATTATAGGTTCAAGGGTGTAAGGAGGTTGGGGTAAATATTTTGAGGGTGTCTAATAAATTTACACAACCTGGGGGATGGTCGCCTGTGCCTGATTCTTTTAATGCTGTTTAAGGAAGTGCCGGCGTACTGTTGTTGTTGTTAATGGTTGCGTGCATGCAAGTATACTGAGCTGTAGGTCTACAGCTTTGGTTTATGGTGTTCTTGGTTGGCTTATACGTGCTATAGCCAATGGGTATTGCGGTAGATAATTAAAAACAAGTAGATGAAACCCAGCGTGGTGAACTGGCTTATCAATAATTTCAAGTGAGCTTTGTCTTTTCTCAAATACGAAAGTATTAGTTCCTACGGACGAATAATACGTCTATAAATTTTACACATCAGAGATATGATATTCCCCGCTCCTTGTTAACCCATTGATACGCAGGAGGAAAATATGCTGGCATGAATAGTGCTTTACCTCTTGTGCTATTTTAAGCCTATATAACATAACGAGGATATTAACTATGAAAAAATCTATGATTGCTGCTGCTGTGGCTCTTTCATTTTCTGCTGGTGCCAATGCTTCTGTTGTTACTTTTGGTGATGACAACGGAGCTGAACTCCAAAATGTATTTGATAGTATCGCAACTGATGGTTCTAACGATGTTAACGTTACTACAGATGGCCTCTCCGACGCTATCGATAGCGCATGGACTATTGGCGCGACTGGTGGCTCTGTAAGCACTATGGTTATTGAGCTGGCAGGTTATAAGGGTACGAACTCTTTTGGTATCTATGACCTCAATGATCACACGAATAGCGTTGAGCTGTTTGGTGGAGCGAATATAGCTGGAGACCAGGTTTTGTTAAGCATACTTGCTGACGGTTCTGTGAAAATTAACTTGACGGATACCCTCACTGACTTGGGTTCTCTTGGTAACTTCGGGTACTACTTAGATGTAACGGCTACTGGGAATACTTATTACTCTAATACTTCCTTGAACAGTGATGGCTTTGACCATATGGCCGCTTACCAAGGTATTGGTGAAGAGCTTCAAATTGCGCCTTACGCTGCAGGCCCATGGGGCTCTAACGAGTACATCTTGGCATGGGAAGACTTGCACAATGGTGGTGATAAGGACTTTAACGACTTAGTAGTAATGGTGGAATCAGTTTCTCCAGTTCCTGAGCCCGCTTCAGTTGCTCTACTTGGTCTTGGCCTTGTTGGTCTTGGTTTTGCTCGACGCGCTAAAAAAGCTTAATTTTTAATAGCTTAAGCTCCGAAAAATAGAAAGCCCCGCGTATTTTTTGCACGGGGCTTTTTTAATGGGTATTCAGTTGAGGGAAGATTTGAATATTGAATGTCAGCTTTTTTTACACTCTCGTTGTCCCTGTCACCTATTCGAGAGAGTTTCTTGCAAATAGCCCTCGCTCCTATGGAAGGTGTCTGTGACGTCTATCTGCGTAATGTTCTCACCTCTATGGGTGGTTTCGACTACTGCGTGACTGAATTTATCCGTGTTTCACAAAGCTTACTACCCGAAAAAGTCTTTTACCGTGATTGCCCTGAGTTGCATAGTGGTGCGAAAACCGCGTCAGGGGTGCCGGTTCACCTTCAGTTACTAGGCAGTGACCCTATTTTGATGGCTGAAAATGCTGCGCGTGCCGCCGAGTTGGGTGCACCGGTAATTGATTTGAATTTTGGTTGTCCTTCCAAATGTGTGAATAAGAGTGCAGGCGGCTCCTATCTTTTACAGTTCCCTGAAGAGTTATATGCCATTGTGAATGCTGTGCGTGCTGCGGTGCCTAGTACGGTGCCCGTGACAGCCAAGATGCGTTTGGGCTTTGAGGACAAATCTCTCGCTATTGAAAATGCGCTGGCCCTGGAAGCGGGTGGGGCGAGCTGGATAACGGTACACGCGCGCACTAAGCTTGAAGCTTATCGCCCACCGGCACATTGGCATTGGATTGGTCGTATTAACGATGCAGTGTCTATCCCTGTTGTGGCAAATGGAGAGATTTGGACGGTTGAGGATGCTTTGGCCTGTAAAGCTGAGAGTGACTGTGATCGGCTTATGCTTGGTAGAGGCGCTTTGGCGCGGCCAGATTTAGCACGTTTAATTAAAGGGGAATCTGAAAAGGCGCTTTCGTGGTCTGAAATGAAGCTCGTATTTATTCGTTATGCTGAGTTGCTTATTGGCACGAGCTTACCTGTGCAGGTGGCGGGCCGTTTGAAGCAATGGCTGGCCTTTCTTCAGCAGGGCTATGGTGAGGCGGCTTTGCTATTGAAAGAGATTCGGCGCTTAAAGTGTCCGGATGAAGTTTGCGTACGTGCTCTGGCTAGTTAAAAGGCGTTCTTTCTTCATATGATTGATGAGATGGATATTCCAGATCACGGCATCGTATATGTGCTGAACCCCGACTCCGGTGTAGGTGGCCACTGTATTTCGGTAGATCCCAGGTTCATTGTCCATTCTGCTCTAGAAAAAGCCAGGATTATTCGAATGGCACGGGAGATTAATAGTGACAATCTACTTTACGTGGTGGATCAGGTGGGGGCTCTGGCCGATCGTTCTAAAAAGCCGGTTATTGCCGGTTTCGGTTTGGCATTCAAGGCGGATATTGATGATCTGCGTAAAAGCCCCGCGATGGATATTTGTGAGGCGATTGCTGAGCAGGAAATTGGTGAGGTACCCGCGGTAGAGCCTAACATTGCTGAGCTGCCTGAACATTTGTTAAATAAAGGCGTCGAGCTGGTAGCGGTGAACGAAGCTTTGGAAAGAGCAAATACTATTGTGATTCTGGTCGACCACAAGTTTTTTATACGCCTACCTAAAGAAAAATTTGCCGCCAAAATGGTGGTGGATATGCGGGGGCTATTATCTCGTTTAAATGGATAGGCTTCCGACTAAAACGATGGAATAAATAAAAAGGGCAGCCATTTGGCTGCCCTTTTTATTTGCGTGCGAGAAGCGCCGCTTAGAGGCGATGCTTCCCTGAGTTGATTTCCTTAAATAAGGCAGGC
>Ga0209121_10002914_pt1 | contig 16986 bp, 12 predicted proteins | sample Cruoilmetagenom3_FD_187292 | JGI IMG/M metagenome (GOLD analysis project Ga0209121, IMG submission 187292) | Oil polluted marine microbial communities from Coal Oil Point, Santa Barbara, California, USA - Sample 3 (SPAdes) (version 2) | ecosystem: Environmental > Aquatic > Marine > Oil seeps ... | reverse complement strand
TAATCTCACTGTAGATGCTATCAGGAAGGCAGATTTGTATAGCAGAGCAATTTTTATAAGTGCAGATGGTGACTTCTATGCACTTTATGAATTTCTACAGAAGGAAAAAGGCAAAGAGATCTTAATATTAATCCCTAATATTCATAAGTACTCGAAACTATTACTACAATATAAGGGAAGATTAAGATTTATGAATGATCTTAAAAATAAACTCGGAGAATAAAAAGGGGAGTGTTGCTTGTAAGACGATACTTACAACCTTCCCTCCCTCGTGATACCTCATTATACTAATCTCTAGATATCTTTTCAATAGTTATTTAACCCACTTAATGATATTTCTATTTACTTCTTAAGTCCCATGAAAAAGCTAGAGATGGTAGAAAGCAAGCTTGAGATATTTCTTACTGGTACAATTACAGCTTGGTTTACCTCTTCTACAGTACCTTTGGTAGTACTAACAATTGTTTGTACATCATCTAATATTGTATTAGCTTTAGTAATTGTTTGGTTTGCTTCTTCCAGTATCTTAGTACTGTTCTGTACTACTCCTCTAGAGTCTTTAATTACCATACCTAGTTGATAGAGTATGAATGTAAAGAACCCAGTAGGTACTACTATAATGATCATCCAATATATTGATGGTATTGTTTCAAACATATGATTAATGTTTTAAATAATGTATGTATTAGGATATCAGATATCCCTAGTTATTACCACATTGACCATGTAATTCACCGTTTGGGTGCCATATGAGGGATTTGCATGTAGTATCAGTAGGTTCGAAGTTAGATATTCTTACAAAGTATCCATTGGATTTAGATATTGGGTAATCAAATCCATATTCTGTACCTTCTGATACTTGTAATCCTTCATACATACCTTTAGATGTAGGCCACCATGTGACATTGTCTGCAGTAAGACCACTTACAGTATTAACAGAATCTATGAGTGTACGAGCGGTGAAGGTTTGTGTGTATCCATGTATACCTATTAAACTCCAGCCCGCACTGTATGCTACTGGTACTGGAGTTTCTACATCATATCCTGGAAGTTTAAGTGTAAAGTCTTTATTAGCTACTATTAAATACCCCTTTCCCATTGTAATTGGAAAATCTACACCCATAATGGTAGAATTACCTTCACTATCATATGTTTTTTGTAACCCTCCACTCCACATACCGTTTTCAAAAGATGTAATACTCTCAGCATTGATATAATATCGATTAGCATAAGCCATTATATGTGATCCATAGAAGACATTGCTATTTGGTGCTTTGGGTAGGAATGGGAATGACACTATATTAATACCTTTCTTCAAATGTATTTCATGTATTGTAGTATCTGGAGCTATTGTAAGATTTGCGTATTGGAATGGATAGAGTAAATCATCAGTATCTTTAATATTTTCTATATCTTCTGGTAATTGATAACCGGCTTCCCCATTACGTTCTTCATAGAAGAATATTAATTGGTCTTCATCAATGTATATCTCAAGGTCTTCTGAAGTTTTATATATACCAGCAGAAGGAGCATAGAAGATAGATTTCATATTAGGTTCTTCCGCATAGATAGGATAAACAAAATTATTATACAGCCGAGAAGATGGTGGAGTTGGTGTGGTTTGTGGTATCGGAATCTCTTCAGGAGTAGGTACAGATAAAGGTTCTGGAACAACCAATTCTTGTATGATCACATCTGTCGCCTCTGGAAGGTTTATGTAATCAGAAAGACTTATTGAATCAATAGCAGAAGAACATGACGGATTCTGCATCATACTTGCTCCCATTAAAACTTGATAACCAGAAGAACATTGCATAGAAGTATTACCTGTGACTCTGGTTGCTAAATATGTATGATCTGTTTTATAACAACAAAATAAATCTGGAGCCATAAAAGAATTCTGTCCTTCCACTCCTTCACAATTAACAAGCTGTTTATGAACCTCATCATAACCCGTACAAACCTCTAAAAAAACAGCTTTTAGGATCGAGTCTTTCTCACAAAGAATTTTATATTTGTTTACATTTTCCCCATTCAAAATTTTGTTCCCGTCAGGAGTAAGTATTTTTGCACAACTAGAGTTTATACAATACTCTGATGGACAATAATTGTCATAAGATGTACTCGTCTCCAACGCAGAAGTAGGACATGTGTTATCACAAAGAGTTTCTGCAACTCTTTTTGCAAACGTACATACTTGCTCTGTACTCCTAATATAACAATCTACTAACTCTCCTACACATGGATTATCGGCAGTAATCAGATAATCAGGACTCTCACAACAACCAATCTCTACCTCTACCTCTACCCCTCTGATACAACAACTCACCATTTCCCCAGGACATTTCTTACCATCATACATACTTCTACATGTACCATCTGAACACTGATCCTCTTCATTAGGACAATAGACTAAACTTGTTAGTAAACCATCTTCAGGAACCTCCCAAGGTCTAGAATATTCATTCGCACAAGCTGCTGGTCTACAATCCTTATTAGGAATAGGTTTGTAGTATCCACCACTAGTTGGCTCATAGCAATTAGGAAAAGAACAAGAGAACGCAACTGAGACACCTTCTTCGAACACCCCTGCTCTTTCTGAATCAGCAACACACTTCTCCTCAGCCCAACTATACCCAGGTAAAGCATTACATTCGCCTTCATAGTCGAAAACTTCATATTCTGCTACTGCATCATCAACATCAGATGTAGTTGTACCACCTGAACCACTTTCATTACTAGGGATAGTCTGTGCTACTTGACACCCACTACAATACTCATTACATACTTCATTCGTAGAACAACCCTCGTCATTATCGCTATCACATTTCTCATGCCCCGTTACATATCCATCACCACATACTGCTAGATCATAGTACGAACCAGAATCACCATTTTGTGGTGGTAGAGAAAAGTCTGAAGTCGGTATTGCATAAACCCCTCTTACAAAAACTCTCTTCAAGAAAGATTCTACCTCCTCTATACTCTCCTCTCTTAAATCAGGATCATTACCCTTAAGAGTCTCTACAGGCGTATCCTCTATCCCTAAAGAATACGCCATCATTCTAGTTAAATCCTCATTCTCATACTGTAGATATACTGCTAAGAAATCATCTCCCTCAACAAAATCAGTAGCTAAACTACCATCCCCATATCTAGCATTTGCCTTATCTATACTCCATCCACCAGAAGTATTAGTTACAGAAGACAAAGCTAAAGAAACTTTAGATTGATCTTGATCCATAAGGAAAGCAAAAATTACAGAATCAATACTATCATCACTACTCATATACCCCTCATCATCATACTCTACACCAATGATTCTCCCATATGCTGGATCTGGTACTGGAATACTATCAAGTGCAACAAAAGTACTAAATGTAAACTCATTCACAACAGGATACTCGTGCTCTTGAACACTCTGATTAACAGTATCAACATCCCAGGACCAAAAACCATCACTAACCCTAAAGTAATACTGAGTATCAGGATCTAAATTCTTTAAAGTAACATGGTGAACGTAGTAATTACCGAGCCTGAACACGGAAATATCTTCCTCTGAATATTCATAATCATCGTAATTCTGATTCACTCTGTTCAAATATTTAGTTTGTGCCACAGTATAATCCCTATCATCATATCCCCTCTCACTAAAAATATATGGTAGAAAAGCTGGTAAAAAACTATTCTCTTTACTATAGAAAACCGTACCCTTCGTAAGGGAATCTGTTACCCATGACACAGTAGCAGCCCTGTCCGTAACATTCGTAACCCTTACCTTCTGTGGGGAATACATAAAAGATTTATAACCAAGATATCCACACAAACCTAATAATGAGACAACGAGAATAATAAATACAAGTACTAATATAGACAGGTTCTTTTTCATAATATAAAAAGTGATCTTATATACTATTAAATTATAAGAAAACCCTCAATAAGTCAACAAAATGATATAATCCTCTATGCAAAAATATTACATACCACATAAATTAAAGATTGGAGATATTACTCACCTATCAGATAATGATAGTGAAATGATCATATCCCAAGACAAACTCCATGAACAAGACCTAATTGAAATAGAAACATATGACAAAATATACCTAGCACAAATAACATATATAGAAAAAGGGAGTATAGAAATAGAAATACTAGAAGAAAAAGGAGAAAGAGTAATAAAAGAAAATATAGGTATAACAATAATACAATCACTCTCTAATGACTCTAAATTCAATTACTTCCTAGAAAAAAGTGTAGAGGTAGGGATAGGAAGAATAATACCAATAGAAAGCCAGTACTCACTTAAAACAAAAAAGAAGGCAGTTAAGAATAAAGGGTTATGGAAAAAGATAGTGAGAGATGCTACAGAACAATCAAGGAATCCTAACCCTACCATTATAGAAAATCCAATTGGGATATCTGAACTAAAAGAAATACAGAATAGTATAAAAATATGTCTAACTACTGAGAATGTAAACAGTAAATATCTGAATGATTACCTTAAAGACAAAGATATAACAAAAAATATTGTAATTGCTATTGGACCAGAAAAAGGGTGGTCTTCTTCTGATATAAAAATATTCAAAAAGTTGAATTTCGATTTTATAAAATTAAAAGGTAATATACTAAGAACAGAAACTACCGGGTTAATAATAGCAAGCATTATTAAATATCTTAAAGAAGAAATATAATGAAAAAAAAGAAATCTAATATTAAAAAAACACATAGAAAAAACTTTAAGAAATCTAGGAATAGAACATTTAATAGAAAATATTACTCTAAAGAAGATATATTCCTCTCTAGAATGGCTAGTATTCTACAACTATCTAAAGGAGAAACTAAACATATATTCTGCCAAAGAGCTAGAACTACAATCAGGTTAAATAATTTGAAAGGAGATAACCAGAAAACTTACAGAGTACTCACTCAAACTAAAGGTTGGGAACTACAGAAAATTAATGGATTTAAGGATACATATTTTGTTAATAATAAGGATAAGTCAGAAGTATCTCAAACGGATGAATATAGAGATGGTAAGTTTTACATACAGGATTTAGCAAGTATTCTCTCCATATATATATTAGATCCACAAGAAAATGAAAAAATATTAGATATATGTGCAGCCCCAGGGAGTAAAACTAACCTCATATCATCAATGACAAATAATAAGGCAAATATTGTAGCTAATGATATAGACACTCCAAGGGTTGGTAAATTGAATAATGTACTTAATCAATTCGGAAGTAAGAATGTAAAGGTTACTAATGTTAATGGAAATATCTTTGGTGGAACATACCCCAATCATTTTGATAGAGTACTACTCGATGCGCCCTGTAGTGGAGAAGGGAGAGTATATTTAGTTACTCCAAAACCTTTAAGGTTCTGGAGTATTAAAAAGGTTAATTCGATGGTTAATACCCAAAAAGAATTACTTGAATCAGCGTTTAATACACTTAAAATAGGTGGTACTCTAATATATTCTACTTGTACATTAGAACCAGATGAGAATGAGAATGTGGTAAGTTATTTACTTAATAAGTATGAGAATGCTAGGTTAGAAGAAATAGAGTTTGTAAATAACCTAGATAAACTATTAACTAAAAATATTAAATCTGGTATTACAAAATGGAGTGGTAACCTATATCATCCTGAAGTAAGAAAGGGTGTAAGAATAATCCCATCACCAGAGATGATGGGGTTTTATATTACGAAGATTACAAAACGGTAACCTATTTAGCCTGTTTCATACTAAGCTTTATCTTCCCATCTCTAGCTATCTCCAGCAACTTAACCTTTACAATATCACCTTCCTTTACAATACTATTAACATCCTTAACAAATTCATCTGCCATTTCTGAAACATGTACTAAACCAGAAACTCCTGGATTAATATCTACAAATGCACCATATGGCATTACACTAGCTACTTTACCCTCATAGATCTGTCCCTCTTTAGGTATAAAGTTATACCTAGAAATATATGACATAGCTATCTCTAACTTCTCCTTGTTATCTGCATAGATATTAACTGTACCATCATCCTCAATACTAATCTCTGCACCACTCTTCTCTGTAAGTTCTTTTATATTCTTTCCACCTGGACCTATTAATTCTCCAATCTTATCTACTGGAATCTGAGTACTTGTCACCTGTGGAGCTTGAGCAGAAACCTCAGGTCTGGGTTTAGAAATAGCTTCCTCTATCTTATCTATCACCTTAATCCTCGCCTCTTTACACTTCTTAAATGCAGCTTCTACAATCTCCATATTAAGACCCTCTATCTTGTTATCCATCTGTACAGCAGTTACACCATCTTTAGTACCGATAACCTTAAAGTCCATATCACCGTAGAAATCCTCTACACCCTTCATATCAGTTAAAACCTGGAATGTACCATCATCTTTTGTAACAAGACCACAAGCAATACCACCAACAGTTTTCTTAATTGGAACACCTGCTGCCATTAAAGCTAGGCTAGAACCACAGGCAGAAGCCATAGAACTAGAACCATTCTCTCCTTGTACTTCTGATACAACGATAATAGTGTATGGGAAATCTTCAATGGAGGGTAATACAGGAACTAAAGATCGTTCAGCCAACATACCATGACCAATACCTCTTCTACTTGGAAGAAGTCTTACTCTTCCAGCCTCACCATATACAAAAGGTAAATCATTGTAAAAATGCATATACCTCTTCTTATTCTCACCAAGCATATCATCTACCAACTGAGCATCATCTAAAGTACCCAATGTAACAATGGAAAGAACTTGGGTAACACCTCTAGTAAAAAGCCCAGAACCATGAACTCTTGGAAGTAAATCAATCTGAGTATCCATCTCCCTAATTTCATCTATAGCTCTACCATCAACACGAATATTTTCCTCATTAACAATTCTCCTTAAATCTTTTTTCTGTAACTTATCATATCCCTCAGACAATTCCCTCTTAGAATACTTACCTTCAAACTCTACAAAAACTTCTTTCATCGTCTCCTCATGTATACTCCTCTTAGCAGCTTTAAGGTTCTCCTCAATCCTTTTACCTAAGAACTTCTTTAAATTCTCTAATAGGTCTTCTGGTAATACATGAGGAATATATTCTTTTTCCTGTGAACCACCTACTAACTCTACAAACTTATTCTGTGCCTCTACCCAAGGTTTCATATACTCTAAACCCTTTCTCATAGCTTCAACTACCTTTTCATCCTCAATATCATTACAACCACCATCAATCATAGTAAATACCTCACCATCACCAGCAACAACATAGTTCATTGGATCTTCGTCAGATACCTGCCCCATACTCTTGTATATTGGATCCTCAAGACCAATATTCATACCAACAACAGGTCCATTAAATGGGATTTTAGACATTACTAAGGCTGTTGATACTGCATTAATAGCGAGAAGTACAGGATCATTCTCATCATCATATGACATAACTGAAACAATAACACTAACCTCATCCATATAGTCAGAAGGAAATCTTGATCTAATAGATCTATCTATCATTCTAGACTTCAAAATAGCTTCATCTGAAGGGAATCTCTCTCTTTTTACAAATCTAGAGCCACTAATCTTCCCAGAAGCATAAAATCTCTCAATATATTCTACAGAGAGTGGGAAGTAGTCTAGATCACCACTGGATGGATTACTATTTACATTAACAGAAATAACGGTATCACCCATTCTAGCGAATATAGAGTTTTGTGATCTTAATGCAAACTTCCCAGTTGAGAAACTACATTTCCTACCATCAATCTCGAATTCGTATAACTTTTCGTTAAAAAGCATAAATAAAAATAAAAAATTTATATACCAAAATTACAACTTAATACAAGCTATGTTCTGTGAAAGTTATATCAAGAAAGAGGAGAAAAAGAAAGCTAAATCTTCATCTTTTTTGTAAATGAAGTATACCTCTTTGGTTCGTTAACTTCAAGATATTGAAGAATTCTTCTTCTCTTACCTACTTTTTGTAACAAACCTCTTCTAGAGTGATTATCTTTTTTATGCTTTTTAAGATGTTCCGAAAGTTTTGCTATTTCAGATGAAAGAATTGCAATTTGAACTTCTGGAGATCCGGTATCACCTTCGTGGAGTCCATATTTTTTTATTATTTTTTGCTTGTCAGACGTAGTTAGTGACATGATTATTCTAGAGTAACATGATATTAAACAGTTTTCAATGACCAAAAGATCATAATTCAACACTTGGATATTGTACTTTATTATAGGATATCTGTCAACAAATGTGTTATTTTACCACCTTATAACAATATATCTCATCACCCTCTTGTGCATCGACTAGGACATCGAGTATTACACCACAATCTATACCCTTTCCTGCTTCAGTCACATCATTTTTATTAATCTTTAAGGATTTTATCTTTCCCTCAGCAAGTATCTCATCCTCACGTACTATATAACACTTACAATCTTTCTTTAATATACCTTCATTAACTCTATTTCCTAATACCTTCTGCCCATTTGAAAGAGTAAAAATTACCTTGATAACTGCCTTTCCTATCTCCTCTTCAGTCTCTTTAGGCATTGAAAGCAATTTGAGAGCATCTATAATTTCATCTGTGAGCTTGTAAATAATATCGTATGATCTTACTAATACCTTCTTTTTCTTTGCTAATGCCATTGCATTTTTCTCTATACCAACTTCAAACCCAAGTATAATTGCTTTAGTAACCTCTGCTTCCTCAATATCCTTTATAGATACATCTCCAATTTCTTGATTAATAATATTAATTTGAGCACCTTCTACCTTAATCTTTTCTAGTGACTTATTTAAAGCCTCTAAGGATCCCTTTGAAGAACTCTTAATAATAACTTCAAGTGTCTTAATTTCCTCTTCTTCCTCGCCTTCACTATCTAACCCAAAAAATTCTTCAAAAGATATCTTCGGCTCCTCCTCACCCTCTTTAATTTCTTCTACCACTTTTTCCTTGACAACGACCTCACAAACTTCTTCATCGCTCTTAATACAATCTAGAATCTTTTTATCATTCTCTTTAAGAATGTATATTTCAGAAGCAGGTAGTAATATGTTTGAAAGACCAATTATCTTCCCTCCACAGCCTGTCCCGAACTCTTCTATATTATCACCCTCCTCAGAGATTAAACCTTTAACCCTCTCAATCACAATATTATGCTCAAATTCATATCCAATGAAATCACCTTTCTTAATACAGCCTTGAGTAACAACAACTGTTGAAACATTACCTCTAGATTTCTCTTTAATAGATTCAAGAACAATACCTTTAGCTAACACATTAGGTATTAACTTACCCCTATCCTGTAACCCTTCTACTTCAATTACCAGATTAATCATATCCAAAAGTTCAGGGATCCCTTTTCCAGTTTTACCAGAGACTTCCACTACAGGTATTTCCCCCCCCATACCTTCTACAGAAATCCCTTCAGTTGCTAAATCTCTTTTAATCTTTTTGATTTTAGTATTTGACAAATCACATTTATTAATGACTACAATGGGTTTAACTGAAGAATTTTTGATAATCTCAATTGATTCTTTAGTCTGAGGCTTAACACCATCATTTGCTGCAACAACTAATAAAACAATATCTGCGATAATACCACCTCTTAATCTCATTAAATCAAAGGCCTCATGACCTGGGGTATCTATAAAAGTGATTCTATCGTCTTTTGTACAATTTGGGGTTACAGTAAATACAGAAATCTTTTGAGTAATACCACCAGCTTCACAAGATTGAACATTGGCTTCTCTAATTTTATCAAGTATAGTGGTTTTCCCATGATCAACATGACCCAATATTGCAACTATTGGTACTCGTTTAATACCCTCTTTCTTTTTATTCATCTTCTTACCCATAGCGAGTCTTTCAAAAAAACTTACTTTACTCTTCCTTCTCCTTTTCTTCCTTCGTAACTTCTTCCGTCTCAGTTACTTCCTTTTCCTCCTCCTCGACCTCTGTCTTTTCTTCTATTTCTTCTACTTCTTCCCCTTCTGGTCCTTCGATATCAATCTTCATCTCAGTTAATTTCCAAGCAAGTCTTACATTCTGTCCCTCTTTTCCAATTGCTAATGACAACTGATCAGCATCAACATCTACTGTTGCAGTCTCCCCATCTATACTTACATCTAAGACTTTAGCTGGACTTAATGCATTAGCAACAAATTTAGCAATATCCTCATCCCACTCGATAATATCAATTTTCTCTTCACCTAACTCATTCATTATATTTGCAATACGAATACCCCTCTGACCAACACATGATCCAATTGGATCCACACCTTCTTGATGAGAAACTACTGCAATCTTACTTCTGGTACCAGCCTCTCTTGCAACAGCCTTAATCTCTACAACCCCAGACTCAATCTCTGGAACCTCAAGTTTAAAAAGCTCTATTAAAAAATTTGGGTCTGCTCTAGATACTAAAATCTCTCCATCCTCAATACTCTTTAGAAGTACTTTATACCTCTCCCCAATTTTGTAATATTCATTACTAAGTTGCTCTTCCTGTGGCATTACTGCAGTAGCTTTACCAATTTCGAATATTACTTGCCCTCTCTGCATCCTTTGCATTAAAGCAGTAAATACCTCTCCTACCTTATCACTATATTCAGCTAATACTGCATCTTTTTCAAATTCACTCATTTTTTGCAATATAACCTGCTTTGCAGCTTGTGCAGCAATTCTACCTAATTCTTCAGAAGGTAACTCTATCTGTACAATATCTCCCACCTCTACATTTGGAGAAATAAGCTCTGCTTCGATGAGAGCTATCTCTATTTCACCATCTTTAACCTTCTTTACAACTGTTTTGTTTGCAAAAAGCTTAAATTCACCAATCTCTCTATCAACCTCGACTGAAAGATGTTCTGCTATTATATTCCCTTCCTCGTCCCTTGCAGCTCCAAATTTTTCTTTTTTATAAGCAGCTAAAATTGCAATTTCTAGTGCCTCAAAAATCTTCTCTTTATCTAATCCTCTTTCTGCCGCTATCTGACTTATTGCAGATATAAAATCTGTTGTCATTGCCATATCTTTTTGTTCTCAAAATTTAAAATCTATAGAAAGATTCCTAAAAAAAAGGTGAGGCTTCAATCCTCACCTCTTTCCATATAACTTTCGAATGAAGTATATCAGATTACGACAGTCAAATCAAATTGATAGTTGTTAAGATTCCGTACTTAACTCTTCCCACAGCTTCTTTTCTTTTCTAGACAGCCTCCTAGGAATTTCCAGATCAACTCTTACGTATAAATTACCCTTCTGATCTTCTTTCCCAAGCACAGGAACACCTTTTTCTCGAATTCTAAATATCGATCCGCTATCAGTCCCCTTAGGAATTTTAAGTGTAACCTTACCATACGGAGTATCCACCTTTATATCCCCTCCCAATACTGCTACATATATCGGTACTTCCACCCTAGAATATATATCACTCCCCCTTCTTTCAAATCCCTTGGATGGTTCTACTTCAATCTCAATATATAAATCACCCGATGGAGTTCCCTTTGATCCTGCATTACCACCACCTCTAAATCTGAGTATCATTCCATCATATGCTCCAGCGGGAACCTTAATCTTTTCGTCTTCTCTTTCAACTTTAATACCAATACCTCCACATACAGAACAACTTTTTTCTGGGACTTTACCACTTCCATTACATGTATCACATATACTATTCACTGCCATTGATCCCAGTATTGTTCTCTGTACTTTCTGTATTCTTCCACTCCCACCACATGTAGGACAAACCTTAGTTTTCTTTGTCTCACTCCCAGTACCACTACAGTGTGAACAAGGAATATCTCTTTCAATATTAAGTTTAAAAGTACTTCCTTTTATAGACTCATCGAAGGTAATTTTAATCCTATATTTAATATCCGTACCTCTTACCTGAGTTTGTTGTCTAGTATTGCCAAATCCAAAATCAAAACCACCAGCTCCACTAAAGAAAGTACTGAAAATATCTCCCATATCAAACGGAGCACCCTGTTTAAAACCATTGTAACCAGTACTACCTCCAAAACCGGCAGTTGCGGCATGACCATACTGATCATATGCCTTTCTCTTCGATTCATCAGAAAGAATCTCATACGATTCCTGAACCTCTTTAAACTTTTCTTCTGCACCATCTCCCTTATTCACATCTGGATGATACTTTTTAACAAGCTTTCTGTATGCTTTTTTAATCTCATCTTGGGAAGCTCCTTTATCTACTCCCAAGACTTTGTAATAGTCTCTTTTTTCCATATGGAAACTATTCTAGCAGATATATATACTGATTGCCAAGATGTAGCGTGATAGTAACCAACATGCTATCATACATACACTATGCGAAATGAATGGAATATACCTGAAGAACAAACAAAAAAAGTAAAAAGAACAAAAATATTCATATCACTCACTCTCTCGGTAATAGGGATACTGGTAATCCTCTCGCAAGCAATACCACTTACTAAATCATACATAGATGGGGTAATAGAACAGGCTAGGGTCAAACTTATGAAAAACCCTGTTCCAGACTCATACAAAGCATATATAGAAGAAGAGTTCGCATACTACGACCCAAGTAAAAGTTATTTTGACAATTTAGAAGATAGAATAGAAGGATTAACATTCGAAGGGGTATATACATATGACCCCACTACAAATGAAACGAAAAAGATTGTTGTAGATACACAATATGGTAAGGATATGTACCTATCCATTGAAAGTGTAGGTATAGAAGATATTGTAATCATACCTAATGTAGAAAGCACAGAAGAAAAAGTATATGATCAATACCTTAAACGAGGAGTCGCACATTTCAAAGGCACACCACTCCCAGGAGATGGAGGTAACTCTTTCATATATGGTCACAGTTCTGTAGAAAGTTTCTTTGCAAGACATCAAAATCTAGCAGAAACAATATTTACAAGATTGGAAGATATAGATATAGGGGATGATATATATATTGAAAAGGATGGAAACCAATTGTATTACATAGTAAGGAAGAAAAAAATCGTAGAACCAGATGATTTTTCAATACTAAATACTCAGGGCAACAAAGAAGTAATTACACTAATGACATGCTGGCCATTAGGAATTGGTACAAAAAGATTAGTAGTAGTGGCAGAAAGATATTAGTTTGTGTACAATAGACATATGAACAGTAAACAGAAAAAGCTTGTTACAGTATTAGGAATAGTACTGCTATTCCTCATAATTACACTAATCATAGTAATTATTTTAAGAAAGTCCAATGATACAGGTTCGGAAGACACAAGTAATAATACCGATAACAATACAGCAAACGTAGAACTCATATACTGGGGACTTTGGGAGCCAACAAGTGTAATGCAACCGATAATAGATGAATATGAAGAACTACACCCTGGAGTAAATATAATATATTCACAACAGTCATTTACTAACTACGAAGGAAGGCTCTACACAAGACTCAGACAAGCATCAACCTCTACTGAACCAGCACCAGATATCATAAGAATAAACAACACATGGACACCAAAATACTACAGATACCTTTCACCACTTCCAAGTACCACAATGGATAGTACTACATACGTAGACACCTTCTACCCTACCGTAATATCAGATTTTACTGCTAAAGATGGAAATATATACGCGATGCCATGGGAAATAGATGGATTAGCAATTTTCTACAACAAACAGCTACTCTCAGGAGCAGGAGTCAATGAACCACCCCTTGACTGGGATTCCTTTGTAGAATTAGCAAGGGAACTAACAGTAACAAACAGTGCAGGACAAATTTCTCAATCTGGATTAGCTATCGGTACATCAAGAAATATAACTCACTCTGCAGACATACTCTCATATTTAATGCTACTTAATGGTGCAGATATAATTGATGAGACATATACAATTACCAATCTAACTAGTGACAATGTACTCTCTGCAGTATCCACTTACACCCAATTCACACTGGGTGGAGACCCCGTATGGACCTCTGATTTAAGAAATGATTTAGAAATGTTCTATGCTGGTAAACTTGCAATGATATTTGCTCCAAGCTGGAGAGCATTTGATATCATCGCATCCGCTCCAAGTATCGAATTCGGTATAGCTCCTCTGCCACAACTCTCAAATAACAACCCAATATACTACTCAATGTATTGGGGAGATGCAGTAAGTAATACATGTTCTAATCCAACTACAGCCTGGGATTTCATCAAATTCTTAGTCGAAAAACAGCAAGAGATATTTTCTGCATCGGCACAAATTAGAGCCTTTGGAGAACCATACTCATTAGTAAGCTTAAACAGTTCTCTTGAAAGTAATACCTACCTTGAAGCATATGCGACCATGGCACCATATATGCAATCATGGGGAATGGGAGATCAGACATTTGTAGAACAAACACTTAATACTGCAATTACAGAAATTGTAGAAGATGGTGACAGTATACAAAGTGCCATGAGAAATGCGCAAGTAGATATTAATGATCAACTTGCAGAAAGTAACCAGTAACATTAATATATAGTAATGAAAAATCAGTACGCCCCACAATCTGCTCAGAAAACTTTTCTCCTTCTTTCTGTTTTCCTAGTACTTTGCCTTCCATTGATAGTATGGCAGATTGTTAATGAAAACTTTGATCTTAGAAATCTAGCTTTTCAGGAAGTACAAGTCAGTGAAGAAAACCCATGTGTAATCTCCTTCCCGAATGTAAACCCATATACCATAGAAGTAGGAAAAACTGTAAGAATGCAGGTTGAAGGTGTCGCACAAGGTTCTGGAATTACATCTGTGCTGATTACAGATTCAACTGGAGAAGAGATATTTAACAAAACATATGATGATAGCTCTCAAGAAATTGCAGAGACATTTGAATTTACACCTACTACATCCAAAGCATATGAAATAATTGGAACACTTTCAGAAGGAAGTTACAGTTCTGCATGTGTGATAAGTAGCCCATATGATATAAAAGGGGTAAGAGTAGTAGCAAATAATAATGCACCCGAATTTACATCATCCCCAGTAGACTCGACTCCGTCACAAGATATCGAAACAGGAATAGCTTACGAATATACTCTTACCGCTACAGATTCCGAAGGAGATATGATTAACTATGTATTCTCCTTTACACCAAATGAGGATTGGATTAAATATACTGTCATTAATGATGGAAGTGATGGTAATCTTAAAATTCAATTCAAAGGAAGTACATCACAACCAGCAAGCTACCTGGCTAATGTATTTATACACGATGGATATAGCAAACACCTTAGATCCCAATCATGGATAGTAAGTGTAAATCCTGCAGAAAATGATATCCCACGAGTTACCATACTCTCACCATGGGAAGCCCTAACCATAACACAGGGTGAACCTCTTACCGTTAAATGGGCAGCATCAGACAGAAATGCAATTACTCATTACGAACTTTACTTAGCACGTAGTCTACAAGATGAAAATAAATGGTACAGTGTAAATAAAAGTATTGCATACAATATTGAAGAATATATAGTTGATACGAACGATATATCTGCTGGCACATACAAAGCCATAATAAAAGCCCCAGATAACCAAGACCCTGTACTTACCGGACAAGGCATATCACCATTAATCGATATCATTGGTGAAGAATTTGATATGCCAGACGACAGTGTACAACTTCCAGATCCTCAAATCATAAACGTTTCCCCTACAAGTAAGGATAATATCACTAACACACTCGTTACAATTAGAGCTTCACTACTTGCAAGTCAAGGTGCAGAAATTAATGAAGACAGTATCAAAATAGAAGTCGATGGTACTGATGTTCTCACACTAGTGAAATTCAACAAAATGTCAGAATCAGAATACACACTCATTTACCAAACTGAAACCGAATTTGAATTAGGATTACACAAGGTAGAAATATCCTTTACAGACTCTGAAGAGCTTGAAGCAAATAAGAGCTGGACATTCAGCATTGAGGGAGAGGAAGAAGACCCTACCAAATTCTACTTCTTTGGATACGGCATAAGTAAATTAATAACATATGTGGTAGGTGGAGGTCTCTTACTACTCATTCTCGCTTTAGTAATTCCACTTGTGCTAGTTAAAGTATGGAAAGAGGATGAAGACACATCAGAAGTAGATGATACACTCACACCACCGACACCAACAAATACAGTAGAGAGCATTGTTAACAAGAATCCAATTGTTGATGATGAACAGATATTCTCAAAACTAGAAACGCTCAATAATGACCCTGAACCAGAAACTACTACACCACCTATACTTAATGTAAAAACAGAGCCTGATACTGAAGATGATCTAAAACTCCTCTATAAAAAAATTCAGGAAGACACCACTAACACACCTCCTGAACCAATCACCTAGATTTCTGATATAATCTCTCATATGAAAAACCTTACCTACAAAGAAATCAGAAAGAGATACATACAATTTTTCAAAGACAATAACCACCAAGAAATTCCAAGTTCACCACTAGTACCGGAAGATGACCCATCGGTACTCTTTGTTAATGCCGGAATGTTTCCACTCGTCCCCTTTCTCAAAGGAGAAACCCACCCTAAAGGAACAAGATTAGTAAATTCCCAAAGATGTCTTAGAACAGGGGATATAGATCTAGTAGGGGATAATTTCCACTGCACTACATTCGAGATGCTCGGGAATTGGTCTTTAAATGATTACTCCAGAAAAGAAGCTATATCCCTTACAGTTAAGTTTTTTGTTGAAGAATTAGGTTTAGATATTAACAAAATATATGCAACAGTATTCGAAGGAGAAGGTGAAATACCACAAGACGATGAATCCATTGAAATATGGAAAGATATATTCCAGTCATATGGCATTAAGGCTAATGTAGGGGTTTCAAAGAGAATAGAACCAATAGGCAAAGAAGAAAACTGGTGGGAATTAGCTGCTGGAGGACCATGTGGGCCAGATAGTGAAATATTCTATAAAATAGATAGTGGGGACTTAGTAGAGATCGGTAACAACGTC
>Ga0209121_10002912_pt1 | contig 16989 bp, 16 predicted proteins | sample Cruoilmetagenom3_FD_187292 | JGI IMG/M metagenome (GOLD analysis project Ga0209121, IMG submission 187292) | Oil polluted marine microbial communities from Coal Oil Point, Santa Barbara, California, USA - Sample 3 (SPAdes) (version 2) | ecosystem: Environmental > Aquatic > Marine > Oil seeps ... | reverse complement strand
TAGAAAAAATTCTTACTCAGAAAATTTGAATTTTCTGGGCAAATTTCTTTGAAGAAATTTGGTCTACCGGAAAGGTTGTTGTTACGGTTTCACGCTCTTGGGGCTGCGGCACGGCGAAGGCGGTCGTTGATCGCAGTCCCCAGCCCGTGGTCGGGGATTGGGGCCACGGCAATCGGGCGGTTCATTGCATCCAGTTGATGTAGGTGGTCAAACAAGTTGGTTGCCGCCTCGGCCAGGTTGCCGGTTGGGGACAGGTTCAGGGTACAGGGCATTCCGCCAAAACCCAGCATTATCTCATCTGTGCGGGCGGATTTTGCGTTCAGCCGCACCGGGGCGGTTGGGGCATAGTGTGAGGCCAGTTGGCCGGGGGCAGAGATCGCATCGGCGGTAGAGAGGTGGTTCAGAGGCTGGTGTAACACTGCTTCGATCTCTTCCACCGCCAGCCCGCCCGGGCGCAGCAAGGTTGGGGTGTCATTGCCAAGCCCGACAATGGTAGATTCCACCCCTACCGGACAGGGTCCGGCATCCAGCACCGCCGCGATCCGTCCCGCAAGGCCCGCCAGTACATGTGCCGCCGATGTTGGGCTGATCCGGCCCGAGGGGTTGGCCGATGGTGCCGCCAGCGGGCCATCAAAGGTGCGCAGCAGGTCGCGCGCGGCGGGGTGGGCGGGGACCCGGATGGCCAGCGTATCCAGCCCGGCGGTGACCAGCGATGAAATCCCGTGCCCGTCGCGCAGCGGCAGCACCAGTGTCAGCGGTCCGGGCCAGAAGGCGCGGGCCAACTGATCGGCGGTATCGGACCAGATGACGTAGCGTTTTGCTGCCTGCCGGTCGGCCACATGCACGATTAGCGGGTTAAAGGCGGGCCGGTCTTTGGCTGCATAAATCTGCGCCACAGCGGCACCATCGCGGGCATCCGCGCCCAGCCCGTAAACGGTTTCCGTCGGGAACGCGACCAGTCCGCCGCCCGTCAGCAGGGCAGCGGCACGCGCCAATCCGGCGCTGTCTGGGGACAGGATTTCAGTGTGCTGGCTGTTCATATCCGTGACGCTGCGTTTTGGTTGCTTGTGCGGGCGGTGTAGTTTGGTATGCGTCCAGCTCAGTTCATTACCGGTGGTCAGTGTAATTGCCAAGCCCTTTGGGCCTGCCTGCCCCCAGTTGCCTCGCTAACAAGACAAAGAGACCTATATGACGTATCGCGCGCCTGTATCCGATTATGAATTCCTGTTTCGCCACGTGGTGGGCTTTGATCAGGTGGCCGCAACCGGACGGTTTGACGAGGTTGGCAGTGATCTGGTCAGCGCGATCCTGACCGAAGCGGGCAAGATGTGCGAAGAGGTCATGGCCCCGTTGCAGCGTCCCGGCGACCTGACCCCGGCGCGGCTGGAAAACGGTGTGCTGCGCACCTCGCCCGGGTATGGCGGCGGCTGGCGCGCCATCGCCGATGGCGGCTGGATCGGGATGAGCGGTAATCCCGATCACGGCGGCATGGGGCTGCCGATGTCCCTGACCATTGCCGTCAACGAGATGATGAGCGGCGCCTGCCTGTCGCTGCAACTGGCCCCGTTGATGAGCCAGGGCCAGATCGAGGCGCTGGAGCATCACGCCAGTGACGCCCTGAAGAACCTGTATTTGCCCAAACTGATGTCCGGCGAATGGTCCGGGACCATGAACCTGACCGAACCGCAGGCGGGATCAGACGTGGGCGCATTGGCCAGCAAGGCCGTTCCCAATGGCGACGGCACCTATGCGATCAGCGGGCAAAAGATATTCATCAGCTGGGGCGACAATGATTTCTGTTCCAATGTTTGCCATCTGGTTCTGGCACGCCTGCCTGACGGGGTGGCCGGGACCAAGGGGATCAGCCTGTTTGTGGTGCCGAAATACCTGCCGGACGACAATGGTGACGCTGGTGTGGCCAACAGCCTGAAGGTTGTCTCGCTAGAGCATAAGCTGGGCCTGCATGGCTCGCCTACCTGCGTGATGGAATATGACGGCGCCACCGGCTGGCTGGTTGGCGCAGAGCATGGCGGCATGGCGGCGATGTTCACCATGATGAACAACGCGCGCCTGGGCGTGGCGGCGCAAGGCGTAGGCGTGGCCGAAGGTGCGTATCAGCACGCGCTGGGTTTTGCGCTGGAGCGCAAGCAGGGGCGCACCGCACCCGGCACCAGTGGCACCATCGTGGATCACGCGGATGTGCGCCGGATGCTGATGGGCATGAAGGCTGATCTGTTCGCGTCACGCGCCATTCTGATGGCCTGCGCCGTGGCCAACGACATGGCGGCGGCCACGGGCGACGCCCACTGGCGCGCGCGCACCGCCTTTTTGACGCCAATTGCCAAGGCCTTTTGCACCGATACCGGCATAGAGGTGTCGCAAACCGGGGTGCAGGTGCATGGCGGCATGGGCGTGATCGAGGAAACCGGCGCGGCGCAATATTGCCGCGACGTGCGGGTGACGGCTATCTACGAGGGTACCAACGGCATTCAGGCAATGGACCTTGTGGCGCGCAAGATGATGGATGGCGGTGAAGCCGCCGCCGGCCTTCTGGACGAGATCGAAGCGCATGCTGAAAGCGCGCGCAGCGCGCTGCCCGATCTGGCGGAGCCAGTGTGGCAAGCATCCGAATCGTTGCGCGAGGCGACCGAGTGGCTGGTGACGCAGGACGAGATGAACGACCGGTTTGCCGGAGCAGTCCCCTATCTGCGTGCCTTTGCACGGGTGCTGGGTGCGCATTACCATCTGACGGCCGCTTTGGCCGAAAAGGGCGGCGCCCGCGAGAAACTGGCGCGGTTTTACATCACCCGACTTCTGCCAGAGCATACTGGTTTGCTGACGCAGGCGCAGGCCGGGGCCGAGGGGGTTTTTGCCCTGACACTTGACGAGTTGGGGGGATAGGCGCATGGACGGAACTGCACCAGTAACCATGCGCTATCCATGGGACACGCCGCCCGCACAGGGACAGGCGATTGAAGTGGCCCCCGGTGTGCTGTGGATGCGCCTGCCGCTGCCGATGACGCTGGACCATGTAAACGTATACGCGCTGGATGATGGTGATAGCTGGACGGTGATCGACACCGGGTTTGCCTCAAAAACCTCGCGCCGCGTCTGGGCCGAATTGCTGGCCGGGCCGCTGGACGGCAAGCCGGTGAAACGGGTGGTGGTCACGCATCATCACCCCGATCACGTCGGCCTTGCCGGATGGTTCCAGACCGAACACGGCGCCGAGCTGATCACCACGCGCACCGCCTGGCTGTTTGCCCGCATGTTGCTGCTGGACGAACAACCCGCCCCCGCGGCCGAAACGGGGGATTTCTGGCGCAGCGCGGGCATGGACCCGGATATTCTGGCAAAGCGGATGCAGGAACGCCCATTCAACTATGCCGATATTGTTGCCCCGATGCCTCTGGGGTTCCGGCGCATCGCGCAGGACGACACAATTGTCATGGGCGGGCGCACATGGGACGTGCATATTGGCAATGGCCACGCCCCCGAACATGCGACGTTCTGGAGTCGGGACGACAATCTGGTCCTGTCCGGCGATCAGATTCTGGCCTCGATCAGCCCGAACATTGGCGTCTACGCGACCGAGCCCGATGCCGATCCGCTGGGCGAATGGCTGGAGGCCTGCGAGCGGTTGTCGCTGTTGGCGCGCGCCGATCATCTGGTGCTGGGGGGGCACAAGCTGCCGTTTACCGGTCTTCCGGTACGGATGCGGCAGCTGATTGATAACCACCACGGGGCGCTAAAGCGGTTGCTACAGCATCTGGACAGTCCCAAGCCGGCTTCGTCCTGTTTTACCCCGTTGTTCAAGCGTCATATCGACGAAGGGGTATATGGGCTGGCGCTGGTTGAAGCTGTGGCCCATGTGCAGCATCTTTACCACGATGGCCTTGTGACCCGGACAATGGGCGCAAATGGCGAGTGGCTTTATCAGCGCAAGGAATAACCGGGAATGGATGACAAGATCGACACCTCTGTCGAGGCCGCCGAGGCGGCGATTTTGCCGCGGATGCGCGAAGTGCATACTGATCCCGACAGTTGTGCCGGTCTGGATGGCGTGCCCGAAGGGGTGATGCAGCCGGTTGACGGCAAAAGTCCGGCGCAATGGGCGTATGAACGGCTGATCCTGTATATCCAGAATTTCGAAAAGCAACTGGACAGCGCGCATGAGGTGGCGATGGGGTTCACCGGTGGCGATGCGGGCGTGCTGCGGATCGAAGGGATCGGTTATTTCGACCCCGACATCGTGACGTTTTATGGCAGCGACATGACCGGAATCAAAACCCAGCTGGTGCAGCATGTCAGCCAGCTGAACGTGATGTTGCGCGCCCTGCCCAGACCGCCCGAAGACGGCCCGGCGACCCGTATCGGGTTCCGGCTGGCGGCCGAACTTGAAAAGGGCTGATCGCGCGCCTGCGCCCTTGACCTTACCCGCCTGACCGGGTTGACGTTCAATGGTCCGGTTTATCCGGTTCATCAAGGAGTTTGGTCGATGAGTGCGTTTTCCACCGTAAAGCAGGCCTATGGCGATGCCTGGGCGCGCCGCCGGATATTTGTGACCATTCTGGTGGTGTTGCGGCTGGGGGCCTATGCGCTGATCGCACCTGTTTTGGCCGGGCTTATCAATCTGGGCGTGTCGCTGTCAGATCAGGCGGCGCTGACCGATCAGGATATCGCGATGTTCCTTCTGACCCCGGTGGGGTTTGTGGCAACGCTGGTGGTGCTGGGTGTGCTGATCATGGTCGAAATCGGCGGCTTTGCGATGATGGCGGCGGTGCTGCGGGCGCAGACCCCCAGCCGGGTTCAGGCCATACGGATGGCATTTCACGCAATGGGGCGGCGCAGCCATGCGTTGTTGATCTTTGCGGTGCTGTTTGTGCTGCGTGTCCTGGTGTTGACGCTGCCGTTTGTGGTGGCCGGATTGCTGGTCGCCAAGCGCTATCTGACCGAGTTTGACATCAATTACTACCTGACGTTCCACCCGCCCGAGTTCATCCTGGCCGTGGGCCTGATCGGGGTCATCGTGTTGGTGATGGCGCTGGTGTTGTTGCGGGTCTTGTCGGGATGGGCGCTGGCGCTGCATCTGGTGGTGTTTGCCGATGTGGCCCCTCGCGTCGCCTTCGGCCAAAGTGCCGCCCGGATGCAGGGGCACCGGGGGCGATTGCAGGTGCAACTGCTGATCTGGCTGGTGGCCCGGATGGTATTGGCCGGGGCATTGGGGATGGTGGCCGGGGCCGTTTTGAACCTGATACCACTGAATCCCGGGCATGGGCTGAGGGTGGCGCTGTTGCTGACGCTGATCGTGGTGGCGGTGTGGACACTGGCCGGGGTGGTGTTGGCTGCGGTGGCGCTGGGCGCGCTGGCGCGGGTGCTGGACGGGTTTTTCGAGGGCGGCAAGCCGTTGGAACCGGTGGCGTCGGCAGAGGTGGCCAGCCTGCGGCGGCGTCTGGCCAGCGGTGCGGTGATCGGGCTGGCGCTGGTCGGGTTCGGCCTGTGGTCAACGATTGGGTTGCTGGACCAGATCAAGACTGAGGATCACGTGGAAATTATCGCCCATCGTGGCGCGGCGGGCAGTCGGCCTGAAAATACCATGGCGTCTTTCGAAAAGGCGATCAAAGACCGGGCGGACTGGGTTGAACTGGACGTTCAGGAAAGTGGTGATGGTCAGGTAATCGTGGTGCATGACAGTGATTTCATGAAGCTGGCGCAGGTCGATCTAAAGGTCTGGGATGCCGATCTTGAGACGCTGGAGGGGGTCGATATTGGCGGCTGGTTTGACCCGGCCTATAGCGATCAGCGGGTGCCGCTGTTGCGCGATGTACTGGCGATGGCCAAGGGCCGGGCCAAGGTGCTGATCGAACTGAAATATTACGGCCATGACGAAAAGCTGGAAGAAAGAGTGGCCGCAATTGTCGATGATCTGGATATGGCTGACCAGATCGCGGTAATGAGCCTGAAATATCCCGCCGTGCAAAAGATGCAGGGGCTGCGGTCGGATTGGCGGACCGGGGTTCTTGCGGCCACGGCGGTGGGCAATCTGGCGGGGCTGGACGCGGACTTCATCGCGGTGAATACAAGCATGGTGGGTCCGCGTCTGGTGGACAAGATCAAGGCGGCGGGCAAGGATTTGTATGTCTGGACGGTGAATGACCCGCTGGAAATGTCGCGGATGATTTCGATGGGAGTGGACGGGTTGATTACGGATGAACCGGCGCTGGTGCGTCAGGTTCTTGAGGTCCGTGCCGGGCTTAGCGTATCTGAGCGGCTGATCCTGTGGGTGTCGCAGGAATTGGGGCTAACGCTGAACCCTAAGGAATACCGTGATGGTCAACCCTAGGGCGGCTTGGCTCGTTGCAGGGCATGCAGGCTGCCAATCTTTTCGGAGGCACGGTTCGGCTATATTAAGGGACTGCCCTGATGGCCGGGGACCAGAATTTTTGAAAATTCTGTCCAAGAAAATTCGAATTTTCTTGTTCGATTTCTTGGAAGAAATCGGTCCCTGCCTCAGAGTAGCTGCGCTTACTTTGATGATGGGCGCAGGTCTGGCTGTGGCGGCCGTGGCGGAAAGCGAAGAAAGCCGATTTTCCAGGGCGCTGGAACTGCCATCGCACCGGGCCTTGATGGGGCGAATCACCGGGCCGGACGCGATGCTCAGTGATTTTGAGACGGATGGCTGTTCGGGCGGGTTGTCGGATGCCTGGCGGCTGGTGGCGGGTCAGTTTCCGGGATTTGCCGCAACCTATAGCGACATGCCCCCGTGGGAATTCTGCTGTGTTATTCATGACCGCGCCTATCACAATGCGGGTGGTGCGGTGACGTCCGAGGCTAGTTTCAGCGCGCGGCTGTTGGCTGACCAGGCGTTGGAACAATGCGTGGCCCAGACCGGTATAGCCAACCGTGAGGAGATGGCGCAAACCTATGGTACGACGCCGGATCAGGTGGTCACGGCCTATGGTGTGATTGCCGGGGCGATGTATTTGGCGGTGCGTTTTGGCGGAGCACCCTGTTCGGGGTTGCCCTGGCGCTGGGGGTTCGGATTTCCCGACTGTTCCATTTTGGCCACCTCACGCGAAACTGAAGAAACCGGGCCGCCTGTGCGGGATTGACGTGGTGACAGAGCGGATGCAATAGGCTATCCAGCAAAAAACTGCGGACAGGGACAAAAAGTAATGGCTGACTACAAGCACGGCGAAATGGATATCACAACACAGACGGATACCTTTAACGGCTTCGTCTCGTTCGCCACAAAATTTGTGGTGGGAATCATTGTGCTGGTGATATTTATGGCCATTTTCCTGACCTGATCCGGGCCTTTCGTCTGTGCGACGCTTTATATGTCTTTGCGTGATGTTGCTGACGGTTGCCGGTTGCACATCCAAACAGCCCTTTGCCGGTGACGCCACCATTGCAGCAGTGTCTTATCGCAATCCGGGTCCGGCCTCGCTGACGCTATACACGATGATCAACAACCGCACCGGTCGGGGCGGGCATACATCGCTGATCATTAACGCCTCTGAGCGGATCATTTTCGACCCGGCGGGATCGTTCAAAGCCGACATCGTGCCCGAGCGCAATGACGTCTTGTTCGGAATTACCCCTCCGGTCGAGCGGGCCTATCGCGGCGCGCACGCGCGCAGCACCTTCCATGTTCTGGTTCAGCATATCGACGTGACGTCGGAACAGGCCGAGGTGGCCTATCGGTTGGCGCGCAGCAATGGCCCGGTACCAGGGACATTTTGCGCTAGTGCGACCTCGCAATTGCTGCATCAGGTGCCGGGGTTCGAAGGCATCAAGTCAACGCTGTACCCAGTCAAGTTGGCCGATCAGTTTGGCGCAATTCCAAGCGTGACATCGCAGCGCTATTACGAAAAGGACCACCCCGATCTGAAGATCGGATTGCAAAAGAGCAATGAAGCGCTAAACGAGTAAATACAGCAGCCCGTAAAGGGCCGCCGCCCCGGCTAACATCGCCGGGATCACGTTTTTGGTCGCTAAGCCCACAGCAATTGTCACCAATGCCGCCAACAGACGCGCCAGATCCGGCTGTCCGCCGGTGGCGGTGGGCCAGATCACCAGCGGGGCGACCAGAGCGGGCAGAAAAGCTACAGCTGTATAGCGCAGGTGGCGCAGTACCCAAGGCGGCATCGCCCGATTGCCTACAAGGCCGATAAACAGGAACCGCAGTGCAAAGCTGCCGACCGCCATGCCGATGATGACAATCCACAATGTGACCGGGTCGAAGCCAGCTTCAGTCATTTCGGGGCTCCTTTGCGGGACAGCATTAGCTCGGCCTGGGCGCCGGCCATCATCCCGGCGAATCCGCTGACGATCAGACCCAGGTTATAGGGCAGGCCAGCGGCAGTCAGCGCCACGGTTATGGCCACGAAGGCGGCAATCAGGTGCGCTGTTGTGCGCAGCATCGGCGCGATCATCGCCAGAAAGGCGATGGGCAGGACGAAATCCAGCGCCCAACTTTCGGGAATACGCGATCCCATGACCGCCCCAAACAACGTGGCCAACATCCATACCGGCGCCACGATCCCGGTGGTGCCAAAGAAATAGGCCATCCGCTGGGGCGTGGTCATGGCCGGTTCGGTCTCGAACTGGATAATCGATAGCGCATAGGACTGATCCACCGTCATATAGGCCGCACAGGCCCGCTGCCACAGCGGCGCATCGCCCAGATAGGGCGTTAGCGAGGCCGAATACACCGCTACCCGCAGGTTTACGGCAAGGGCCGAGATCAGCACGATCAGCGTTGGTGCCTGTTCATGCATCAGCTGCAGGGCGGTAAACTGCGCTGCCCCGGCAAAGACGGTGATGGTAAAGGTCATAGCTTCGACCAGATTCAGTCCGGCCTCGGTGGCCAATACGCCAAACAGCATCCCAAAGGGCCCGGCCACCAGGACAAAGGGCGCGCCGTCCCAAAAGCCCTTCCAGAAAAATGATTTCGCGGTGGTGCGGGTCATGGCTTGCCCCTAAACTGATACCGCCCGCACTAGCGGGGATATGGGGGGGATGCAATTGGCCAGAACCAGTGATGTCGGGGATTTCATCATTGCACCGGACCCGGGTGCGCTGCGCCTGACGCGTGCGGTCGAAGGCGTGGACCATAACGGGCAGGTCAGTCAGATTGCGGTGGTCGAGGAACGACCGCTGACGATTTTCCTGAACGGGCAGGAAATTGTGACCGCGATGACCATCGGCGACTATCCGGATTACCTGGCACTGGGGTTCCTGCGCAATCAGGGGATGCTGCGCGACAGCGAAGACATCACCGGGGTCGATTACGATGAAGAGCTGGAAACTGTCGTGGTGCGCACTGCGTCCCAGACCAATTACGAAGAAAAGCTAAAGAAAAAGACCCGCACTAGTGGCTGCGCCGTGGGGACGGTGTTTGGCGACATGATGGAGGGGCTGGAGGGCGTGATGCTGGCCGCCACCCCGGTGCGCACATCGTGGCTGTACGCGTTGGCGGCAAAGATCAACCGCACCCCGTCGCTGTACCTGGAGGCCGGGGCGATTCATGGCTCGGTCCTGTGCCATCAGAATCGCCCGCTGGTCTATATGGAAGATGTCGGGCGCCACAATGCGGTAGACAAGATTGCTGGATGGATGCTGAAACATCAGGCATCGGCAGAGGATAAGATACTATATACTACCGGGCGGCTGACTTCGGAAATGGTGATCAAAACGGCGATGATGGGCATTCCGGTTCTGGCGTCACGGTCCGGGTTCACCGCTTGGGGGGTCGAGATTGCCCGTGAGGTCGGGCTGACCCTGATCGGGCGGATGCGCGGGCAAAGGTTTGTGTGTCTCGCGGGCGAGGACCGGTTGGTCAGGGATGTGGACCCGGCGAGCGTGGCGGTTGAGGACGGCAAACACCGGCGAAAGAGCGCGCGGGAATGAACGAAGGACCAAAATTTTTCGAAAAATTTTGTCAAGAAAATTTGAATTTTCTTGGGCGCAAACGGTGATGGGGGTGAGATGAAACAGCCACTTGGGGTGATACTGGCCGGGGGATTGGCCAGCCGCATGGGTGGTGGCGACAAGGGGGTGTTGCCTCTGGGCGGGCGGCCTTTGTTGGCCCATGTGATTGAACGGTTAGAGCCTCAGGTAGCCGCGCTTGCGCTGAATGCCAATGGCGACGCGGCGCGGTTTGTCCGCTTTGGCTTGCCGGTGCTGCCGGATACGATTGAAGGCTTTGCCGGGCCGCTGGCCGGGGTTCTGGCCGGGTTGGACTGGGCTGCGGCTCAGGGGGCCGACAGTATTGTCACAGCCGCCGCCGACACGCCGTTCTTTCCCGGTGATCTGGTGCCACAGTTGTTGTTGGCAGGAGAGGGGATGGATGCGCCGCTGGTGCTGGCGGCCACCCCCGATCCGAAACGCGGGCAGGCGCGGCATCCGACCTTCGGGCTGTGGCCGGTCAGTCTGCGCGACGACCTGCGCGCGTCCCTGCAGGGTGGTTTGCGCAAGGTGGTGCTGTGGACGGATCAGCATGGTGGGCGCGAGGCGGTATTTCCGGTGCACCGGATTGATCCGTTTTTCAACGTCAACACGCTGGACGATCTGGAACAGGCAGAAACTCTGCTGGCGGGCTCGGCATGAGGGTATACGGCGTGGTTGGCTGGAAGAATGCCGGCAAGACCGGGCTGATGGAGCGGTTGGTGGCCGAGATCACCAACCGCGGCTTTACAGTGTCTACCGTCAAACACGCACATCACACGTTCGACGTGGACCAGCCGGGCCGTGACAGCCATCGCCACCGGGTGGCCGGGGCGTCCGAGGTTCTGTTGGCCTCGGGGCAGCGGTTTGCCCTGATGCACGAATTGCGCGGCGCGGATGAGCCGACACTGGCCGAACTGCTGCCGCGTCTGTCCCCGGTTGATCTGGTGTTGATCGAAGGGTTCAAGCGCGACGGTCATCCCAAGGTCGAGGCCTATCGCGCCGAGCCCGGCAACCCGTTGATCGCGCCGGGCGATGACAGCATTCGTGCAGTGGCCAGCGATGTGCCGCTGGATCTGGACCGGCCAGTTTTCGACCGACCAGTGTTTGATCTGGATGATACCTGCGCGATTGCTGATTTCATTCTGGCAGAGGTGGGGTTGTGAGCGCCTTTGACACCTTCGTGATGGTGGACTGGTCGGGCGGAAATGATACCGGACCGACACCCCGAAAGGACGCGATCTGGGTCTGTGTTGCCCGTGACGGCCAAGCGCAAGGCCCGGTTTACCTGCGCAACCGACAACTGGCTGAGGTGTGGTTGGGCGATACGATTACCGGGGAGCTGGCCGCCGGGCGGCGGATTTGTCTGGGGTTTGATTTCCCCTTTGGCTATCCGCAGGGTTTTGTCAGGGCCATCACTGGTTCGGACGATCCCTTGGGCCTGTGGGACTGGTTTGCGGCACAGGTAAAGGACGCGCCAAAGGCTAATAACCGGTTTGATCTGGCCGGAGAGATCAACCGGCGCTTTGGCGGGGCGGGGCCGTTCTGGGGCAATGGGCTGGGCCGCGACGTGGATGGGTTGGGGCGCACTAAGGCGGGGTATGAAAACCTGTTCCCTGACCGCCGTCAGGTCGAATTGCACGCCAGAGGCAGTTTCACCTGTTGGCAGATGGCGGGCGTCGGGGCGGTCGGCAGTCAGGTGATGATGGGCCTGTCGGTTCTGGCGCGGCTGCGTCAGCGGTTTGCCGGGCAGGTTGCGGTCTGGCCGTTTCAGCCTTTGGACACACCGGTGGCCTTTGTCGAAATCTGGCCCTCACTGACAGTGGGCGCGCCGCCAGAGGGGGTGATCAAGGATGCCTGGCAGGTGCAGCAGGTGGCGCAAGACCTGGCGCGGATGCCCGTCGCGGAACTGTTGCGGTTGCTGGACGTGGACGCGCCGGAAGAGGGCTGGATATTGGGGGTTGATCCGGGGTTGACGAAACGATCGGTGCAGCCACCACCCCTGCGCAACGACTGTTTCGCCTTGCCTGCGGGGGTCAGCTGGACCCCGGTGGATCAGGCGCTGGCATTGTTGCGTACGCGACTGACACCGGTGGCGGGAATTGAAACCGTCCCCCTTGGCGCGGCGCTGGGCCGGGTGTTGGCGGGCGATGTGATTGCCCGGCGATCCAACCCGCCACAGGCGAATTCGGCGGTGGATGGCTATGGCTTTGCCGGGGCGATCCCGGCGGGCGCGCATGTGTTGCCGCTGGTCAACGGGCGCGCGGCGGCGGGGGGGCCGTATGATGGCGTGGTACCAAAGGGGCACGCGCTGCGTATTCTGACCGGCGCGGCGCTGCCGGGTGGGGTAGAGACGGTCATTCTGGAAGAGGACGTGACGGTTGGCGACGGGCAGATCGCCTTTCACGGGCCGCTAAAGGCCGGGGCCAATGCGCGGGCGGCGGGCGAGGATGTGGCGGCAGGGGCTGTGGCGCTGCAAGCCGGGCGCAGGCTGACCCCGGCGGATCTGGCGCTGATATCGGCGGTGGGGGCCGGTGATGCGGTCCGGGTGCGCGCGCCGCTGAAGGTGGCGGTTCTGTCGACGGGGGATGAGCTGGCCGAGCCGGGGACGGACGCCGCACCGGGGCAGATATATGATGCCAACCGGCCACTGTTGCTGGCGATGTTGCAGCGGTTTGGTTTTGAGGGCGTTGATATGGGGCGTATCCCGGATGATCGCGCTGCCTTGCGTGCCGCGCTGGACCGGGCGGCGAAGGTTGCGGATGTGATTGTCACCTCGGGTGGGGCTTCGGCCGGGGACGAAGACCATGTGTCGGCCTTGCTGCAAGAGTCGGGCGCGTTGCAGGAATGGCGGATCGCGGTGAAACCGGGGCGGCCGCTGGCGCTGGCGATGTGGGGCGGCAAGCCGGTGTTTGGCCTGCCGGGCAACCCGGTGGCGGCGATGGTCTGCACGCTGGTCTTTGCCCGCCCGGCGATGGGTGTGCTGGCGGGCGAGGGCTGGATCATGCCGCAGGGATTTGATCTGCCTGCGGATTTCGAGAAGACCAAGAAGCCGGGGCGGCGCGAATATCTGCGCGCCCGGGTGCGGGATGGCCGGGTGCAAGTGTTTGCCTCCGAAGGGTCGGGGCGGATCAGCGGCCTCAGCTGGGCCGAAGGGTTGGTGGAACTGGGCGATGGCGCGCAACAGGTGCGGCGTGGCGATCTGGTGCGGTTCATCCCATATGCGGCTTTTGGGTTGTAAGGCGCGCGACCCTGTATTCCCCGAAGCCAACCACAAGGGGCCGGTAATGGCGCGGCTGTTGGGGGGCCTTAGGTGGCGGCCCAGGTGACCTCATAAGCGATCCAGGCCCAGACCATCGCCACATAGGTCAGCTGGTGCATTGCCTGATCAAACCCGGTGGCGCGCCAAAAGGCGGCTTTGAAGGGGGTCAGGTCTTGGGTCTCGCAATAGCGGCCCTTGCACCAGTCGATATTGAAATGCACCACCCATTCAAGGGCGACCAGCACCAGAATGAACAGCGGGCTGGCCCCAATCAGGGCAAAGACAATTGCCGACCCGATTGAATGAATGGCGGCGTGTTGTGCGCGGCCCATATGCAGGTACTGCCCACGCCCTTCCAGCATCTTTGGGGTTTGCATAAAGAAGTCGGCAAACATGTGTTTGATCTGCAAAAGGCAGAACAACACCAGGATTGTGCTGACGATGCCCGGCAAGACCGGTCTCCTTCATGTGTGACCACAGATGCTTTCTGCGCCAGCTTAAGGGGGATTCGCAGGCAGTGTAAACCAGCCCGCGCACAATCAGCCTGCGCAGGGCGCGGATCAAAACAATTGCGTGTGCGCCGGTTGCCTTGCTAGGGTCGAAAAGTTACGCGTATCAGGCGTTTGAAGGGGCAGGCCTTGCCCGTCCCAGCCGACAAGACCGGAGCACAGCCATAGACCGTTCACTGTTCAGTTTTATCTGGAAATATTCAAAACGCGATCAGCTGATATTGCTGATGGTGACAATGACGCTGTTTCCGCTGTTGTATCTGACGCTGGAACTGCCCAAGCGGATCATCAACGATGCCATCGGCGCGCAAAGCGACACGGTTCTGGTGATGGGCCGCGAACTTGGCCAGGTGACCTTTCTGGGTATGTTGTGCATCGGCTTTTTGCTGGCGGTGCTGGCGCATGGCCTGATGAAAATGCGGATCAACACCATGAAGGGTGTGCTGTCGGAACGGATGCTGCGCCGGTTCCGGTATGTGCTGATCGCGCGCATCCTGCGCTTTCCCAAGCCGTATTTCGAACGCGTCAGCCAGGGTGAGCTGGTGTCGATGGTGACAGCAGAAAGCGAACCGATGGGCGGGTTGATGGGCGATGCGATCAGCCAGCCGGTTTTGCAGGCCGGGCAGATGATCACCATCCTGTCCTTCCTGTTCCTGCAAAGCCTGTGGTTCGGGCTGGCAGCGGTGGCACTGATCCCGCTGCAGGCCTGGCTGATCCCGCGACTGCAAAAGCAGATCAACCTGCTGAACAAGACCCGCATCAAAGAGCTGCGCGCGCTGGCCGCTGAAATCGGCGAAAGCGCGGCAGGCGCCAGTGCGCTGCGCACCCACGGCGGCTGGCGCTATCGGATGGCCGGGATCAGCGACCAGTTGGGGCGGCTGTTTGATATCCGCTTTCAGATCTACCAGAAAAAGTTCTTTATGAAGTTCATCAACAACTTCATCTCGCAGCTGACGCCGTTCTTTTTCTTTTCTATTGGCGGCTATCTGGTGCTGCAGGGCGCGGTGACGCTGGGCGCGCTGGTGGCGGCGCTGGCGGCCTACAAAGACCTGTCTTCGCCCTGGAAAGAATTGCTGACCTATTACAACCAGATCCAGGATATGGCCCTGCGCTGGGAGGTGATTACCGAACGCTTTGCCCCGACGGGCATGGTGGACGAGGCGTTGTTTGAAGACGCGCCGGAAGACGTGCCGCATCTGACCGGCGACATCGTGCTGGACCATGTGTCGGTGCGCGACGGCGATGGTAATCTGGTGCTGGATGACCTGAACGCGGTGCTGCCTGCGGGGGCCGTGGTGGGCATTGCCGCGCCCAGCGAAGAAGACCGGCGCGCGCTGGGCGAATTGCTGACGCGTGAGTTGCTGGCAACCAGCGGGTCGGTTCAGGTCGCGGGGCAGGATATGGCCGGGCTGCATCAGGCGGTGATTGCCGCGCGGATTGGCCATGCGTCATCGCGCCCCCAGATGTTTCAGGGCACATTTGGGCAAAACGTGATGATGCCGATGAATTTCCGGCCGCAATCCGGCCCGGTGAACGAAAAAGCCTACCAAGAGGCCCAGCGCGCCGGGAACAGCGCCGACCCGCTGGACGCAGACTGGCTGGACCCGTCGATTGCCGGGTTTCAAAGCGGTGGCGATTTGCGCGATTGGTGGTTGCGGCTGATAGACGGGATGGGCAGCGGAACCGCGCTGTTCCGGCGTGGGCTGGAACAGGTGTTTCAGGCCGCCGATCATCCTGAACTGGCCGCCAGGCTGGTGTCCCTGCGCGCCGACGTCAAGACGACAGTACAAGAGGCCGGGCTGGACCGGCATGTGTTTTTCCTGGACCCGGATCAGTATAATCCGGCTCTGCCCGTGGCCGAAAACCTGCTGTTTGCCACGCCGCGCCAGCCGATCACGTCGGCGCTGATGGCCGAACAGACAGAGTTTCTGGCGCAGATGCATACGCTGAAACTGGACGAAGATCTGGTGACGTTGACGCGCAACGTCATTGACATGCTGCGCCAGATTTTTGGGCTGGATGGCACCGATCATCCGCTGTTTCGCAATCTTGGGCTGGACGTCAAAACCTATGAAACCGCCGTGGATCTGGTGGAAAAGACCCGCGCTGACGGCGCGGCCGCGCTGAGCCAGGCAGAGTTGGCGCATTTGTTGACAGTGCAGTTCCAGATCTCGGCCGAGCAGATAGGCCCGGGGTTTTCCGACGATATCCAGACGCGGATTGTGGCGCTGCGCCACAGCCATTCGGCGCAATTGCTGCGCAGTTTGGGCGATCTGTTTGCCCCGCTGGATATCGCGGCCTTTGCCCCCGGCATGACGGTTCTGGAAAACGCGCTGTTCGGGCGGATATCGCAGGATGCGGGCGGCAAGGCCGACGATCTGCGGCGTCTGATTGCCGGGGTTCTGGCCGACAATGGTGCCAAGGAACTGGTGATCGAGCTGATTTATGACGTACCAATCGCGCTCAGCGGTGCCAACCTGCCCGCGCTGTTTGCCGAGCCATTGTCATTCAGCCGGGCGACGATCAAGCGGCCTGACATCCTGATTCTGGATCACGCGCTGGCCAGTTATGACATGAAGACCCAGGTGGCGGTGTTCCGCAATCTGCGCGCGTTGCTGCCTGAGACAACCCTGATATACATAAATGACCAGTTTGAGACCGAAGGCGTGTTCGATGTTTACTTCGTGGTACAGCAAGGGCGGATCGTGACCGGCGATGCCCCCGAAGAGAGTGTCGAAGACAGTGCCGCCAGCGCCGATCTGGCGCGCAAGCTGCGCGCGCTGGAACAGACCGATCTGTTTTCCGGGCTGGACCGGAAACAGCTGCGCCTGCTGGCCTTTGGCGCGCGCTGGTATCAGGCACCTGCGGGCGAAGTGGTGTTCCTGAAAGACGACCAACCCACGGATGGCGCCTATATGGTGATCGAGGGCGAGGCGGGATTGTATCTGCCCAAAGAGGGCGGGGAGGATCAGCTGGTGGCCACTGTCGGCCCCGGAACTTTGGTGGGCGAGTTGGGCCTGATCCGCAACGAACCCCGCGCGCTTAGCATGGTGGCGGCTGGTGATCTGACCTGCCTGCGGATTGGTGCCAAGGAATTCCTGGCGGTGGTGGAAAACGACGCGGCAACGGCGTTCAAGCTGTTGCAGGTGGTGTCGGGGTATGTGTCGAACTAGGGGTACCTTAAGGCCCGGCAATGGCGGCTTAGGGTCCTGACCTTAGTCATCAGGTTTTCGTAAAACGCGATGAATTCCGCCTGCTTCGCGTTAT
>Ga0209121_10002911_pt1 | contig 16990 bp, 17 predicted proteins | sample Cruoilmetagenom3_FD_187292 | JGI IMG/M metagenome (GOLD analysis project Ga0209121, IMG submission 187292) | Oil polluted marine microbial communities from Coal Oil Point, Santa Barbara, California, USA - Sample 3 (SPAdes) (version 2) | ecosystem: Environmental > Aquatic > Marine > Oil seeps ... | reverse complement strand
TATTGGAGTTTGGACAAAATATAGCGACGATTGAACCTTTCCAAAATCACAAGAGCACTGCATAATTAGGGCGTGATTACGCAAGAAGTTACTCGAGAATATGTCCGTCAATTTCGCACCGAAGTATACGGCACCTTTCATCGGCGTGCAGATGCCGTGTTCGATGTGATCGATGCCCTTGCCAGCGACACCCAGGCTCGCTCTCCGGTCGAGTTGAGTCTGAGCTCCTTCTTTCGCCAGCAATATTCCAGCCTCTACAAAGGTCTGAAGGCTTGGGAATATGATGCGGCGGCTTTGGATATGGTGTTGCTGCGGGTCTTGCCCGAGCCAGAGCCGGGTGGTTTCCGCTTGTGGGTGCTGGATGAAACACCGCGCCGTCGGCAGTATGCGCCCACACTGGCAGATCGGGGATACGTGCATGCTCCCAACCCAGTGAGAGGGAACAAGCCAATCACCATCGGATACAATTACTCGACACTGGCGCACATTGACCAGGAAGGTCCCAGCACCTGGGCTTCCCCTTGGGCGATAGATCGCACCCCGACCGCTTGGACGGGGGTGGACGTGGGATTGACACAGGTCATCCGTTTGGTCCTCAGCGACGATCATTGGCACGTAATCACGGCTGACAGCCGGTATGGGATACCTCTGTACATCGCTGGTCTGTACCAATGTCCCAACGTGATCGGCGTGACCCGTCTGCGTGCCTATCGGAACCTGTACCACAAACCACCGCCGTACAGTGGGAAGGGACGACCTCGTATCCATGGAGACATTTTCAAGCTGCACAAATCGGATACCTGGAGCGAGCCCGATGAGCGGCACGAATTCACGGAGCAAGATGCCAAAGGCCGTGAAACACGCGTCGTCATCGAAGCCTGGGAGGAAATGCATTTCCAGAAAGCGCCGCATTGTCCCTTCACGCTGGTCAAAGTTACGACCTACAACGCCGATGGGCAGTTGCGTTTCAAACGCCCTATGTGGCTCATCGTCAGTGGCCGCCGTCGCTTGCCTGCGAAGCAGGCCCGGAAAGCTTACAGACGACGACCGGTGGGGGAACACCTCTTCCGCTTCGTCAAGCGACACTTGCTCTTCGAAGCGGCCCAGATGGGGTCGGTCGAGCAGGACGAGCGATGGAGCACAGTGGTTGGGTTGGCTTACTGGAACCTGTACGTCAGTCGTGACATCGTCGAACGCAGCGTACGGCCTTGGGAACGGTACAAGCCTGCCCCTCCGGTGGGGCAACCCGCCACGCCCAGCCAAGCACGGCGCAACTTCGGCCGACTTTTGCCCGAGTTGGGCACTCCAGCCAGCGCGCCCCAACCCCGTGGAAAATCGCCTGGACGCGCCAAGGGTGACCGCCCGCAGCCCCGGAAACGCTTCAAAGTGGTCTACAAGGGCAAAAAACGGTCTGCCAGCGCTGCCTGAAGTCATTTTCACTCACTTTTCGGTGCTTTTCAGCGAGCCGCGATCGGTTCGCTCTGTTGCGTTTGTCCAAACTCCAAAAGTATAGCCTATCACGCTGCAAGCCGCATCGGGCAAAGGACCGATCTCGCCTCCGACGTTAGATGGAGCTGGATATAGGACTAAAGTCGGAGGAACCCTGGGAATGAGAGTTCGCAAGAGTTTCGAGCCTGGTCAGGTGGGTAGTCTTTTACCTGGTCAGGTGACCAGGTGCTTCACATCAGGCCGGTGTGCACCTGTCCCGCCCAGGCGCGGATGGCCTCCCAGTCGCGGAAGTCGCCCTCCGGTGATTTCATCGCCTTCATCATCAGCCGGAGAATGAAGGGCAGATTGCTATAGTCCATCACTCCTGCAAAGAGACCTACGTCCACCGGCTGTACCAGATCGCGCACCGGGTCCAGGTAAGCCGCCACCTTGCGGCGGTTCTCTTCCGTGTCCTCCATCATCGCCAGGCAGACGGTGAAGAAGGCCACCGGAAGCTGGCTGAGCGCATCCCTGTGCTTCTCTACGAACTTTGTTGCCTCGGGCAACCACTTTCCTGCGCGGATGGCACTTCTGATGATCACAGCGTCGTAGCCGTCCACATCTTTTACCTTGCCCACAGGGTGCGCATCCACCTTGTAGCCGCTCTTGCTTTCAATCACGCGACCGATCTCGGCCGCCACCTCGGCTGTCGAGCCGGCCTTTGTCGCATACGCTACCAGAATCTTTATTTCTCTGCCTCCTTTTCTTGTATAAATCGTGATACTGTTCAACCCTTCAGCGCCGACCACATCCGCCGGAGCGAGAGTGATTCGCCGCTCAGCAGAGTTTGCACGCGGAAGAGGCGTGCCATCAGCCAGATCATACCGATCCCTGTGATCAGCAGGAGAGCCAGGCTTGCTCCGATCTGCCAGATCGGCACGGCAGTACTCGTCATGCGCATCAGCATCGCCACCGGCGCAGAGAAGGGGATCAGGCTGAGGGCCGCCGCCAGAGGGCCGTTGGGTGAGGTGGCAATAGGCTGCCACAGATAAATCGGGAGCATCATCGGCAGGCTGATGACGAACACCCAGGTCCGACTGCTCTCCATGTCAGGAGACAATGCGCCGATACCGGCCATGATGCCCGCGTACAGCGTAAAGCCTCCCAGGGCGTAAGGCGCCACCAACAACAACTCGTTGGCCGACAGGCTGATCCCGGACAAAAGCTGGGATGCGCCGCGGCCGGTGACGACCAGTGCCAGCAGGACGATGGCTGCCCAGATCACGTACTGGACCAGCGTCAGCGCGCCGAGACCCAGGAGCTTGCCGCTGAGCAACTGGCGCGGTCGCAGCGAAACCAGCAGAATCTCCATCACCCGGCTGCTTTTCTCCTGTGTCAGGCTTTGAAGCAAAAAGCTGCCGCTGGTGAACAGCGGGATCATCACGGCTGTAGTGACCAGAAATGGCAGCATCGTGTTGCCCTCGGCGCTGGCTTTACCTTCGGGACTCAAGGCCACGAATTCCGGGCCGGACGAATTGAACGGCCAACGCAGCCGGGCGATTTGCTCAGGGCCGGCGTCGGGGAAAAGGTTGGCGATCAACATCCAGTTGAACCACCGGGTGTCGGGGGGCATTGTGGGCAGTTGCGGACTGATCCGCCGGACGCTGCCCGTTTGCCGATAATCGGACAGGATCACATAGTATGCGCCAATGTCGCCGCCCTCCATCGCCGCCTCAGCCGCTTTGATGTCTGGGAAAGCCCGGAACAAGTCAGCAGGGACGGGATCGGGAACCGACCGAATCAGGCTGGCCTGGTCAACGTAACCGATCACGTTATCCGGCCGATTAGCCTGCACTAATTCTTCGAGCGGTTGTCCTGGCGAACTGTCGAAAACGCCGGTGAACGCCCAGATCACGATCAATAGCAGCGGTGTGCCGATGGACGTCAGCAAAAAGCCGCGCTTCCGCACCCGCTGGCGGAACTCGCGTAGACCGATAAGTAGCGTCTTGTTCATAGCAATACCTCCTTACGCTGTAACTACCCAGACAGGGCGAAAAATAGCACACGGATTAACACGGATCGGACAGGATAAACACGGATTCTCGGAAATTTCAGGTGCACGCAGAAAGTGAGTAAAATCGGCGCTAGTTTGCATCCCAGGGCCGCCTGTCGGTGTCCGGTTCAGAAAAAAATCTGTGGAAATCCGCAGAATCTGTGTCATCCGTGTTCTATCCGGGCTATGTCTGGGTAGATACCTTACGCTTCACGCAATGCTTGTAAAATCTGTCGCGGCCGCAAAGCCTGTCCATACATCAGCATCGCCGCCCGAAAGATCCGCGCCACGAGCCAGATACTGCCGATCAGGCTTGCCACGAGTATGGCCAGACTGGTTATCAATTGCCAGGTTGGCACCTCGACCAGCGCCATGCGGAAAAGTCCGATCATCGGGCCGGTGAGAGGGAACAGAGTCAGGCCCACAGCCAGCGGGCCGTCGAGTGCGTTGATCAGTAGGCCCATAAACCACAGTGGGGCCAGACCCAGCATGCCCAATACGCCGGCCAGTTGTTGCGCCTGCTGGCTATCGCCAGCGATAACACCCAGCCCAGAAGCCAGCACTGCGTACAAAAAGTAACCTGGCACGCCCAGCAACAAGGCCCACGTGAGAGCTTTCCACGGGATACTGAGGGTCTGGACATCTACCGCGCCAGACAGGGCCAGGCCGATGGCGATGCCACCGCCAATGGCCCAGACGCCAACCTGGGTCAGGCTCAACAGTGTCATGCCCAGGACTTTGCCGGCCACCAGTTCCCGTGGCGCCAACGAGGTGATGATCATTTCCATCGAGCGTTGATCCTTTTCGCGCACAATTGCCGATCCCATCTGGCTGGCGCCGGTGAGTACTGCAAGAGCGAACACCATCGCCAAGACGGCCGGAGTGACAACCCGCACGAACTCGGCCGGACCTTGGGCTATTTCCTCTCCACTGTCCCGGGCCACAAAAGTCAGATTGGACGGATCTGCCAGCCGGTCTAAAGTCCAGGCGGGTTCGTCGGGCAGCATGGCCCGGCGCACAAAAGCGATCAGGGCCTCTTCCAGTTTCACGCCCGGTTCCTCTTTAGCGTAGAAAGCGACGGGTTGTCCCTGAAAGTAGTCGTCTGGAATGACCAGATAGCCGGCGATTTCACCTTGCTGAAACGCGGTCTGCGCTGCGCCAATGTCGGCGTAAGCCGTGAGGCTCAATGTGGCGTCCTCGATGGCCACTTGCGTAACGGTCGCCAGCCGGCCGGTCTGGTCCATGTATCCGACGGCGGGGAGATCGCTGCCCCGTGCGCGGATAAAAGGGATGGCGCTGGCGATGATCATGAGCACCGGCAGGCCAAAGGTCAAGAACAGGAACGTGCCCGAACGGATCCGCCGACGCCAAGTCGTCGTAGCAATCAGCCATATCTTTCTCATGCGGTTCCCTCCTCGTTGGTAACTTGGCGCCCCACGACGCGCACAAAGATCTCGTCCAGCGACGTCTCAACGCGCTCAAAGCGCTCCACGGTGATCTCTGGCATATTTACCAGGGTCTTTAGCAGTTGCTCAGGCTGGACGCCGTCTTGCAGCAGCAGGCGATAACCACCGTTGCGGGCCACCAGGCGTTCCACGCCGGGGACCTGGCCCAGTTCGCCTCGCAGGTCAACCTCGACGGCGTTGCTGGCAAACTGCCGGCGGATCTCGTCCAATGGGCCGTAAAGCACCCGACTCCCGTGATCAATCAGCAGAATGCGCTGGCACATCTCCTCGACCTGGTGCATCTGATGCGTGCTCATCATGATGGCCGCGCCACGGTCGCACATGCGGTACAGCAGGTTCTTGATGATGCGCGTGTTCACCGGGTCGAGACCGCTGAACGGCTCGTCAACGATGATCAGATCGGGTTCGTGCATAGTGGCGGCCACGAACTGGGCTTTCTGGTTCATACCGCGGCTCAGGGCCTCGATCTTGAGGTCACGGGCATCCCACAGCTCAACTTCCCGCAGGTATGCTTCGGCGCGCGCGGGCCGTCTGGCGGGTGAGGTCCTTGAGCTGGCCCAGAAAGAGCAGCGTATCCAGCAGCTTCATGTCCTCGTACAAGTCCCGCTCCTCAGGCAGGTAGCCGATGCGCGATTTGGTGGCTTCGGTCATCGTTCCCCCCAGCACGCTAATCTGGCCGGCGTCGGCTTTGATGATGTCGAGGATCATGCGAATGCTGGTCGTCTTGCCAGCGCCGTTGGGCCCCAGCAGGCCAAAGATTTCTCCTTTATGCACCTCGAAGGATAGTCCCTCTACGGCTCGTACCGTAGTGTATGTTTTGGAAATGTCACGAACCTCCAGGGCATGTGTTGATTGGGTCATTTTGATAAATCTCCTTTGGATATTGCTCGTTCTCGAGTACTGTGGTCAGGTCAAGCTCCATTGTCATCTCAAACAGAGTCAAAGCCATCATTGCGCTGCCCGGCGAATTTCAGCCAGCAGGATCTCGACCGCTCCCTGCTTTTCCACAAACGCTGCCGCGCCGGCGGCGTATGCCTGTGCCCGTGTGGCGGCGTCGCCGTGGAGGCTGAGCATCACCACGGTGACGTGCGGGGACATCTCACGCAGCCGCTCGGTCGCCGTGATACCATCCATCTCTGGCATCTCCACATCCATCACCACCACGTCAGGGGTGAGCGACTGTGTCAGTTCAAGCGCTTCCACACCATTGGATGCTTCCCCCGCTACTGTCAAGTCCGGTTCCAGCGCCAGTCGCATCTTTAAGCCCTGCCGTACTGAGGGTTGGTCGTCAACTAATAAAACCTTGATCATCTCGTCTCTCTTGTCTCTTTCAAAGGATTGGGATATTGTGTTGTAATGCCCATTACATAGATCAGTATACTCTGTCGCACTGCAACCTTCATCGGGCAAAAGATTGATCCTGGCTCCGACCTTGGATGGAGCCAGATCTAGGACTAAAGTCGGAGGGAACTTGGGGGCTCACCGTGCTACCCCGCAGCCAGCCCCCACCTGGCGCTAAACAGATGCCGCCAGACGATAAAGAGACCCAAGCTAGCCACGGCGATCACAACCCAGACCATTGGAGAAATCTCATACGAAGATATTTCAACCCCGTGCGAACCGACCAGGGTCAGCAGGAGCATAGCAGGTATACGTCCCAGAAAGTTGGCAACCAAGAACTTTTTCCCAGAGATCGAACTCAGACCAGCCACAAAGTTCATCACATCTGTGGCAAAGACGGGCAGTAAGAAGCAGGTCAGGAAGAAGAAAAACCCATGTCGCTCGGCGACCGCGTTCCAGCGGTCTACCGACTCGGCTGGCGCGAGGCGATTGACCAGGGGGCGCCCAGCCCGTCGAGCCAGGGTGAAAGCAACCTGGCTGGCCCCGACCGTCATCAGCAAGTTGAACACAAAGCCAACTGGGAGCCCGTAAGCGTAACCGCATCCAACACACAATGCATGCCCGGGGATGATGGCCACGATCACCTGAGAGATCTGGAGTAACGCGACTAACATTGCCCCCCGAATGCCAAGCCCCTTTATGTAGGCACTGACCGCCTCCTGATCACGGAAAAAAGATAGCAGGTCTAACAGTGGTTGCCGTGCCAACCAGAGAGCCAGTACAATGAGGAGCGCGGTCGTGCCTATTATTACCCAGTCTCGTCGTACAGTCTTGGCCTCATACGCTTTGCTCGACTTTTTATCGCCGATGTAAGGCTGGTCCAGTTGTCCTGCATCGGTAGCCCTGCTCTCTGCCTCCGGGCTTGAACGGGCCAGCAATTCGTCTACCTTGGCCATTTTGGAACCTCCTTGCCTGTAGAACCAGGGCGGTCAGGATCAGTTTGCACAACAGCACTTTTTCTTTCGAATGATTGGGATACTGTGGTATAATATCTATGGTTAGTCTAGCACACTGCGTTGCGATTTTCATCGGGAGAAGGACCGATCCTGGCTCCGACCTTGGATGGAGCCGAATCTAGGACCAAAGTCTTAGCCAGACCTGACAGGTTTTGAGAATATGCTGTTTGAGTAAGTCGGCTGAACATCTGAGATAACTTGGCGAAAAGAAAAGTTACTTGGAAACCTGTCAGGTCTTGACTTTTCGCAGAGAGGAATTATGGGAATCCGTATCTTGATCGTGGACGATCACAGCGTAGTCCGGCAAGGGCTACAGATGTTCCTGGCCCTGGACCCGGAACTGGAGATCGTGGGGGAGGCGGCGAATGGCGTCGAGGCGCTCCACTCAGCCCGCCAGCTCAAGCCGGATGTGGTGCTGATGGACTTGCTGATGCCGGAGATGGACGGGGTCGCCGCCACGGAAGCCATCCGGCGCGAACTGCCCGACGTCGAGGTGATCGCGCTGACCAGCGTGCTGGAGGACAAGGCGATCTTTGACGCGATACGCGTCGGGGCGATTAGCTATCTGCTCAAGGACACCGAGGGCGACAAGCTGTGCGAGGCGATCAAGGCCGCGGCAGCCGGGCAGGTGCGACTGTCGCCCAAAGTTGCGGCACGCCTGATGCGCGAGGTGCGCGCGCCCGAGAGTCCCGAGGCGCTGACCAAGCGGGAGACGGAGGTGCTGCGAGCCCTGGCGCGGGGTCTATCCAACAAGGAGATCGCCGTGGCCCTGTTCATCACCGAGAAAACGGTCAAGACGCACGTGAGCAACGTCCTGAGCAAACTGGACCTCCCCAGCCGTACCCGGGCCGCACTCTACGCTCTGCGGATCGGATTGGTGTCGCTTTAGGCGCCAGGGCTAGCTACCGAGGAGTAGATCGAGGTACTCGGCCATACCACTCAACAGAAGCGTGAGCACAGTCCTGGTGACGGCCAGAGGTTTGGGGGCCAGTAACAGTTGGGCAATTGATTGGAGATGGTCAAAACGAACGATTGCTGCTTTGCGGTCCAGGTCGGTGTCAGGCGCCAGGTAGACAAAGCCAGGATATTCCTGCCCTTGTACCCTCAGTACGAATTCTGGCCGATAGTTCGCGGCACTGTATAACGGGGCAACCAACACAGAGTCGCTGTGGGCGTTTACTTCGTCTGCGGAAAGGACAACGACTGGTCGTCGTTTGGTCTTGATAATGACAAATTCCTCGTCGGCAGCCAGACGCAACCGGGGATAGGCGCAGTGGCGAAACAGATCACGCGGGGAAGCGACGATGTCGGCGGGGAGCATCTGGCCTGGTTCACCGTTGTGAAGTGGCCGGGCGACAACTAACTCAGTCTGAGTGTAGAAAATGGGGGCCTCATAGATATGCCCTTGCTGCACTTCCCGGCGATACTGCTGACCAGCCAGCGAACGATAGGGCGTGGTGGTATCACTCATCGGCCGGTATTCGCTGCAAGGCCTGTACTGCCTCTGGTTGGATGCGGGCCGACGCGAAAGGCACGACTGATGCTTCCAGTTCTCTGGCGCTGTCGTAAATCTCGTCGTAGCGCGGCTGGCGACGGTGGCGACGGACCAGTCGGGAAGGGAATAGCAGGATCAGCCCTGCTTCTTCGACGAGTTGGATGGTTAGTTCTTGCCCGGCACGGATGCCCAAACGGTCAACAAACTCCTTCGGGAGTCGAATCGTGTGATTGGTGTCCGGGGTTACTATTCGCATCAGGCCCATTATCCCAACCTCCTGAAAGCTGGTGTAGTTTGAAAGCATTTTACCACGATCAGGAAGAAATGACAAAATGACAAGCTGGTTCATGGCACGCGGGTAACGGGAATAGTAGAATTGGCTGGGAGGCGGTTTGCCGATGACTCTTACCTATCGTGATTTTCTCTCCGAGGACAAAGACCACGACGGCGTGCTCTACTTTGGCGGGGCGCGCATGGCCCTCTTGGATATCGAGGCCGGCTTTTGGGGACTGCGCCGCCAAGTGGAAGCGCTGGTCGGCCGGCGGCTGACCGACGCCGTGTTGCAGCAGGCCGGGGCCAATGGTGGCGCTTCCTTTGCCCGCGCCTTTGCCCACGACGTGTCCCCGGACACGGCCGCCCAGGCGCTGCGCGATTGTATCGCCTCCTACCAGGCCGCTGGCTTTGGCCAGTTCGAGATCGAGGTACTGGAATGGCCCTTCGGCTACGCTCAGGACGGGCCCTTCGGCGAGGCTCAGGACAGGCCTATTGGCCGCGTCCTCATCCGTGGTACCGGCACCTTTGAGGCCTGGATGATGCGCCAGCACGGACAGAAAGTGGACTCTCCGGCCTGCGCCTATACCGCAGGCGTGCTGGTTGGGTTCGTCAACGTGCTGGCCGGCCGCCACGACGTAGTCTGTATTGAGCACACCTGCCAGGCTCAGGGCGCCGAAGCTTGCCTGTTCGAACTCTTGCCTGCTGACGCCGCCGGTGGCGTACCCGTTGTTGCGCTGGCCCCCGACCCTGCGCTGGGTCGCCAACTCAACCTGCTGGACATGCTCTTTGACCACATGCCGATGGGCATCGCCATTTTTGACCGGGACTATTATCTCCGGCGCTACAACCCCACGTGGGCCAGCTTTGCTGACCTCTACGCGCCTCCCTCGGCTAAACCAGTGGCGCTGGGCGTAGGTTATTTCGAACTCTTGCCTGGCGCGGAGCCTATTGCCCTCCCCCTTTTTGAACGGGTACTGGCTGGCGAAACGGTGCGCCAAGAGGCGGTGCGTTTGGAGACGGAGGGCATTGTCTCCTATTGGGACGTGGTCTTGGCGCCACTCGTCGAGAACGGAACGGTGACAGGCATCCTGAATGTATGCACCGATGCCACAAATCGTGTGCAGGCGAAGGAAGCGCTACAGGCTCAGGTTGCCTTTGATGACCTCATCACCACGATATCCACGAACTTTATCAACATAACTCTCGACGAGATTGATGGTGCAATCAATCGAGCACTGCAGACCATCGGCGAGTTTGATGGGGTTAACCGCAGTTGCGTCTTTCTCTTCTCCGCCGACAAAGCCGAGATGGACTGTACCCACGAATGGTGCACTGCAGGGATCGCGCCGCAGATTCAACGCATGCAGGGAGTGCCGATCAGCAGCCTTGCCTGGTTCAACGCAAAGGTTTTGCGCGGCGAGGTCGTGCACATTCCCCGGGTGGCCGACCTGCCCCCCGAGGCCAGTGCCGAACAAGCAGAGTTCCAGCAGCAAGGCGCCCAATCGCTCGTCGTCGTCCCGATGGCCTATCGCGGAACGGTAGTTGGCTTCCTGGGATTCGACTCGGTGCGGACAGAAAAAACGTGGTCGGAAGAAAGCATCAAACTGCTCAAGATCGTGGGTGAGATCTTTATCAATGCATTAGAACACAAGCGGGCGCAGGCGATGCAGGCGGGCCAACGCCAATTCCTGGAATTGCTGGCGAGAGGGGGAACTCTATCAGAAACACTCCACGCCCTGGTGCGCATCATCGAAGAGCAATGGCCGGGGATGTTGGGGCTCATACTGCTCCTGGATGAAGAGAGGCAACATCTGCACCACGGCGCATCCATCAGCCTGCCGGAGGAATATGTGCAGTCCATTGAAGGGCTGCAGATTGGTCCCATGGTGGGCTCCTGTGGCACAGCCTCTTATTGGGGTGAACGGGTGATCGTTGAGGACATAACCACAGATCCGCGCTGGGACGGTCTGCGCGATCTGGCGATCAAGTATAGGCTGGGTGCGTGTTGGTCGGAGCCGGTTTTCTCCACCGATGGGCGGGTCATTGCGACCTTTGCGATGTACTACCGCCATCCCCGCGCGCCGACTGAAGCGGAACTGCGCACGATCGAGATCGCCGCGCACCTGGTAGGAGTTGCCATCGAGCACAGGCGAGCCCAAGAAGCACTCCAGTTGGCCTACCAAACCTTGGAGCAGCGCGTCGAGGAGCGCACCCGCGAGATCGAGCGACGTCGCCAGGTGGCCGAGGGGTTGAGTGATATTCTTGCCAGGCTCAATTCCAACCTCGCGCTTGACGAGATTCTGGACTTTATCGTAGATCAGGCGAACCGTTTGTTGGACACCAGCGTCGTTGCGCTCTATCTGTTGGAAGGTAAGGATGACCTCCTCACCATCCAGGCATCACGCGGTCTATCTTTGGAATACGTAGAGAGCATAAAAGTCGCCATAGGAGAGGGAACCATCGGCAGGGTGGTCAAAGAACGCCGCCCCATGGTTATCCCCGATGTACGAAAGATCACCGTTCTTGTTGACGAGGATGATCCTTCTATGAGTGACAGTGACGTGGTCGTGCGTTCAGAACAACTGGATCTCCTCGCCAAACTGGCGAGCGAATTTGTCGCCGTCCTGGCAGTGCCTCTCATTGCCAAAGATGAAATCTACGGTGGACTGGCGCTGTACTATCCCACACCGCGCGAGTTTACCGACGAAGAAATCAACCTGGCTACAGCCTTTGCCGATCACGCCGCGTTGGCTATTGAGAACGCCCGATTGCGCATCCAGGAAGAGCAGGCCGCTGTGATGAAAGAGCGCAACCGGCTGGCCCGCGAACTGCACGACTCGGTCTCGCAGGCGCTCTATGGCATCGGCCTGGGGGCACGCACCGCTCGCACTTTGCTCGACCGGCAACCTGTAGACGAGGAGACGAAAGCCAGGCTGGCCAACCCGCTGGATTACGTGCTCTCGCTGGCCGACGCCGGGTTAGCCGAAATGCGGGCGCTGATCTTTGAGCTGCGTCTGGACGCGCTGGAGAAAGAGGGGCTGGTGGTGGCGCTGTCCAAGCATGCGGAGGCGCTGCACGCGCGCCACAAGCTGGATGTACATACCGAGTTCTGCGAGGAACCGGAGCTGCCACTCGAAACCAAGGAAGCGCTCTACCGCATCGCCCAGGAAGCGCTGAATAACGTTGTCAAGCATGCCCAGGCCAGCCAGGTCGAGATACGACTCGAGGACCGCGAGGGTGCGATCGCATTGGAGGTGCGGGACGACGGCATTGGCTTCGATCCACAGGACGAATACCCCGGCCATCTGGGGTTGCAGTCCATGCGAGAGCGCGCCACCCGCCTGGGAGGCACACTGCAGATCGAGAGTGCACCGGAACACGGCACCCTACTCCGGGTCCGTATTCCCTTCGGCTGTGCTTCCCTCGGCTACGCTCGGGACAGGCAGGGCAGACCCCCGGCCCGAACCGCTTAGCGTCAACTCATAGCCAGGCGATGATCTAGCATCGGGCAAAGGTCCGCTCGCTACACCACACACTGCTACAACGCCGCATACAGCCGTCGGCGCTCCCGGTTCGGCCAGCTACGCCTCCCGCCCGGCGGGTACCCTGGAGAGGGCGCCGGCCCACTCCGCCCCAGCGACTTTGCGGCTCGCTCATATCTGCCTGGGAGCCGACCTGTGGCGACAGTACGCAATCCGCTTCGTCGCCCAATCCAACCCACTTCTCGGCTCATCGGCCAACACGGATAAACGACATCCGTAGGGAGTTTTGAGCCTGGTCAGGTGGCAGTCTTTTACCTGGTCACCTGACCAGGTACTCTTCAATCACGGAACCCGATATCGTCCAGCACGACGCCCCCCACCCGGGTACGGTCAAAGACGAAACGCACCTGCGCCAGGCTGGTGGGGTCAAAGGCGGGGTTCGCCGCCGCAAAGGCCGCCAGCGGGAACTCGAAATGCTGGAACACCACCTCCGACTTGGGCAGAGGGGACATGAACGCGGCTTTGCCGATCTGCCCTTCCAGTTGCGGCTGCAGGAACGAAAAGTGGCTCAAAGGCAGGCGGGCCGCCTCCCCCGCGCTGTCCACCACTTCCAGCGTCAAATCTATTGGCTCGCGTGGGCCTTTCTGCCCTGCGTCTTTTGTCTCCGGGGTTGGGTCTTCGTTCGCGTCGGCCAGCGCAAAGACCAGGATGCTGTTTTGGGTCAACGTCAAGCCGCGCTCAGGCAACCGGATCGTATAACGGGCCGTCGTCGCCACACCGTCCGCGTCCCAGCCCAGGTAAGCCGCGTGGTTGTCCATATCGCCCCACTTGGCCTCCACCAACTGCTCCCGCCAGACAGCCAGGTTTTCGCCCACCTGCGCGCCGCAGGGCAGCGTCGTCGTCGCCACGTTGATGTCCTCCTGATATGTGCTGACCAACTGGGTGGTCGCATCCTCGTACTGGCTGATATAGATCGTGTCCGGCAGCCACTCCCGCGCCCGGCGGTGATCCCGGAAGAGGGGCCGGTAGCCTGACTCTCCGCGCAGGGTGGCCTCGAGGAACGCGCTGATATAGACCTCGGCGATCTGCTCCTGTTGCCCGGCGGGCATCAGTTGTTGCAGATTGAACACCCGCATCAACGGCTCGAACAGGTCTTTGCGCCCCCAGGACGTGTTGAATTGCCCGTGGTTGGCGCCATAGATGTACAGAGCGGCCTTGAACCAGTCGCCCTCCTCGGTGAAGCGCACGCGCGCGTACTGCCTGGCCCCCGAAAAAGAGACCACGTCCATATCGTGCGTCCCGTGCAGGACGAGGTAATTCACGTTCTCCAGCACCGTCTCCCGACCGGCCGGCTTGTATTGACCGTCCACCGGCGCAATGGCCACCACCGAGCGAATGTTGAAACCGTAATCGAAGCGCACGGTCGCGTCGTCTGGGTAATAGGGCAGATTGTTGAACGCCGCCGCCACCGCTACTGCCTCCCCACCCCGCGAGTGGCCTATCAGGGCCACGTTGTCCAGGTCCACCTTTTGGTAGAACGGGTTGTCCGGGGTTGCATTCCAGTCGCGCCACACCCGCAGGTGTTCCAACAGCAGCCAGCCCCGCAGGTCGTCTTCTTCTTTCAACGAACTGATCATCAGCGCATCGGAAAAGGGAGAGAGGTTGATGAAATTCTCATCCACCGAGACCAGGATAGAACCTCGGCTGGCTAGCAGTTCGCCCAGGTAGGCGTAGCCGGGATCCGAAAAATCCTCCATCACGTGCTGGCCGTGCACGATCAACACCAGCGGGAAAGGGCCCTCCCCCTCCGGGTACCACACCCGCCCGTTGAGGGGCAGCGCGTCGGGGCCAAAGCCCCAGTAGCCGGTCCGCAGCCCCGTCCACCGTTCCACCAGCGCCGACCCGTCCACCGGCCCGGTGACCAGGTCCACGTCCGCGCCGTATTCCGCGCGGCGGCGGTCCTGCCCGCTGCCGTAGAACAACGTATGCACGGTGTATGATCCCGGTCGGGAAGGATCGGGCATGGCCAGTGGTTCGACCTGTGTGCCGGCCTGCATGGCCGCATCCGGTGGCAGCACCAGCGGCGACCCGTCATCGAGCAGCCAAGCGGCGCCAAAGGCCAGCCCCGCTACCCCGAGCGTCAGCCCGACGACGGCAATGGTTCGCTGGACCCTGGTGGCCTCCAACCAGCCGCCGCGCGCCAGCGCCGCAACGCCTGCGCCCAGGAGCGAGGCAACGACGATGGCACCAAAGATGAGCGCGAGTAGACCGAGCAACACGGGCAACGCGAAAACCGCCAGCAGGCCGAACGTTGCCACCGCACAGGCCAACACCCAGACGTAAAAGGTGGGAAGGCCCTTGAGGATGCGCCAGGCCAGGGTCGCCAGGCCACCGACGAGAGCGAACACGGCCAGGAAGAGGAGTGTTCCGGTGGCGAAACGCGCGAGGCCGGCGGGGGCGAACAGGCTATAGGCTGTCACCAGCAGGATCGAGGCCAGCGCGACGAGCGCCCCCCACGCTGCACCGCGCCACGCCCGTAGGCCAGGAACAACGCCGTTCCATACCCGGCGCAGCCGCTCCCCGATGCGCTTGAACAAACGCTGTTTATGATCCAGTTGACTTGCTGTCATTTTGCACCCCCTTCTGGTTTCCTAAAGTTTACAGTGTAATTTTTTCCCCGTCCATAACTCTCGACGAATTCAAACCCTTGCTGCTCGGCCAACGCGCGGACGGTCGGCAGCGGCATAAAGTCCGGGTCTCCCGGTTGCTCGGTGATGGAGAGCAGACCGGCGGGCCGGAGCGTGCAGTAGATACCCTGCAAGCAAGCGGCCGGATTCGGCGTTTCCCCCAGAACGGCGACGAGGAACACGACGTCGAATTGGTTCTCGCCGAACGGGAGATGGCCGGCGTCCCCCTGGGTGAATCCCACGTTGCGCAGCCCCACCGTTTCGAGCTTGCGGCGCGCCTTTTCCAGCATCTCTTTCTGCAGGTCGAACAATTCGAGCCGTCCCTTCGACAAGCTCAGGGCAGGCCCCTGCGACAGTCACCGGGCAACCTTGACGCTAAAGTAACCCGGTCCAGGTCCAATCTCAAGAACCTGGGAAGCCCCGGTGAGGTGGAGGCGGTCGGCCAGTTCTTCCGGCGACAGAACAAGTCGGCGTAATGCAGACCCCAACACGAACGACAGTTGGTACGGGCAGATCCCACGACCAAAGTACCGCTTGATGATGTCTCGCCATTTCTTCCAACCCACTTTGTACACTCCTCTGTCGTTTGGTGTGGGGGTGTCAGCCACCGCTCACTCGATTTGTCACGTCCGTTGTACAACAAAGCCGTCTCTGGCGCATCGGCCCAGAGATCACAACAATCGCGATGGCGAACAACCACCGCGCCGCATTATGACGTTTCCCTCCGCGCTGTGATGATGTCGAGTGCAAAGAAGACAACCATTCCGGCCAGGCACAGCCAGCCGACCCAATCGCCGAGATACCTTTGTGGCGGATTAGCCTGGATAACTGTGACATCGGCGACAAATGTACTCTGGGTTCCCCCTCGTGAAACGACGCTGCGAACGATCCGTCCATAAGGATCAATGATGGCCGAGTCATACGAACGATCGACTTTGATCATTGCCACACGGTTTTCCACGGCTCTGAAAACAACGTGGGCATAATGCTTTTCTGCGATGCCAGGCCAGTCGCCGGAGGGTACGGCGATCAGTGTTGCGCCGTTCCTGGCGACCTTGCGAGCCGTATCGGTGAAATCAAGATCGTAACAGATAATTGTGCCCAGTGCCCAGTAACAGGCGCACAACAAAGGCCAAATGGATATGCTTTGGTAACGTGATTCTGGAATGGGAGACCATTAAAGTATTCCTCCTTGCTCAATGTGGAGTGGCATGTCGTTGATATTCTCTCTTGAGGCGCCCGGCACTGCCCCAGGCGAAGCGGCAGCGCCGAGCACCCACGCGCCTTACTCCCCTACGCTCCAAGAGATATCGAAGCTGCCACCGGTCGCCTGCCCCTCGACGCGAATAGTGTAAAGTCCATCTTGCGGTGCCGTCAGGGTGACGGTGTCAGCAGCGTCTTCGCGGAACGTCTCCTCCCAGAGGCTTTCGCCGTCGGGAGCGACGACTTTGAGCAGCAGCGCTCCCTTCTCGACGGTGACGTCGTAGTCGAAGGTTATGGTCTGGTCAGCCTCGGCGCGGAACATCTTCCGCTCCATTCCATCGAAGGTGGTGTAGCAGCATCCCGTATGTCCGGGGCCGCTAGATCCCACCCAGCCAACCTTGACCGTGCTGCTGCCGCACCCGGCTAACAGACTGGTCATCAGCAACAACGCCAGTGCCAACAGTGTAGCCTTTCTCATCAGATTCACCTCCTTCTTAGCGCACTTTCCTATCCGATAACTCATCCAAAGTATACTGCAACTTTGCC
>Ga0209121_10002910_pt1 | contig 16993 bp, 17 predicted proteins | sample Cruoilmetagenom3_FD_187292 | JGI IMG/M metagenome (GOLD analysis project Ga0209121, IMG submission 187292) | Oil polluted marine microbial communities from Coal Oil Point, Santa Barbara, California, USA - Sample 3 (SPAdes) (version 2) | ecosystem: Environmental > Aquatic > Marine > Oil seeps ... | reverse complement strand
TGAAGTAGATATAAATTTTGTAAATCATGAGCTAAAGAGAAGGCAAAAAGGCTATGGTAGAGGTGGAAGAATGAGTATAGAGGAGGATAGAGTTGATGTAATCTCCGGAATAAGGAAAGGCAGAAGTATCGGGTCTCCTATATCTTTTTTAATTTATAATAAGGATTGGGAAAATTGGAAAAATACAATGAGCACTGAACCGGGCAAGTATTATAATGATGAAGAAGAAAGTAGACTACTGAATCCAAGGCCAGGACATGCTGATTTGCCTGGTTTTTTAAAGTACAGGCTAAGCAGCATTAGGGATGTTATTGAAAGAAGTAGCGCCAGGGAAACTGCAGTTAGAGTATGCGTGGGTGGATTTGCAAAAATTGTTCTCAAGGTGCTTGGGATAAGAATATATAGTTATGTATGCCAGATTGGTTCTGTTAGTATTGAAAAAGAAATAAAGCTTGAACCAGATATTATAAAAAAAATAGAAGAATCTGAAGTAAGATGTCCCGATGAGAATATCAGTTTTAAGATGAAACAGGAAATAATTGCGGCAAAAGAAAATGGAGATAGCCTGGGGGGTAGGTTTAAAGTTATTGCTGAAGGAGCACTGCCCGGGCTAGGCTCATATTCTCAGAGGGACAGGAGAATTGATGGCAGGATTGCTTCATCTTTTATGAGTATACCTGCTGTAAAGGCAGTAGAAATTGGAGAAGGATTTAGTGCTGCTTCTACCACCGGGATAAATTTTCATGATGAAATTTATTATGATGAAAAAATTGGGTTTTATAGAAAAACTAACAGGGCAGGAGGGATAGAAGGTGGAGTGACAAATGGTGAGAATATAGTGGTTGGAGCAGTAATGAAACCAATACCAACTACGGGTAAAGGCCTGAGGACAGTAGATATTAAAACAAAGAAACCTGAATTAAGTTTAAAAGAAAGAGCAGATGTATGCGCAGTTCCATCTGCTTCTATAATTGGTGAAGCTGTACTTTCTATAGAAATTTTAAATGCAGTTCAGGAAAAATTTGGTAAAGACAGCATAGATGAAATTTTAGAAAATTATAATAATTTTAAAAAATATATAAAAAATATTTAAAAGTTATAAATATATTAAATGAGCTTTAATGAAGTTTAACAATATTGCACTTATTGGTTTTATGGGTTCTGGAAAAAGTACTATTGGGAGAATTTTATCAAAGAAATTAGGTTTATTATTTATAGATATAGATAAAGTAATACAGCTGAGCGAAGGAAAAAGTATTGGAGAAATTTTTAGGTCATGCGGTGAAGAATATTTCAGGAAGATTGAAACTAAAGTTATAAAAAAAATCTTTTTAAATAAAAATTGCGTTTTTGCCTGTGGGGGCGGAGCAGTAAAAAGTAAGGAGAACATAAATGTAATCAGAAAAAATAGTATTATTGTATATTTATATATCTCTTCCGAGGAAGCATATATAAGACTTAAAGAAGTTAAAGATAGGCCGCTTCTTGAGGTTAAAGATAGACAGGGAGCTATAAAAAAGATGATTGAAGATAGAGAAATACTTTACCGAAAAAGTGCAGATGTAACTGTCGATAATACTAAAAAAAAACCTGAAATTGTTGCAAGTGAGATAATAAGTAAATTGTATAATTAATCATTTTCTAACCATTATTTTTTTATTTATTTAATCAACCATTATTCTTATGAAAATCATTTTTACAAAAACTAAATTAAGAAAGTGTCCAATATATATTGGTTTAAATGTAACTAAAAATGCTCCAGAACTTTTAAGAAAAAATTTTAGTGATGCAGATAAAGTTATACTGGTTACAAATGATAAAATAATTGATATTTATGAGGATAAAATAAAAGATTTTTTAGGCAGCAGCGGTTTTGGGTATAAAATAGTAGTAATAAAAGATGGCGAAAAGTATAAAAGCATTACAAGCGCTGATTATATTTACAGCAGACTGATTGATTTTAATGTTCATAGAAATGACGCGATAATTGCTTTTGGAGGAGGTGTCATTGGAGACTTAGCCGGGTTTGTGGCTTCAACATATAATAGAGGTATAAGACTAATCCAATGTCCAACTACTATTATAGGACAGGTAGACAGCAGCATAGGAGGAAAAGTAGGAATAAATTATAATAATGTTAAAAATATGATTGGGAATTTTTATCAACCACATATGGTCATAATTGATCCTGCGCTTCTTTATACTTTAGATGAAGATCAAATTATTAATGGGTTAGCTGAGATAGTAAAGTATGGAATAGTTTTTGATAAGAAAATTTTAGAAATTATAAGCAGGAGCATAGATCTTGATAAAGATGATAGATTGTTTAGCCTGATTAAGAGTGATGTTTTCGAAAAAGTTATATGTAGATGCTGTAGTATTAAATCAAGAGTAGTTGAAAAAGATGAGTTTGACTCAGGATATAGGAATTTACTTAATTTTGGGCATACAATAGGGCACTGTATTGAAAATGCTGCAGATCTTAAATATATAAATCACGGGCAGGCAGTCAGTATGGGAATGATAGCAGCAATAGATATATCAACAAGTCTTGGACTGACAAAGATACAGCTAAAAGATAAGATAATTGAGATATATAAAAGATTAAAACTTCCCTATACTATACCCGGGTTAAGTACAGAAAAAATTATGAGTGCTTTAAAATACGATAAAAAATTTACTTCAAAAAAGAATAAATTTGTACTGCTAAAGGGAGTAAACAAGCCTATCTTTTATTATGATGTAAATAGTGCTATTATTATTAAAAGTATAGAAAATAATATGATAAATAATTAATATAAAAATATAGAAAAGAAAAAAAAGATTAATTATGAAAGAAACAGAAAATAAAGCAAGAAAAGTTATTATTATTAATGGTCCTAATCTTAATTTGCTTGGAAGTAGAGAAGAGAAAATTTATGGAACTAAAAGATTCGATGATGTATATAAGGATCTAAAAAAAATATCCGAAAGCAGAGGTGCTGAACTTTTTTATTTTCAATCTAATAGTGAAGGAAAGATTATAGATAAGATCCATGAGTGTATAAAAAGTATAGATTTTATCATAATTAATCCTGGTGCACTTTCTCATTATAGTTATAGCATTCATGATGCAATACTATCCAGTAAAGTTCCAGCTGTCGAGGTGCATATTTCCAATATATATAAGAGGGAGCAGTGGAGAAGAAAATCAGTGGTATCGCCAGCAGTTTTAGGAGTTATAAGCGGGCTTGGAACATACGTTTATAAATTAGCGTTGCTGTATGCTGTTGACTATTATAATTTTAATTAAAATATTAAAATATAAGGTATCATGTTTAGAAAATTAATTTACTTGATACATACATAGACATAAAGTTATAAAAGGGTCATTAATCGCAGGATATCTGGATTCAAGTGAAGGATGGCTTAGCAGCTGGAACAAGATTTGTTATCAGGAAAATCTAAAGGACTCAATTCCTGATGATTTGCCACAGGTAATATATGGCGGTGCTACATTCTCTGAGGAATGGCAGGAAGTATTACCTTGATTGGTTAAGTTGAAAATAAAAAATATTAAAAAAGAAGGATTGTTTAAAAGCAGAGTGGATAAGTATTTTGAAAGCAGAGTTAATAAGTTAAGAAGTTCTTTAGAAAAACAAAATACTCAAGATTTAATTATACTGAAAGATGAAAATATTTTTTACCTGACAGGGTTTTACGGCAAAGATTCAGAAAGCATACTGCTACTTATAAACAATGATTTATATCTTCTTGTTAATTTTATCCATTTAGAACAAGCTCGAAAATCCATTTATAACAGTAAAATAAAAATCATTCAATACTTCAAGGGCAAATATGAGAAATTATCAGAAATATTAAGAAATTATAATGTTAAAGCAGTAGGGATTGAAGGCAAAAATATTGCTTACAGCGATTTTGTAAAATTAGAAAAAATACTTTCCTTGAAGGGAAGTAAATTAGTAAGTCTGGAAGACTTAGTAGAAAATTTAAGAGCAGTAAAAGATGATAATGAAATTACAAAAATTAAAAAGGCATGTGAAATTACAGATAATGCATACAGCAATTTACTAAGTTTAAAATCCTCCGATATATTTAAATTCTCAGAAATAGAGTTAATGCATGAAATAGAGAAGTGGCTGATTAATTCTGGATCAGATGGAAAATCATTTGATATAATAGTTGCAAGCAATGAAAATTCTTCCGCTCCTCATCACATATCATCAAGGAAAAAGATAAAAAGTGGAACATTGCTGATGGATTTTGGCTGCAGGTTTAAAAATTACTGTTCAGATATAACTCGAACTATTTTTACTGATAACAACAAAAATAATAATAAAATTAAAAAGGTTTATAATATAGTGTTGCAGTCACAATTGAAAGCTCGGGAAGCTTGCAGAGAGGGAATCAGCTGTTCTGAATTAGATGCTGTAGCCAGGAATTTTATAAAGTCAAAGGGCTATGGAAAAAACTTTGGTCATGGCTTGGGTCATGGTGTAGGAATAGAGGTTCATGAAAAACCTGCAGTATCTTACAGAAGCAAAGCTGTTTTGAAGAAAAATATGATTATAACAATTGAGCCTGGGATATATATTGAAAATCTTGGGGGTGTAAGAATAGAAGATATGGTATTGGTTAAGAAAAATTGCTGTGAAGTGCTTTACAAATCTACTAAAGGGGATTTTAAATGATCAGTACAAATGACTTTAAAAATGGTATGACTATTGATTACAAGGAGCAATTGTATGAAATTCTGTACTTCCAGCATGTTAAACCTGGTAAGGGTGGAGCTTTTGTAAGAACAAAGCTAAAAAATTTAAATACAGAAGCTATTATTGAAAAGACTTTTAGGGCTGGTGAAAAGGTTGAAAAAGCGATAATGGATACTAAAAAGATGCAGTATTTATATAAAGATAGTAACTATAATTTCATGGACACTAAAACTTATGAACAAATCCCGATAAGTGAAAGCAGTATTGGAGAAAAGGAAAAATTTTTACTGGAAAACATTAAAGTTACAGTAGCATTTTATAAGGGTAAACCTGTATCTATAGAGCTTCCAATTTTTATAGAAGCTAAGATTGTAAACACTGAACCTGGGGTTAAAGGTGATAGAGTCAGCAGCAGCTTTAAACCTGCTGAACTGGAAACAGGTGCAAAGATACAGGTTCCTTTATTTATAAATGAAGATGATGTAGTAAAGGTAGATACCCGAACAGGAGACTATATAACAAGAGTAAGCAAATAAAAAAATAAATGAACCAATATTAAACTATGACCAGTAAATCAGGAAGAAAAAGCAGGATAAATGCTATAATACTGTTATACCAGAATGATCTATTAGGTAAGGATATAAGAGAAATTACAGAAAATGAAGAACAGATTGGCAACAGGATTGATGATTTTACCTTAAAGTTAGTAATTGGTGTAGATGAACATAGAAAAGAAATAGATAATATTGTTAAAGAAGTTGTTGAACACTGGTCTATTGAAAGAATTGCTATAATAGATAGAAATATTATAAGAGTTGCTATATACGAAATGTTATATGAGGATGAAATCCCGCTTAAAGTATCTATAGATGAAGCTATTGAGATTGCAAAATATCTTGGAGAAAAAAAAGACACACCTAAATTTGTAAATGGTATTTTGGGAAAGATTTTAATTAACATCACTAATTAGTATAATTAAATCTAAATAGTTAAAATAGTTATAATAATTTGGATTATATATTTACAGGTTGAAAAATTTTTTATATTCCAATTAATTTAAAAAATTATGATTAAATCTTTAGAAAATACAAATGCAGATAAAACGCTTTATCCTGAATTTTTAGTCAGGGAAGTAAATAATAATTTGTTCAAATATCTTGAAAAGTATAAAAAAAGCCCTGATATTTTAAAAAAAGCAATTAACTATACTATAAAAAATGGTGGCAAAAGATTTAGACCCATATTATGTTTACTAACAGCAAAAAGCCTGGGTAAGGATTACAGAACTGTATTTCCTACAGCTTGTGCTATTGAATTTATACATACTTACTCTTTAATACATGATGACTTACCCTCAATTGACAATGATGATTTAAGAAGAGGAAAACCTACCTGCCACAAGATATTTGGTGAAGATATTGCAATACTTACAGGTGATGCATTATTTGCAGAATCCTTCAGTATTATACTGGATCATCAAATTTCTGAACCTGAAACTAAAATCAAAGTTTTAAGTGAAATTGCAAATGCGTCAGGAACATTGGGTATGGTTTCTGGACAGATAATGGATGTTTATTTTACCGGAAAAAAAATAAATAAAAAAAAACTGGAATATATGCACAATAATAAGACAGGAAAATTAATTTCAGCTTCTGTTAGATGTGGTGCTATTTTAAGTGGAGCAAGCAAAGATTATTTAGAAAAATTTACTGAATTTTCTAAAAATATAGGATTGGTTTTTCAAATTACTGATGATATTTTGGATATTACCTCCAGTAGTAAAGACGCAGGGAAAACAACTGGCAAAGACATCATTCAGAAAAAAAACACATTCCCCGGTATATGGGGAATTGATAAGTCAAGAAAAATAGCAAAAGAAAAGGTTGAAGATGCTATAAGAATTATAAAGAGTATGGATATAGACTGGAGGTGGTTGGTAAATATCTCTAAATTTTTACTTCTAAGAAAAGCTTAAAAAAAGCTGGTAAAGATTACTCAGGATAAGGATAATTGATTAAGATGAAAAAGATAGGAATAATTTCAAATAATAAGAATTTAAAAGCTATAAGGATAGCAAAAAAAATATATGATTATTTAGTTGCTAAAAATAGTAATATTTATTTGCTAAAAGATGACAGTATGCCTAAAAAGTATTCTATTAATGCAATTTCAGAAATAGAATTTAGTTCAAAAGTAGAATTATTAATATCAGTTGGAGGAGATGGAACATTCCTGAGAGCCTGTCGGTATTCGTTTAAAAGAGAAGTGCCAATTATGGGTATAAATGCCGGAAATCTTGGATTTTTAGCTGAAATTGACACAAATGATATGTATGATGCTCTGGATAATGTACTAAATGATAAGTATGAGATAGAAGAAAGGATGTTAATAGAAGGGAAGTTGTATAGAGATAATAAGGCAGCAGGGGATTTAGGGAAACCATATTTAGCTTTAAACGAGTTTGTTATCAGTAAACCTATGCCAGGGAAGGTAATAAAAGTAAAAGTATCAGTAAATGGAATTTTTATAACCAGCTTTGGCGCAGATGGAATTATAATTTCTACTCCTACTGGTTCTACTGCTTATTCAATGTCAGCTGGAGGACCAATAGTTGAGCCAAAAAGTAAGGTAATAATTATCACTCCTATATGTGCACACACAATCTATAGCAGAAGTATAGTGCTGGATCCTGATGACAGCCTGGAAGTAAAAATAAGTTCAAAAAACAAAAGTGTTATTTTAAATGTTGATGGTGTAAATACAGGAGAAAGCATTTTATCAGATGATGTATTTAAGGTAAAAAAATCTAATGTAAAGTTAAATCTTATCACTTTTAATAAAAATATTTTTTTTAAAATTTTTAAAGAAAAATTTCTTAGAAAAAATTAAGGTAATTTAAATTTGTAATAAACTTATATAATAATAAGCTATGCTAAAAGAGCTGCAGGTAAAAAATTTTGCAATAATAGATGATGTAAAAATAAAATTTGATGAAGGATTAAATATATTAACCGGGGAAACAGGAGCAGGAAAAACCCTTATAATAGAAGCTATTAATTTACTGATTGGTGAGAGAGCAGGTAGTGAACTTATAAGAGAAAATGAAAAAAGATTACTGGTCCAGGGATATTTTGATTTTAGCAGTAACCCAACGGCAACAAATTTTTTGAAAAATGAAAATCTAATCAGTGATGATGATCTGGCAGATGATATTATAATTAGCAGGGAAGTTAACAGGAGAGGAAAAAATAGAGCTTTCATAAATGGAATTTTTACTCAGGTTAGTACCTTAAAAAATTTTGCTTCATATTTTATAGATATTCATGGCCAGCATGACCATCAATATCTACTTGAATCAAAAACACATATTGAGATAATAGACAAAATAGGCAGAGAAGAGTTAAAAAATATCAAGGAAGAATATACCTGCAAGTTGAAGGAGTATCTTGAGAAAAAAGAAGAACTTGTAAAGTTAGAAAAATTACAGGAAGAAAAAGAAGAAAGACTTTTAGATTTAAAATACAAGTTAGATGAAATAGAGAATCTGAACATTAAAGAAAATGAAGAAGATACATTAGAAAATGAAGTAAGAATACTGAAAAATTATGAGAAAATATATCAACTTTCTTCAGAGTGTCAAAATGTACTTAAAGGAAACGAAACAGAAACTTTTTCTTTAAGTAATAGTACGGCAATATTGGAGAAAAATGTCAGCAGGCTTGCAGAAATAGATAAAAGGTTCAAGAAATTCATCAGTGAAGTTGGTTCTCTGAGTGTATTTATAGAGGAATTTAGTCATTACTTGAATGCTTATCTTTCAAATTTAGATTTTAGTTCTAAAAGGCTTGACTTTATACAGGAAAGGCTGTTTAAGCTCTCAGAAATTAAAAAAAAGTATGGAATGGATTTGTCTTCAATTATAGAATACTCAAAAAAAATAAAGGAAGAAATTGAAAGTTTTGGGAGTCTTGAGTACGACATAGAAAAGAAACAAAGAGAGTTTGATGAATTTAAGGATAATTTAGTATGTAAAGCAATCCAACTAACTGAATGTAGAAAGAAAATTATAGGAAGTTTGGAAAAAGAGATAAGCTGTGAACTAAAAGATCTTGACTTTAAGTCTGTTACTTTCAAAGCACAAATTAGCTTCCTTAAGGGAGATAATGGGTTAAAAATAAATGGAGAGAGTGTAAAGTTAACTCAAAACGGTATGGATAATATAGAATTTTTAATTTCACTTAATCCAGGAGAGAATGTAAAACCTCTGAAAAAAATTGCTTCAGGTGGTGAAATTTCAAGAATTATGTTAGCACTTAAATCTATCATCAGCTCTGTAGACTGTATTTCAACCATGATATTTGATGAGATAGATGTAGGAATAGGAGGAGAAACATCAAGAGTTGTAGGAGAAAAGTTATACAGAATATCGAGAAATCGCCAGGTAATATGTATTACTCATCTTGCACCAATAGCATGTTTTTCTGACTCCCATTTTTTCATTGATAAATATATAGAAGGTGGAAGAACTAAAATTATGATAAAAAGATTGGGTGAAAACAGCAGGATAAAGGAAGTATCAAGGATGTTGAGTGGAAAGAATGAAAGCAGTATTTCTATTATGCATGCAGAAGAACTTTTAAATCAATGTAATACAGCTAAGAAAAATTTATTGGAGGCAGAAGTAAGGGTTGGAAACTAAATAAAAAATGAGCTCTAAAACCAGCAAGCTAAAAAAAGCTATAATTTTAATAAATTCTATCTTATTGATTGTTATAATTATTTTTACTCCACTTGCTTATTATGTTTTTAATTTTAATTTTTATAATAGCCTTTACGAAAATAACGGGGTTTTTTCTGTTCTAGATAGAGACGATGTTTTAAATCTTACCAAAAATTTATTTAATTTTTTTAAGTATGGAGAAAGTTATAAAAACTGTGTTTTTGAGAGTTACGTTAGATATGCAGATAAAAGTATCAGCAGTGTTGCTTTTTTTAAGCCCGAGGAAATAAATCACTTAGATGATGTCAGGAGATTATTAAGTAAAATATTTATCATGTACTATACAAGTATAATTTTATTAATTATTCTTACTATTTTACTTATTGAAAAAAATATTTTTAACTTTATTAAAAATATAAGTTATAGTTTTATAATTTCTTCAACAGCAGTAATGGTAGTAATGATAATTTTATACCTTCTTAGTGAAAATTTTTGGAGACTTTTTGAAAATTTTCATTTAATGTTTTTTCCACAGGGAAATTATACATTTCCTGAAAATTCACTAATAATAACTCTTTTCCCTTTTGGCTTCTTTAATGATTTTTTTGTAAAACTTGTTACGTGTTCATCTATATTGTCAATTATCTTTTTAATATTAGGTATAATTGGCATAAATCTACAAAAAATAAGAAGGTCAATTCCAGGATAATTTTGAGAAATTAATTAAATTTGATAAAATGTTTAATTAATTAATAATGATATAAATATGATTAATAAAAAAAGATTACTGGGAACTTTTTTTGAGGTATTAAAGATAAAGAGTCCTTCGAAAAATGAGAAAGAGATAGTAGATTATGTAAGATGGAAATTGGAAAACCTTGGTCTTAAAGTGCAAATTGATAATTGTGGAAAAAATTTTGGAAGCAATTCTGGAAATATTATAGCTGTATGCAAATCAAAAAACCCATCTGAAAGTATGCCTATCTTTTTAGGAGCTCATCTTGATACAGTAAAATTAAACGGTGATGTAATTCCTGTAGTCAAAGACGGAATAATAACTAATAAAAATAAAGATTGCATATTAGGAGGAGATGATAAAGTAGCTGTAGCAGCAATACTGGAAGCACTAAATATTATAAGAGAAGAAGATATATCTATCGGAAGCATCTATGTAATATTTACTATTTCTGAAGAGATAGGTCTTCTTGGAGCAAAACATCTGGATCTAAATTTAGTTAAAGCGGATTATGGTTTTGTTTTTGATGGAGATGGAGATATAGGAACTATTATTAATAAAGCACCTTACCAGAATTCTATAGATGCACAGTTTATAGGAAAGGCAGCACATGCAGGAGTTGAACCTGAAAAAGGTATTAACTCTATAAAGGCAGCTTCTATTGCTATTTCAAATATTAATGTAGGAAGAATTGATAGTGAGACTACCTGTAATGTTGGTAAAATCAATGGGGGAGTTGCTAAGAATATAGTTCCTGAAAATACAAACGTTGAGGCAGAAGTAAGAAGTATCAGATTAGAGAAGTTAAATAAAATTACAGATTTTATTATTAATAATTTTAAGAAAGCTGCTGATAAGTACGGGGCTAAAATTAAGTATAAGGTTGATAGAGAATATGATGGATTTGAAATATCAGAAAATGAAATTCCTGTAAAAATAGCTAAATTAGCTATTAAAAAATTAGACATAAGTCCTAAAATTAAATCTACAGGTGGCGGCAGTGATATAAATATCTTTAATTCTAAAGGTAAGATATCAGTTAATTTATCTTCAGGAATGGAAAGAGTTCATACAAGCAATGAATATGTAAAAGTTGAGCAAATAGAGAAATTAGCTAATTTAATTATAGAAATTTGTAGAACAAAAATAAATTAAAATTATTAAAATGTAAGACTCAGAAGACTGGTTATGGAAAAAAAGTTATTTGAGGAAAGAATAAGTTCAAAAACAATATTTGAAGGTAAAATAGTTAGCCTGTACTTTGACAGGGTAAAACTTCCAAACAATAGGATAACTACAAGGGAGAAAGTTACACATCCAGGAGCAGTAGGAATTGTCCCTGTTAACAGATCAGGAGAAGTTATATTAGTTAAACAGTACAGGTATCCAGTAGAAGATATCTTAATTGAAATCCCGGCTGGTAAGCTGGATAAAAATGAGACACCGCTAAATTGTGCTAAAAGAGAATTAGAGGAGGAAGTAGGAGCAACAGGAGGTAGTATGGTTCATCTTTCAACTTTTCATACATCTCCAGGCTTCTGTAATGAAATACTTTATCTGTATTTAGCATTGGACTTTGAGATAACAAAAAATAATTTAGATGATGATGAATTTCTGCAAATCATCAAATTAAAATTGGTGGACATTTTAAAACTTATAGAAAATAATGAAATTAAGGACGCAAAAACTATTATAGGTATTTTGCTTGCAAAGAAATACTTTGATAATATCAGACAGAAGTCTAAAAAAGGATAAGAATATAAACACTAAATATACAGATGCAGGCATAGATGAGCTTATAAAAAATTTTCTTGACTATTTAAGATTTGAAGTACTGCTATCAAAAAATACTCTTTCTTCATACAGCAGAGACCTTAAAAAATTTAAGTTTTTTTTAGCTAAAAATAATATAAAAAATTGTTTAGAGATTTCACATGAACAAATATTAATATTTTTAGAATCACTTTATAAAAATCTAAAAGAGTCTTCAATATCAAGGATACTTTCTTCGCTTAGGACTTTTTATAAATTTCTGGTAAGGGAAGAAATGGTTAAAAGAAATCCTTTTAGCCAGATTAAAAATCCTAAGAAGCCACAAAAAATTGTGGAAATTTTAAATGAAGAGGAAGTTAAAAATTTTCTTGAGAGTATCCCATATTCTAAAGAATTTGAAGTAAGAGACAGAGCTATGTTTGAGCTCCTGTATTCAAGTGGACTGAGAGTTAGTGAACTGGTAAATCTAAAACTATGTGATGTTGATTTTGATGAAAACTTAATAAGATTTATAGGAAAGGGAAACAAAGAAAGAATTACACCAATTGGAAAGATTTCAATATCTTTTTTAAAAAAATATTTAAAAGATGCCAGAAATATAATAAAAAAGAGATGCAGCAACGATTATATTTTCTTAAATAAAAGTGGTGGTAAAATTAGCAGGCAGGGATTCTGGAAAATATTAAAAAAATATGCTAAAAGAATAAATCTGGGTAAAAATTTATATCCTCATATATTCAGACATAGTTTTGCTACTCATATGCTAAAGAGAGGCGCAGATCTAAGAACAGTGCAAGAACTTTTAGGCCATAGCGATATCTCAACCACAGAAATCTACACTAACTTAGATAAAAGATATATAAAAAATATTTATTTTAAATACCATCCGAGGGAGAAAAAAATAAATGAGTAAATTTAGAAATAATCATAGTAATATTTGCAAATTTAATATATTTTGATATGGTATATTGTCATAGAAATAACTAAACTAAATTAAATTAACTTTTTTAATATGATAAATTTTGGGCAATTAATAATTAATTTTTTTTTAAAAATTATTATATGGGCTCCAGGTATGCTTTTAGGAGTTATACTGCATGAGTACTCTCATGGATATATAGCATATAAAAGCGGAGATCCTACCGCAAAGAATATGGGCAGATTAACACTAAATCCTATGGCCCATATTGATTTATTTGGGAGTATATTACTTCCACTTTTACTTATATTAATAAATTCAAGCATAATATTCGGATATGCAAAGCCAGTTCCAATAAATCCAGGATATTTTAGAAATTTTAGAAAGGGTATTCGTTATACTTCATTGGCTGGACCTGTAGCAAACATTATTATTGCATTTATTATTGGTTCTTTTTATGGTTTTTTTTATTACATATTAAAAATACTCTTTAATTTTCCTATTAGCTCATTTTTAAATGGAAACATTGGCTCTCAATTTATATCGGTAATACAACAGATGTTTGTTGCCGCAATTTATATAAATATTTTTTTAGCAATTTTTAATTTTATTCCAATACCTCCTCTTGATGGCTCAAAAATACTTGCTTCATTTCTTCCAGATAATGTTATGTATAAGTTTTTAAGCATGGAAAGATTTGGTTTCATATTAATTTTTATTATATTATTTTTGGGAGGAAGAATATTCTGGACAATACTGTCACCAATATTTTCATTTCTTTATAATGCGTGTCTGTGGTGGCAATATATAATTGCTTAAAAGTGTTTAATTTCTATGAGAATATATAAAATTTGTGTTTATAATATGCATATAATTTGTTTAATAAATATGAGGAAAACAGGAGAAATCAGGTTATGAAGAAAAAAATGCTTACCGGCTTTAGGCCCACAGGCAGGCTTCACTTAGGACATCTTCACGGAAACATTAAAAATATGATTAAGTATCAAAATGAATATGAAAACTTCTTTTTCTTAGTTGATTGGCATGCACTTTCCACAGAATATCAGGATCCAAAGAACATTAAATCAGATTTAATAAATTGTATAATAGACTTGATATCACTTGGTATAGATCCAGAATTAACACATTTATACAGACAATCAGATATTCCTGAAATATCAGAACTCACATTATATTTTTCAATGTTTACTCCAGTTTCATGGTTAGAGCGATGTCCTACTTATAAGGAACAGATAAAAGAATTAAAATCAAAAGATATATCCACTCTTGGTTTTCTGTCATATCCAGTTTTAATGGCAGCAGACATCTTAATAGTTAATGCTGACATAGTACCGGTAGGAGAGGACCAGCTGCCGCACCTGGAAATAACAAGAGAAATTGCTCGAAAATTTAATTACCTATATGGCGATTACTTCGTAGAACCTAAGGAGATGCTTTCAGCTGCTACCAGAGTCCCTGGAATGGATGGTAGAAAAATGTCTAAAAGCTATGGTAATGCTATATTTTTATCAGATGACTACAGTACCATTAAGAAAAAAGTTAGAAGTATGATTACGGATCCTCAAAGAATACATCCTTCTGATCCCGGTCATCCAGAAGTTTGTAATGTATTTGCGTTTCATAAAATTTATAGTAAGGATACTATAGAAGAAATAGAGAAAAGATGCAGTGATGGTAAAATAGGCTGTATTGCTTGCAAAGATGAAATTGTAGATTCAATATTTAATTCACTGGAGGAATTTAGGACTAAAAGAAAAGAGCTAAAAAATAATATAGGCTATGTTTATGAAATACTAAAAAAAGGTAAAAATGCTGTTAGAGAAATTGGATCAAAATTAATAATTGATGTGAGAAAAAAGATGGGTATTGATTAGAGTGATAAGTTCTTTAGACGAATGCAGTTATATAATTGAATATGAAAAATTTAAGGGACCTATAAATTTACTTTTAGAACTTGTTCGGAAGAAGAAAGTAGATATTTATGAAATAAGACTAAGTACAGTAATTAAAGATTTTCTAAATTATATAAAAAGCAAGAAGGATGTTTTACTTGATACTTTATCAGGTTTTCTATATGTGGCATCAGTATTGCTTGAAATTAAGTCTAAAACCATACTTCCTTCAAAAGGTGAACAAGAGGGTGAAGATGGTGACAGTGATTTAATAAATACGGACATATTAAGAAGAAGAGAAGAAGAATATAAGATCTATAAAAAAATTTCAACTTATATTAATGAATTATACAAGAAAGAAGAATTATATTTTATAAGAGAAGCACCTATAGAAGAAAATTTTTTAGATCTTTTTCCTGATTTTTTAAAGGATGTAAGTATAGAATCTATACATCTTTTAGCGTCAAAATTTTTGAAAGACAAGGAAGATGAGATAACATATTTAGATTATATTTATAATAACAGTATAAGTAAAACTATATTTGAAGAGATTAATAGAGTAAAAGATGCTTTAAGTAATAGAGACTTTATTACATTTAAAGAGCTTACGAAAGATCTAAAAAGGATGATTGATAAGATAATATGTTTTCTATCCATATTAGAATTATATAAAAATGAATTTATTGATATTATACAGTTTGAAAGTTTTGGTGGTATAACTATTAAAAAATTTAATGGAAAAATTAAGTAAAATTAATATAGAAAATAAAAATAAAAATAGTAACGGTATTGCAGACATAAGCTTTGAAAAAAGTAAAGATTGGCTAAAAACCTGTATAGAAGGAATATTATTTATTTCAGAAAGCCCGGTAAAGTTAAAGGAAATATCCAGAGTCTTAGAAGTTCCTGAAGGAAAAGTAAGTGGAATAATAAAGGCTCTGGAAAAAGAATATATAGATCAAAACAGAGGATTTGTGATAAGAAAAGTTGGGAGAGGTTTTAGACTGTATTCAAATCCTGCAATAAGTGACATCTTAAAAAGTTTCATTAAATCAAATATTAGAACACACTTATCTCAAGCCTCACTTGAAACTTTAGCTATTGTTTCATACAAACAGCCTGTAACCAGAACACAAATTGCGGAGATAAGAGGGGTCAGAACTAATAGTGTGGTTTTAACTTTAATAGATAAAGGATTAATAAAAGAAGCTGGAAAGTTGAAAGAACCAGGAAATCCGCTAATATATAAAACAACAGATAGGTTTTTAGAACTGTTGGGAATAAACAGTTTAAAGGATTTACCTGCTTTAAGTGATTATGATGAAAGATAATCCAAATTTACTAAATATTGATTTAGGGGTAACTTCAAATAAGATACAACAGTTTATTAAAAAGTATGTTATTGAACTAAAAAAAGATGGTGCGGTAATTGGACTTAGCGGTGGAATTGATTCCTGCCTTGTTTTAAAACTATGTGTTGAGGCATTAGGAAAAGATAATGTATTATCAGTAATAATGCCTGAGAGAGACTCAGAGAAAAAAAATATGGTAGATGCTGTTAAGTTTGCTAAAAAATTAGGTGTAAAATATATTTATAAAGAAATAACTCCTATCCTGCAGAAAATTGGGATTTACAATCTTTACCCACCAACTTTTCTTTTTAAAAGGAGTATTATAGAAAGATTTGTTAGAGAAAAGAGGAGGAAAATTTCAGAGAGACTTAAAGAAGATACATATATAGTAAATTTAGAAGGAGGATCTGACGCAGAACTATGTAAGGGGTTAGCTTATCATAGAGTAAAACACAGACTGAGAAGTGTTATTCTTTTTTATTATTCTGAGCTTAAAAACTATTTATATGCAGGATGTTCAAACAAAAGTGAGGAGCTAACTGGTTATTTTGTCAAATACGGGGATAATATAGCAGATATAATGCCAATTGTATCTTTATATAAAACTCAGGTTTTTAGTTTAGCTAAATACCTGGATTTGCCATCTTGCATTTTAGAAAAAAGCCCCAGCCCAGATTTAATACCAGGAGTTGTAGATGAAGATATGCTTGGAATGTCTTACAGGAAATTAGATTTAATTTTATCTGGTATTGAGAATAATTATACTATAGATAAAATCATTGAAATTTCAGAAGCTACAAAATATGATATCCAGAGAGTTAAAAAAATTATTAATAAATCTGAGTATTTAAGAACATGGCCAATAGAA
>Ga0209121_10002907_pt1 | contig 16999 bp, 14 predicted proteins | sample Cruoilmetagenom3_FD_187292 | JGI IMG/M metagenome (GOLD analysis project Ga0209121, IMG submission 187292) | Oil polluted marine microbial communities from Coal Oil Point, Santa Barbara, California, USA - Sample 3 (SPAdes) (version 2) | ecosystem: Environmental > Aquatic > Marine > Oil seeps ... | reverse complement strand
AAAGAAAGAAAAACAAATAAAAATTGCAAAAAAGAAATTTTCAGAAAATATAGTTGAACAATTTAATAAAGATTTTTTTACAAAAAAATTAAATATTCATGAAGATAAAGTGTATCTTTTCATAGATTATTGTAACGGTAATGGTTTAGAAAATTTTTACAACACCAATGAAATCGAAATTGTGAACTTTTTCATTATTCAAAGCAAAAAATTCAATGAAATTCAAAATTAAAAAAATATCGATATTATTACTGTTTTCAATTGTATTTTTAAATGCTCAAGAAAAAAGAGAAAATATAAATGGAGCTGTAAAACACAATGAAAATGGATTACAATTTATTAATATTCAAAACCTAGCTTCAGATGAAGGAACAGTTAGTGACACGAAAGGAAATTTTAGTATCGAAGTAAAAAAAGGAGATACTATTCTCTTTTCTTCCTTGGTTTATAAAATCCGAAAAATTAAAATTACGGAAACACATATTTCAAACGGAATGTTGGAGGTTTTTTTAGAATCGGGTGTGAATGAGCTTGAAGAAGTATTTTTAAAAGGTTATGTAAAACCCGATTTCAGTACTGCTGCTGTCCATAAAAATACTGTTCTTGATGATGATGATTTTACTGTTAAAACAAAAGGGGTTGATATTGCTAAAACTATTAATCCGGTAAAAGCACAAGGTATTGGGCTTATAAGTGTAATTCAAGCGTTAACTAAAGGCTTAAGAATGAAAAAGAAAGAGAGGAAGGCGCTTATGAGTAAAATTGAATATCAACAAAAACAAATTCCATTAAAAGTTAAGCAAAAATATGGTAGAGAACTATTTACCAAAACCTTACATATTGATGAAGATAAAATAGAAGTTTTTATTGAATATTGCCAAGATAACGGATTGGATAAATTTTATGAAAGTTCGGATATTGAAATTATTAATTTTTTAGTGCTTCAAAGTAAAAAATTCAATGCCATAAATAATTAACAATATTTTTAAGTATTTAATTATTTGCATAATGGAATGCTTTTTGTTTATTAGCAAATAAATAATTCTCCATGAAAAAAATCCGGTTTTTATTTTTATTACTTTTTATTCCACTTGTATCCTTTACAATTCATAAATATTATATAAGTTTATGTGAAATTGAATATATTGAAGATCAAAAATCACTACAAATAAAGTTAGCTCTTTTTATCGATGATATTGAACTAACTTTAAATAAAAACCACCATACAGAATTATATTTAGCAACAAAAACTGAGGCTGAAAATGTAGATGAATTATATGAAGAATATTTAATTCGCCATTTTAAATTAAAAGTAAATACTTCTGATGTTGCATTTACCTATATTGGAAAAGAATATGACGATGATATAGTACGGTTTTATTTAGAAGTTACAGATATTGAAACTTTGAAATCTTTAGAGATTCAAAACTCTTGTTTGTTAAGAGACTTTCAAGATCAACAAAACATTATTAAAATAAAAGTAAACAAACTACACAAAACTTTCTATTTTGATAATAAAAATGATAAAGGTTTGTTAAAATTTTAACATTTTGCGTGCATTGTTGCACAAAATTTTTATTTTAGAACCCTAATCAAAAATCTTCTCAACAAATGAAAAAACTTCTACTAATTGTATTTTCAATTATGGTTAGTTCTACTGCTCTTTTCGCACAAGAAGTAGAACAAGAAAAAGAAAGCCAAAAAGGTCATTATAATATCAGTAAATTCAAACAATTACATCAAGAGTTACCAACGCCAAATAAGCAACATACAGCTTCTGGAGCTCCTGGTTATGAATATACGCAACAACAAGTTGATTATGTGATGGATATTAAATTAGATGATGAAAATCATAGAATTTATGGTGATGAAAAAATTACGTATCATAACAATTCAAAAGATGTTTTAGATTACTTATGGGTTCAGTTAGATCAAAATATGCGAGCTCCAGATTCAAAATCACCGCTTGTTAGAGGAGGTGGTCCTCGACCAATGTATTCTGCTTCACAATTTACGAAGTCATTTATGGGTAAACCATTTGAAGGTGGTTTTAATATTGAACATATCACTGATGCTAACGGTTCTCCTATAAGTTATATGATTAATAGTACAATGATGCGAGTTGATTTACCTAAGCCATTAGCTTCAGGAGAATCATTCGTTTTTAATATTAAGTGGTGGTATAACATCAATAATCTTAAAGATGACAGAGGTCGCTCAGGTTATGAATATTTAGCAGATGGAAATGTTGCCTATGCTATTGCTCAATTTTTTCCAAGACTTTGTGTTTATAACAACGTGGAGGGATGGCAAAACTTACAGTTTTGGGGAACAGGTGAATTTACATTAGAATTTGGAAATTATGATGTAAATATTACCACACCAGCTGATTTCGTATTAAACGGAACTGGAGTTATTCAAAACCCTAAAGATGTTCTAACTAAAGACCAATTTAAGAGATATCAAGAGGCTCAGACTACATATGATAATCCAATTTATATTGTAACTCCTGAAGATGTTAAAAAGGCTTCAAAAGGAAGTACAACTAAAACAAAAACTTGGAAATTATCTGCTGAAAATGTAAGAGATTTTGCATTTGCAACATCAAAAAGTTATATGTGGGATGCTATGGCAGTTAAACTTCCGAGTAGAACTGTGATGGCATATTCATTGTTTCCAGAAGAAGGAAATCCACTTTGGGAAGAACATTCAACACGTGTTGTTGCTACAACGCTTGAAGTTTATTCAAAACATACTATTGACTATCCATACCCACAAGCAACTTCTGTAAATGTACCTATGGGAATGGAATATCCGATGATTTGCTTCAATTTTGGTAGAGCTGATAAAAACGGTAATATTAGCGAAAGAACAAAAAGAGGAATGATTAGTGTAATTATTCACGAAGTAGGTCATAACTTTTTCCCAATGATTATAAATTCAGATGAACGTCAATGGGCTTGGATGGATGAAGGAATAGATTCTTTTGTTGAAATGTTAGCCGAATATGAGTACGACCCAGAAATGTTTCCTTATGGCCCACAACCTAAAAAAATTATTGGTTATATGAAAGGTGATCAAAGTAGATTGTCACCTATTATGACTCAAAGTGATAATATCTTCAATTACGGTCCAAACGCATATACAAAACCAGCAACAGGTTTATTCATTTTGCGAGAAACCATTATGGGACCAGAATTATTCGACCATGCATTTAAAAAATATGCAGAACGTTGGGCGTTTAAACACCCTACTCCAGCTGATTTCTTTAGAACTATGGAAGACGCTTCGGCAATGGATTTAGATTGGTTTTGGAGAGGTTGGTTCTATACTACAGGAAATAATGACATTGGTATTAAAGAGGTTAAAAAATATCATATAACCGATAAACCAACAGAACAAGCTAAACAATTGGCGAAACGCTATGGAGTAACGGTAGATCAATTGCCTCCTTCTTTATACTTAATTTCCGAAGATAGTGAAGAGTTTACAGAAGATTTAATGGGTAAAACTGCTGCTGATTATAGTTTATTAAATGATTATTTAGAGTCTAATTTTTCACCTGAAGAAAAATCTAGTTTAGAAACTCCTAAATATTTTTATGAATTAAAATTTGAAAAGCCTGGAGATTTAGTAATGCCTTTAATAGTTGAATTTGAATACGAAGATGGTACGAAAGAGCGCAAACAATATCCAGCCGAAATTTGGAGATTGAACGATAAAGAGGTTACGAAAGTTTTTCCTTCTAGTAAAGCCATCAAAAATATTGTGGTTGATCCAGACGAGCAAACTGCCGATGTTGATACCTCAAACAATAGTTGGCCAAAAAACAAAGAAACTCAATTTGATCAATTCAGAAAAAATCAAATAAAAGGATAAATTTATAAAGCCACTCTAACGAGTGGCTTTTTTATAAAATAAATTGCTGTTTTTAAACACTAAAAATCAATTAACTACACAAAATATGAAAAAATTACTATTACTTTTATCGGTATTCCTATTTGTTTTTTCTACCTCTTTTTCGCAAGAAAAAGAACGGCAACAAGGTCATTACAATACAAGTAAGTTTAAGCAACTTCACGAAGAATTACCTACTCCAAATTCTCAACACACCGCTTCTGGTGCAGCTGGTTATGAATATACGCAGCAAAAAGTTGATTATAAAATGGATATTATTTTAGATGATGATAATGAGAGAATTTATGGTGAAGAAACGATTACTTATCATAATAACTCAAGTGATCATTTAGAATATTTGTGGTTGCAATTAGACCAAAATATGCGTGCAGCAGATTCAAAAACTCCAGATATTAATGGTTCTGGAGCAAGACCATTGTACACGCCTTCACAATTTTCAGAAACTTTTATGGAAAAACCATTTGACGGTGGTTTTAAAATTGAATATGTAAAAAACATCGACGATAGCGATGCTTCCTATTTAATTAACCAAACAATGATGCGTTTAAATTTAGATAAACCTTTGGCACCAGGGGGAACGTATTCTTTCAAAATTAAATGGTGGTATAATATAAACAATCATATAACACAAGGTGGAAGATCGGGATTTGAACATTTTCCAGAAGATGGAAACAATAGTTATGTAATTGCACAGTTTTTTCCAAGATTATGTGTTTATAATAATGTAGAAGGCTGGCAAAATGATCAATTTTGGGGAAGAAGTGAATTCGCCTTAGAATTTGGAGATTATGAAGTAAATATTACAACACCTGAAGATCATATTTTAGGAGCTACGGGAGTTTTAAAAAATGAAAAAGATGTATTAACTAGAACTGAACAAAAAAGGCTAGCTGAAGCTAGAAAATCTTTCTATGATCCAGTTATTATCGTTACGCAAGAAGAAGCTACAAAAAAAGAAGCTACAAAATCAAAAAAGACAAAAACTTGGAAATTCTTTGCTGAAAATGTGAGAGATTATGCTTTTGCGTCTTCAAGAAAATTTATTTGGGATGCTATGGCGACTGATATAAATGGAAGAACTGTAATGGCATATTCGTATTATACAAGAGAAGCAAATCCATTATATGGCGATCATTCTACAAGAGCTGTTGCTTCAACGTTGAAAACTTTTTCTAGACATACGTTTGATTATCCATATCATAAAGCTATTTCGGTTGACGGGCAAATGGGAATGGAATATCCTCAAATTTGTTTCAATCCAGGAAGACCAAATAAAGATGGTACTTATAGTGATCGTACAAAATATAGAATGTTAGGAACTACAATTCACGAAGTTGGACATAATTTTTTCCCAATGATTGTAAATTCGGATGAGCGCCAATGGACTTGGATGGATGAAGGTTTAACTTCTTTTATGCAAATGTTAGCCCAAAAAGATTACGATCCAGACTTTCCAATGCGACGTGGTTTACCTAAACAAATTGTACCATATATGAGTGGTGATCAAAGTAGATTATCTCCAATTATGGCAAAAGGCGAAACTTTATTCAATTTTGGAAGTAATGCGTATGCAAAACCTGCAACTGCTTTATGGATTTTGAGACACACTATAATGGGACCAGAATTATTCGACCATGCCTTTAGAACTTATTCAAAAAGATGGATGTTTAAACATCCAACTCCTGCCGATTTCTTTAGAAGTATGGAAGATGCATCTGCAATGGATTTAGATTGGTTTTGGAGGGGTTGGTTTTATACCACTGGTGTCACTGATATTGGAATTAAAGAAGTTAAAAAATACGTAATTACCGACAAACCAACAGCACAAGCTAAAAGAATGGCACAACGTTATGGTATAACCGTAGATCAATTACCTCCTTCGCTTTACTTAATTTCAGAAGATAGTGAAGAATTTTCAGAAGATTTAAAAGGAAAATCTGCTGAAGATTATGATTTACTTGCTAAATATGTAAATGAAAATTTCTCTTCTGAAGAGGCTGCTAAAATGGAAGCTCCAAAATATTTTTACGAATTAAAATTTGAAAAACCTGGAGATTTACCAATGCCAATAATTGTAGAGTTTGAATATGAAGATGGTACAAAAGAACGCAAACAATATCCAGCAGAAATTTGGAGAAAAAGTGATGCAATGGTGACCAAAGTATTTCCATCTTCAAAAGAGATTAAAAATATTACAGTTGATCCAGATTTAGAAACAGCTGATGTAGATTTATCTAATAATAGTTGGCCAAAAAATAAGGAAACCGAATTTGATAAATTTAAAAAAAATCAAATTAAAGGATAATAAATATTGTGCCAGAATTAAAAAAGCTTAGATTTATTCTAAATCTAAGCTTTTTTTTATACTCATTTTTTAAAATTTATATCCCAGCCCAAAATGAATCGCTTTGCCATTTAACCTTCTTTTATCACCATCCTCTTCAAAGGCTATAACAGTATGCCTTTGATAATTAGGGTTTACAAAGATTAAAAAATTATTAAACTCATATTTTGCACCAATTCCGACTAAATAACCAATACCAGATTGAGATTCAATCGTATTATTTGAAGTTTGAAAATCAACCTGAATACCTCCATTAACATACAAATATTTCAAAAAAGTGTAGTTTGCCAATATTGGTATTGAAATCATCTCAAATTTTTCATAACGAGAATCTAAGGGTTGAAAAACACCTGAAGAAACTATTAATTCAGTATTAATAAATTTTAATCCAGTTTCTATACTTATATTATTTGATAATTTTCTATTATAATTAATTCCCATTTCTTTCAAATCATTAACTGCAATATTACCGCTGCCATCAATTGACACTTCAACACCATTTACTTTTGCGCTAAAATCAAATTCAGCAATCCCATAATACACTTTAAATTCATTATTTTGAGCATAACTTCCTATTGAAATTATACAAAATAAAAAGATTATAATTGTTTTTGTTTTCATAATAATTTAGTTTTTACAATACGTGATTTTTATATAAAACGATACACAAATATCGGTTTCTAATAAAGAGATTTTAATTTAATAAACTCTTTTAATAATTAGGGAGTCTTATCTAAGGATAATTTTGTTAACTAATTTGTGATTAGTTAAACTTATATTTTAATATGATTAAGGGGTTATGTTGTAATTCATATTTAAATTTTTATCAAAATCTAAAACTCCTGGACTAAAATCGTCAAAACTATACCACCCATCTGAGGCTTGTGAACCTAATCCCCACTTCATATATAAGTCTAAATATACGGCTGTAGATATCCAATTTCCATTATTATCAAAAAAACAATAACTACTTTCTCTGTAACCATCGCAAATCCAAGCATGAGAATCATTGGTGACAATGTCAGTACCACCAAAAATAACAATCTTATTATTTCCAATATTATTTTTAACAGTATTACGGTTATATGCTCCATAATCTACATTAGTATAACCATAAACAATTTTTAAAATATCATCCCTATGATAATTCCAAACATCCGTATTTACAAAACCTCCTCCAGTATTACAACTGTAAGTTATATAATTAAATGCGTCATCATGAATATCTTTCAAAAAGTTTTGAGTTGTAAGGTTTGCATAAGTATTAGGCATATTTGAATAATTAAACGTAGTTGGAAAGTTAAAATGTTTCATAACCTGTGCAATTGCCAAAGGCACACATCCAACTAATACTTGCTTTGAAACACCGTTACATTGTTCATATGTTAGTTGATTATTAAATGATCCATCTTGCGTCCATGATGTACTCGTTAAAGGACCTACAGTAAATACTGAGTCTTCACAATCATTTGGATCTGGTTCAATTTCTTTTGCAGATAACCCTAATTTTTCAATATTCTTCCAAAGCTTTTTAATCTCTTTACTTTGTACTAATTTACCTTCCTTAACAACTTTTATTTTAGCTTTAGTCAATTCCATCCATAAGCTAATCCCATTTAACTTATCAGATTCCTCAGTGGTAAATTTATTCTCAAATGAATAAGCCAAAATAGGTTTTACTCTTTGATCACCTGCAAGAAGTAAAAATCCACCTTTTTTATAATTAACAATATAGAATAAAGTCTGATTAGATTCATCTTTAACTGGTTGAATTGATATTACTTTTTTATCAATAAAATCAGTGTAATCCTTACTTGCAGTCAAATCTTTATTGGAATTTAATTCATTTCTTTCTAAAATAAAATCTTTATTTTTATTAGAAGCAAAGTCATTTGCTATTTTTTTTGCCTTCTCTAAACTAACTTTATAATCTAAAGTCTCTACTTCATTAAAATCAATACTATCCTCATTAGATGTACAAAATGATACTGAAAGCCCAATGAAGAATAGGATTATAATATTTAAATTGCGTGTTTGCGTGTTTGCGTGTTTGCGTGTTTGCGTGTTTGCGTGTTTGCGTGTTTGTTATTCATAACTAAATTAATTTATTTTTTTATTTTTACTGGATATATAGAAGATACTCCAAGAGTATCACTCTTCTGATTCTTAATCAGAAAAATACAACACTGTTTCTTTAAAAAAATGAATATGTTTATATATTAAATATTTTATTTTTAATGTAAAACTATCGATTAAAATTCGTGAAGTTTTGTTTTACAAAACATCTTTTCATATTAACAAATATACCCAATATTTCATTTAGAATCATTCTATACTAAGAAGTAAAACGATAATTTTTTTGACACAAAAAAACTTTAAAAGTAATTTATAAAGTGATAATAAATAGTTGAAAAATTAAGTTTGTAGAAACCCATCAATATTTTCTATACTTCTGTGATTGTTCAAAAACAGCATCAAATATTTCTTCTTCAATAACATCGAATTCAATATCTTTTCGTTCTAAAACTAATTTTGCAGTTTCTTTCGCTTTTTTTCTAGCATAAGATGAAAAGCCTGAAGCTCCTCCCCAACTAAATGAAGGAACAAAATTTCGTGGAAAATTACTGCCAAAAATATTGGCACTCACACCAACAACAGTTCCAGTGTTAAACATGGTATTTATTGCAGATTTTGAATGGTCGCCCATCATTAAACCACAAAATTGTAAACCAGTTTTTGCAAAATTCTCGGTTTCATAACTCCATAAACGAACTTCGGCGTAATTATTTTTTAAATTTGAATTGTTGGTATCTGCTCCTAAATTACACCACTCTCCTATTACCGAATTTCCTAAATAGCCTTCGTGCCCTTTATTTGAATAGCCAAATAATACTGAATTTTTGACCTCACCACCTATGGTACAATGTGGTCCAAGTGTAGTTGCTCCATATACTTTTGTTCCCATTTTTAAAACAGAATTTTCGCCCATAGCAAATGGCCCTCTAACCGAACTTCCTTCCATAATAAGTGCATCTTTACCAATATAAATTGGTCCTAAAGCACCATTTAGGTTTGAAAATAAAATTTCCGCACCTTCTTCAATAAAGATATTTTCTTTGCATATATAGTTAACACCTTCAGGAATTGGCTGAGATTTTCTACCTTCGGTTAAAAGTTTAAAATCTGCTTCAATTGCTTTATCATTTAATGAAAATAAATCCCACGTATTTCTAACTTGAATAAGCTCTGAATCATATTCAAACTGCTTATACAATTCAAAATTAACCTCATCTTGTGTATCAGTTGTATAAAATGCAATGACTTCTTCCTTCTGAAAAATTGCTTGATTTTCTTTTAATTGTTGAATTTTTTCAATTAAACCTATAGTAGGCAAGAAAGAAGCATTAATCATTATATTTTGCTCCATTTCTACCATTGGGTATTTAGTTTCTAAATACTCTTCTGTAAGTGTAGTTGTAGTATAACCTAGGTATTTCTCCCATTTTTCACGAATTGTTAGTATTCCAATTCGTAAATCAGCTACGGGTCTTGTATATGTAAACGGTAATAAAGCGTTTCTTACTGAACCATCGAATAAAATATAATTCATTTTAAATACTATTTTTCGACAAAGGTACAGTATCTTTTTACTCTTACAAATAGAAAAAAATTACAATACTGAATTTTTTCTGAAGAAAGTATCAATTTCGTCAGCAGTATCTAAACAAGCACTGACAGAATTAATTTCTGAACAATAACGAGAATCAATGGCATGTTCTTTACACCCAATAGCCTTAAAATCAATCTCTTTAATTTTTGAATCTATGGCTACACTCTTGTTATAAAGTGCACTAATGGTTTCATTTTGATCTAGTTTAACCCCTTTCTTACATAAAAAACCTTTTAAATAATTTTCTATAGCAAATTGTGAGTTTTTACAAACTGAGAAACTTACAATGTCTTCAGAAGGCTTAAACAATTCTTCTTTTGCAATTTGTAAATTTTTGGTTGCTTCTCTAAAAAAAGCATCAGATCTATCACTCATTTTAGTAGTTTTTATGGTTAAAAGAAAAAAAGTGCCAAGTATTCACATACTTGGCACTTATAAATATTAATTATTATAAATTTTTATACAATTCTAAGCGTTCCCATTGAACATCAACTTGTTCTTGAGCTCTCTCTAACAAGTCTTTTGCTATTTCAGGATTGTCTTTCACAACTCTTGTAAAACGAGTTTCAGTGTACATAAACTCTTCTAAAGGTGCAGAAGGTGCTTTAGAATCTAACTTAAATTTCTTTCCTTTAGGTGCTAAAGGATTGAATCTAAATAACGGCCAGTAACCAGTTTCGATTGCTTTTTCTTGATGTGCAGCACCATCTTTTAAATCATACCCGTGATCTCCACAATGTGAGTACGCAATAATGATTGATGGTCCTGGATAAGCAGCAGCTTCTTCAATTGCTTTTAATGTTTGCATATCTTTTGCCCCAATTGCAATTTGAGCTACATACACATTTCCATAAGAAACGGCTTGTAATGCAAGACTTTTCTTATTACTTTGCTTCCCTTTCATCGCAAATTTTGCACTTGCTCCAAGAGGTGTTGCTTTTGATGCTTGTCCACCAGTATTAGAATAAATTTCAGTATCTAATACTAAAATATTAATATTCTCACCAGAGGCTAAAACGTGATCTACACCACCATAACCTATGTCATAAGCCCAACCGTCTCCACCAAATATCCAAACCGCTTTTTTACGTAAGTATTCAGAAAGGTTTCTCAGTTTTTTAGCTTCATAAGTATCTATGGTATCTAAAATTCCATTTAATTCAGCAATATCAGTTAATTTTTCTTCTTTTAAAGTTTCCGTATCTTCAGGAGAATCAATGATTTTATTAACCAATGTACTTCCAATTTTAGACTCTAAAGATTTTAATAAACTAGCTGCAATTTCTTGTTTTTTAGTCAATGCTAATTGCATACCTAAACCGAATTCAGCGTTGTCCTCAAATAATGAATTTGCCCAAGCTGGTCCACGACCTTCTTTATTGGTAGTGTAAGGTGTTGTTGGTAAATTTCCACCATAAATTGAAGAACATCCTGTTGCATTGGCAATCATAATACTATCGCCATACAATTGAGTAACTAACTTAATATAAGGTGTTTCACCACAACCAGAACAAGCTCCAGAGAACTCAAATAATGGTTCTAAAAATTGTGATCCTTTTACTGTAGAAGTTTTTAATTCTTTTCTATCATAATCAGGAAGATTGATAAAGTAATCCCAGTTTTTATCTTCTACTTCTTCTACTTCTAATTTTTTAGCTAAGTTAATAGCAAATACACCTTCAACTTCTTTACTTTCGGCAGGACAAACAGCTACACAAAGATCACAACCTGTACAATCTTGTGGAGATACTTGTAAAACATAGCTTTCTGTTTCTTTGTTAAATGGTCTTCCTTTAGCTGGTACACTCTTCATTCCAGCTGGCGCATCTTCTAGCAATTCGTTAGAAACTACTTTTGCTCTAATTGCAGCGTGAGGACAAATATTAACACATTTATTACATTGCGTACAAAGCTCAGCATCATCCCAAGTTGGTACGGCATCAGCAATACCTCGTTTTTCAAACTGTGTAGTTCCTGTTGGGAACGTACCGTCAGCTGCAAAAGCACTTACTGGTAATGAATCTCCTTTTCCGGCTAATATTGTTCCTAAAATTTCTGTTACAAACTCATCAGTAGTTCCAGACATCATTGGTAGTAAGCCTTCTTCATTTGTTGTATGACGAGGATATTCAACTTTTTGCAAGTTCTCTAATGATTTATCAACAGCATTAAAGTTCATTTGTACAACTTTTTCTCCTTTTTTAGAGTAAGATTTTACAATTGCTTCTTTAATTTTCTTAATTGCTTCATCTTTAGGTAAAACACCAGAAATTGCGAAGAAACAAGTTTGTAATACTGTATTGGTACGTTTACCAAGATTTGCTTCTTGAGCTACTTTAGTCGCATCAATTACATAAAAATCAATGTTATTATTAATGATCTTTTGTTGCATAATGCTTGGTAATTCTTTCCAAACTTTATATTTATCATAAGGCGAATTCAATAAGAATGTTCCACCTTCTTTAATATGTCCTAAAACATCGTATTTATGAATAAAACTAAATTGATGACAAGCAATAAAGTTTGCAGTATTAATTAAGTATGTAGAATAAATATTATCTGGACCAAAGCGTAAATGGGAAACTGTTTGTGCTCCCGCTTTTTTAGAATCATATACAAAATATCCTTGAACAAAATTATCGGTTGTTTCACCAATAATTTTAATAGAGTTTTTATTTGCACCAACTGTACCGTCAGAACCTAAACCGTAGAACATACAGTTAAAAGTAGATTTTTTAGTTTGGAATGTTGGTTTGAAAGGTAAGCTTGTATGAGTGATATCATCATTAATACCAATTGTAAAGTGGTTTTTAGGAGTGTTTTTGTCTAACTCATCAAAAATTCCTTTAACCATTGCTGGTGTAAATTCTTTTGAAGAAAGACCATAACGACCACCAGTAATAGTTGGCATTGCTTCTCCCATTTCAACATAAGAAGTAACTACATCTAAGTACAATGGCTCACCAACACTACCTGATTCTTTTGTTCTATCTAAAACAGCCACTTTTTTAACTGTTTTTGGCATTTGCTCAATAAAATTAGCGACTGAGAATGGACGATATAAACGAACAAATAAAGCTCCTACTTTTTCACCTTGTTCAACCAAAGTATCTATAGTTTCCATAACAGGACCTTGACCAGATCCCATAATAACAACTACTTTTTCAGCTTCAGGATGCCCTACATAATAGAACAAACTATATTTTCTTCCAGTGTGCTTATAAAACTCATCCATAGTATCTTGTACTATTCCTGGCACTTTTTCATAATATTTATTTGCAGCTTCACGTGCTTGGAAAAATACATCAGGGTTTTGGGCTGTACCTCTAATTACTGGATTATCAGGATCTAATGCATTCTTTTTATGCTTCATTATCTCCTCTTCCGGCATCATTGCTTTTATAGTTTCATCAGAAATAGCATCAATTTTTGAAATTTCATGAGAAGTTCTAAACCCGTCAAAAATATTCATCATTGGCACTTTACTTTTTAAAGCAGCAACTTGAGAAATTAAAGCAAAATCATGTGCTTCCTGAACCGAACCACCAAACAACATTGAAAATCCTGTTTGACGAGCAGACATTACATCAGAATGGTCACCAAAAATAGATAAAGCATGTGTTGCTAATGTTCTTGCTGCCACGTGAATAACAGTTGGTAATAATTCACCAGCCATTTTATACATATTTGGAAGCATTAAAAGCAATCCTTGTGATGCAGTAAAGGTTGTTGTTAAAGCTCCACCTTGTAATGAACCGTGAACAGTTCCTGCTGCTCCACCTTCACTTTGCATTTCTATAATTCTTGGAACATCGCCCCAGATATTTTTTTGACCCTCTGCGCTATATACATCTACATGCTCTCCCATAGGAGAAGCTGGTGTGATAGGATAAATTGCACATACCTCATTTGTTTTGTGAGCTACCTTTGCTACTGCTTCATTAGCATCACAAATTAATTTTGAATTTTCTCGTTTCATCTTTACTTTTAATTTACACTTATAATTCGATTTCTGTTTAAAACTTAAATCAAATCAATAATTCGACTATCATTTTACTGTGTAAAAGTATAGCATCTAAGCAAGAGTTATAATGATATATATCAGTAAAAAAGGGGGGCTAATTATTTATAATCATTTTTAATTAATAGTTTTTAAATACTGATCCTCAATTGATTAATCAGTTTGACTTACCATTTTTAAAATGTTATGTAACAAATTTGACAAAGATTTAGCACTAAAAAGGTTGCTGAAATTAGAAATAATTCACTAAAATTTAAAACCTTTATAACATATCAAAACTTGATACCCTTTATTGAAAACTTAAGATTCTTTGCTTAACAATACCAAAAATTCTTTTATTTAGCTGTTTTGATGAATTTTTATAAAAATTAAATTCTTCAATTGAAAAATGACCAATTACAATTCCTTTTATTTCATTTTTAAATTGATTATCTTTTAAAAAAACTGTTGTTACAAATTTATCTTTTTCTAAGGCTGTTGCATTCAAAATATCAAACCTTTTTAAGGTAGTATAATGCTGGAAATAACCCAATAATAACTCATTTATAGATTTAATTATTGGTCGTAATGTACTATTTTGAAATTTTTCTAAATCTTTTGTCGTATCTAAAATAATAGCTTTTGGTATGTGTGGCCTCTTTTTCATTCTAAATAAACTTAACTATCCTAAAATAATTGAGTCAATCATAAGCTCAAAAGATTCATTTGTTTTATTTCCTATTAAAAAACCAATTTCTTCTAATTGATTTCCTCGGAAGTTGGGCATATCCAATATTCTACCTCTAAAAGTAGGTGATAAATTCGATAAATTAATTTCTATAGTTTGCCAATCTCCATTGGTCTGAAAATAATTTACGTATGAATACTGATTAAATATAGAGGATTTTGCCCTAAACTGATACTTTTTCCCATCGCCTTTTAAACGAATTTTAATGGTTTTGAATTTAGAAACATCCAATTTGTCAAAACGATGCCTGAGTGATGAAAAACCACCATTATTTTCTAAAGATACATTTCCTTTAAAAACTGCGTTTCCGTTTAAATCAATACCAATTGTACTTGTAGATCTTCCACCCATTACTACGTCATTTACAACTCTCCAAGCATGAAATTTACTGTTTTTTGTAAAATTTACGATGGTATAATTTGTATTAACTATTAAAGTCATAAGTATAAAGTATTTAAAAATTAGCATTGTTTATTTGTTATATTCACCAAAAAGCTCAATCAATTTTTGAGTTCTGTAATTAAAAATTTCTGTAAGTTTTGGTTTTACTAAAATTGGATGCACTAACCTACCTAAAAAACCAAAAGGTGCTTTATAATCTATAATGTCTTCCATTTCAACGCCGCTTTCAATCTCTTTGATAAAATGTTTATGATGCCAAAGTGCATAAGGTCCAAACCGCTGCTCATCTACAAAATAATGTTTATCAACAACGTGAGTAATTTCAGTTACCCAATTAGTTTTAATTCCTAAAACTGGAGTTACAATGTATTGTATAATTTGCCCGGCAAACATTGGTCTGTCAGCACCTGTTAATATGTTAAAACTCATATAATCAGGCGTTATTATTTTTAAATTTTTAGGGCTCGACAAAAACTCCCACGCTTCATCTATAGAGATTGGTAATTTTTGTTTTGAAGATAATCTGTAAACTGTTCCTTTTGTGCTAAACTCCATTTTCTAATTTTTAAAATATACATATGCGTTTAAACTTGTTGCAATAAGCAACCAAGCAAAATAAGGCACAATTAACCAAGATTTGACTCCTAAACCACTTCCAAATTGAAATAGATAATAACCAACAATTGCTGTTAACAATATAATTTCAATTAAGCCAAAACCAAATAGCCGTTGATTAAAAAAAATGTAATTCCAAGCTATATTTAATATAAACTGAATAAAAAATACCATCCAAAAAGTACTTCCTGGTTTTAATTTTAGCAAAAACGCTAAATAAATGGAAAAACAGATCATTATTGTTGTCCATGCCATTCCAAAAAACCATCCTGGAGGTGTCCAGGGCGCTTTATTCAAACTTAAATACCAATTTGTTTGTGGACCGTTATTCATAAAATAACTTCCAATTGCCAACGCACCAAAGTTTAATATTAAAAACAATAATATGTATTGAATGTGAGTACTCATTTTATATTAAATGTTTTACAATTTTAGAACTCAATGGTTTAGTTATTGAATAATAAAAATCGATGTAATTTCCATTTTCATCAATCATATATTTTTGAAAATTCCATTTTACTGAAGAACTTTTTACTCCATTCAACTCTTTTTTTGTTAACCAAGCATATAAAGGGTGTTGATTGCTTCCTTTAACATCCACCTTTTCAGTCATTAAAAAAGTAACTCCGTAATTTACTTTACAAAAAGATTGAATTTCTGTAAGCGCACCAGGCTCTTGACCTCCAAATTGATTACAAGGAATTCCAATAACTACTAATTTATCTTTATAGGTTTTATATAACTCTTCTAAACCTTCATATTGCCCCGTAAAACCACATTCTGAAGCAGTATTTACAAATAATATTTTTTTCCCTTTATAATCTTTTAAATTTATTGGCTCTCCTGTAATACTATTAATTGATATATCGTATAAAGATGATTGTGTATTCATATTTGATTTTTTTGAATTTGTTTCTGTAATTAAAAATACTGAAAGTATGGTACTTGCAATTATTGCTATTGTTTTCATTTTTTAATTTTTTAATTTTAGCTTTTAATTGTGGTAATTCCACAATCCATTTCTATTATTTGACCTGACATAGAAGCCGATTTATCTGAAATTAAGAATTCAGCCATTGTCGCAACTTCTTCTGGGTTTAGATACTTTTTTAACGGATGCTTTTCAATCATCTGCTCTTTTTTCCTATCATTTCTCAACAATTTAGATCCTAAAGTTGTATTTGTTAAAGTCGGTGCTATTGTATTTACTCTAATTTTTGGAGCGTATTCTGCTGCCAAATATTTCACCAAACCTTCAATGGCAGATTTTACACTTGCAACACTAGCGTGAAAAGGCATTCC
>Ga0209121_10002905_pt1 | contig 17002 bp, 20 predicted proteins | sample Cruoilmetagenom3_FD_187292 | JGI IMG/M metagenome (GOLD analysis project Ga0209121, IMG submission 187292) | Oil polluted marine microbial communities from Coal Oil Point, Santa Barbara, California, USA - Sample 3 (SPAdes) (version 2) | ecosystem: Environmental > Aquatic > Marine > Oil seeps ... | reverse complement strand
GGGAAGCGAGTGGCTGGGGAACCAGGATTCGAACCTGGACTAACAGAGTCAGAGTCTGCGGGTCTACCGTTAACCTATTCCCCAATCTTGTGAGCCATTTACGCGTCAAGTGTCCCGAGGTCAAGGCTCCTCGTGAAAGGCATTTGAATAAATACTTTGTGAATGAAAAATGAATGGAATGAGATTATACTGGACCAACTAGCAGGAGTTATTGATGAGAATACTGATTTTTTTGGCTGCATTTTTAGCAGGCGATCCTTTTGCATTTGCGCAGGAGATTGTTTCCGCCAGGTTCGCCGGCCCGACGCGAGAGTACGCGCATGGCGTGTTGGGTGACCAAATCGAATATACGCGCCTCGTGCTGCGTGTGGGCCCAAATAAGCAAAGGCGGGTTATTGAAGCCGGTGAAGGGCATGTGTTTGAGGATTTGGAGCCTCGGTTGGCTGATCTCAATCAAGATGGAAGGCCCGAAGTGATTGTTGTTCGAACAAATATGGATACGGGGGCATCTTTGGCCATATATGGCGTTGACGGCCTCATAACCCAGACACCGCCAATCGGGCGGCCCTATCGCTGGCTGGCACCTGTTGGTGTGGGGGATTTTGATCAGGACGGGCGCGTGGAGATCGCATATATCGAAACCCCTCATTTGGGGAAGGTCCTCAAGATATATCGGTATCTGAACCGGGAGCTGCTCCTTGCGGGGCAAGTATCGGGGTTAAGTAATCACAGGATAGGTGATAACTTTATTTCAGGCGGAGTTCGCAATTGTGGCGACGGAGATGAAATAATAACCGCCGATGGCGCATGGCAAAGGATTGTAAGCACCCGCATGGTCGGTGGCATATTGCAGGCCACCACGATCGGGACAACGTCTCAGCCTCGTGGTTTTAAGCGTGCGTTGGCCTGCGAACTCTAAAATTACCACAAGTATTAAAGGGCGCGCCAGCCTATGTCTGACCGAGTGAATCCACCGGGCCAGTCGATGCGTTTAAGGCGCGCATATGCGCGGTCATGCGCATCTTTCAAGGTCTCACCCCGGGCTGTTATCGCCAAAACCCGCCCTCCGTTCGAGACAACTTCACCATCTACAATTGCCGTACCTGCGTGAAAGACTTTGACTTGTGGGCTGCGTTCTTCCAATCCGGCAATGGTTTCGCCTTTGGCATAGGATCCGGGATAGCCTTTTGCCGCCATCACGATGGTTAATGCGTGGTCATCGGCCCAGTTTACTTTGGCCTGATCCAGCGTACCTTCGGCGGAAGCCAGCAGTAGATCCAGTATTTGCCCGCCAAGCCGCATCGCAATCGCCTGAATTTCAGGGTCCCCGAAGCGGACATTATATTCAACCAGCCGCGGCTGGCCGTTTTTGATCATAAAGCCGGCAAAAAGCACGCCTTGAAAGGGTGTGCCGCGGCGGGACATTTCGTCGAGCGTGGGCTGGATGATTTCATCCATGGCTTTTTGAGTGACTGCTTCGGTCATCACCGGGGCCGGTGAATAGGCACCCATGCCACCGGTATTTGGGCCTTCATCTTTGTCAAAGGCGCGCTTGTGATCCTGCGCCGTGCCGATCGGAAGCGCTGTTTTGCCATCGGAAAGGACAAAAAAGCTGGCTTCTTCGCCTTCCATAAATTCTTCAATGACCACAGCGCCGCCTGCGCCGGAGAAAATATCGTCAAGCGCTGCCAATGCCTGAGCCTCATCCATCGCAACGGTGACCCCTTTGCCCGCCGCCAACCCATCGGCTTTGATGACAATTGGCGCTCCGTGTTCGTGAATATAGGCGCGGGCCGGTTCCAGTTCTGTAAAGAAGGCATAAGAGGCCGTCGGGGCGTTGCAGGCAGCGCAGATTTCTTTTGTGAAGCTTTTGGAGGCCTCCAGTTGCGCGGCGTCGGCCGTTGGTCCAAAGCAAAGGATGTTCTCGCCGCGCAGCGCATCCGCAACGCCTGTGGCCAGCGGGGCTTCGGGGCCGATGACAACAAAATCAACAGCCTGTTCTTTCGCAAACTTGGCGACGGTTTCGCCATCTTCGATATCAAGCGCCACACATTCCGCAATACCGGCTATTCCCGCATTACCCGGTGCGCAGAGCAGGCTTGTGCATTTCGGATTCTGGTTGATCGCCCAGGCAAGCGCGTGTTCGCGCCCGCCACCGCCGAGTATCAATATTTTCACAATCCGCTCCGATGCGCTTGGGTTTTGCTTGTGCTCGTTTTAAGGTGGTAAAAACGCGGTTACAAGTGGGCAAAATGTCAGAACTATTTGATGATGAAGAAGGCAATGCGCCGGCGCTGTCTGTTTCGGAACTTTCGGGCGCGGTCAAGCGCGTCATTGAAGGCGAGTTTGGACGGGTGCGCGTGCGCGGCGAGGTCGGGCGGGTTTCGCGGCCAAGTTCGGGGCATCTTTATCTTGACCTCAAGGATGACCGGGCGGTTTTGGCCAGTGTAGTCTGGAAGGGTGTGGCCAGCCGGTTGGCGCACCAGCCCGAAGCGGGCATGGAAGTGATTGTGACCGGACGATTGACGACCTTTCCGGGGCAGAGCCGCTATCAACTGGTGATAGAGAGCCTTGCACCTGCTGGCGTTGGCGCCTTGATGGCAATGCTTGAGAAGAGAAAAGCAGCCCTTGCGGCTGAAGGGCTTTTTGCAGCCGAACACAAGCGCGCGCTGCCCTATTTGCCGGAAGTGATTGGCGTGGTGACCTCACCATCGGGTGCTGTGATCAGAGATATTTTGCACAGGTTGCGGGCGCGCTTCCCACGCAAAGTTCTGGTTTGGCCCGCCGTCGTTCAAGGCGACAAATGCGCTGAAGAAGTTGCTAGGGCGATTGACGGTTTTAATAACTTCACATCGGGCGGGGCTTTACCAAGGCCAGATGTTTTGATCGTGGCGCGTGGGGGAGGCTCGCTGGAAGACCTGTGGGGGTTCAACGAAGAAGTTGTGGTTCGCGCCGTCTTCAATAGCACCATTCCGGTGATCACCGCGGTGGGTCACGAGACGGACACAACTTTGGTTGACTATGCTTCAGACAAACGCGCACCAACCCCGACCGCCGCTGCGGAAATGGCGGTTCCGGTTCGGGCTGATTTGCTTGCCTCACTTGCCGCGCTTGAAGCGCGCAGGGTGCAGGGCATGGTGCGGAAGCTGGAAACAGGCGGGCAGCGGTTGCGTGATCTTTCACGGGCTCTTCCGCGTGGCGATGCGATTCTTGCCGAGAAAAGGCAGCGTTTGGACGGGGTTGCAATGCGGCTCCCGCGGGCGCTTATGGGGTTTGTGCAGCAAAAACAGTTACATTTGTCTCGTTATCCGCTTCGGCCAGCGGTATTGAAGCAGGATGTTCAGTTCAAACGGCATAATCTGGAAAACTGGGGGGGGCGTTTGTCTCGCGCGGGGGAGACACAGTTGAAAGTGTGGCGTCAGTCGTTGAGCTCGTTGGATAGAACCCGCCGAACTTTGGGGTATGAAAATACGCTGAAGCGCGGGTATGCGGTTGTGAGGGGTGACGGGGCGGTTGTGGTTGATGTTGCTGGCGCAAAAGCGGCCAAGGGGCTTGAAATTCAGTTTTCCGATGGCCGCTTGGAAGTGGGACCTAGCGGTGCAGGGAAGCCAAAACCGGCAGCAAAGCGGCCAAAACCGGATGGCGGGCAGGGGTCACTTTTTTAGGCGACGCGTTCGCCTGCTATAACCCTTGCTAAATTTCGTTGAAGCCTAAACGCCAAATTCCGGGCTGGTGCACAGAATAGGGCGGGTGTCCTGCTCCGAGAGTTCAAGAACGAGAGGGGGGTCGTTGGGGGTTCCCGTTGTGCTTGTTATAGTCATGTTGGTATCGTTTGTGATAAATTCCCAGCAATGCGGACCACTTCCGATATCGTAAATAAAGCAGATGTCTCCGTCTACCTCAGCCCATTTTCCATTGACACAACTGCCGTCTTCAGCTCGCCAAATGGTTCTGCGATTTGGCAAGAATTGCTCTGAACCGTAGAAAAGCCCGCCTTCGGTGAAATACATAGTTGTATTGCGCGAAAACTCATCGAATTCCGCACCGCTCATAACCTGTTGAGCCTGCGTAGCGCTCGCAAAAAGGAGCGCAATAATTGTGAAGTGCTTCATGGAAATGCCTCTGGAATAAACAGGCTCAATAATGCCGGCCCGCACTGAACGGGAATCGGTGCAATGCGGGAAACTTTCTGAATGTCCGCGGTCTCTTCGCCGTTTTCGACCCCAATAACATAAATTAGACCATCCAGGCGTTTATGACGAAAGCAGTTTAGAGGGCCGTCTTCCCAGTCAAAGCAAAATGCGGGTTCGTCCATATACCATGTGCCGCTCACGCAGCCGCCGCTATCAAGGCGAATATCAATCCGGTTTGTGCCACGCCGATAGGCTTCGTAAGCGAAAGTATTTCCGTCTATTTCATAGACAACCGTTTGGCCTGCGGTCATATCCCGCCATTCCGCGAAGGGAATATCGGGCGCGCTGGCAAGGCTTTCCTGAAGGCTCTGAGCCACGACAGCAAAGGGCAAAAGCGAAAGGAAAACTGTGGTTAATAGGACCTTGCGCATCATCCAGCCGGTACGGGTGAAGCCGGGAGAGAAACCAGCCCTACCTCGCAATAAAGAGGGGTTTGCGTAATTTCCGAGATAACTTCGACATTGCCGCGGCGCTCGCCATCTACCACCAGTTCCGAAATATACTCGCCTTGGTAGTCGACCCAAAGCGCACATACCGTGCCGGTGCGGTTCCAGTCAAAACATATGGCATTGCCTTCGGCGCGCCAAGTTCCGAGGTCGCAATTGACCTGACCGTCATCGCTTGGGGTGGTCCACTCAATGACCACGCGGTTGGTGCCGGGCCGGTAATACTCGCGGTAAATATCGTCGCCAGCGTTATTGTAAGTGATGGTGTTGCCTTCCGCCATTGCCCGAAAGCTGTCTTCGGTCATGATCGTGCCCATACGCATTTTCTTTAGCAATGTGCTTTCGCTGTCTTGCGCGTGGGCCGCGGTGGTGGCGAGCACCAGGGCAATTAATATGCGGATCATGGGAATCAACTCCATTTGTTCGAGGGTATATCAGCAAATTCGATGGGGGCTTGGCAAGTGGCAAGCGGGGATTGGGCGATATCGTGCCGTCTGGAGTCGGTTTTCAACTTGGGATGCGCGCACTGGGGGGCTATGCTGACGAAAATTTCTGGAAAGGCGAATTGATGGCGCAGGCGGCAGGCACATGGAAATCGGGCAGGGGCAAAGGACGGCGAACCCCAAAGGGGCGGCAGCTGGATGATACAGCCTTGGCAAGTCTCTTGGAATTACTTGGGGAGGCCCCCCTCAGGCGTGACCTCCTCATAGAGTACCTTCATAATATTCAAGACCATTTTGGCGGCTTGAGCCAGCCCCACATCAGGGCGTTGGCTGAGCGCTTGAAGCTGGCTCAGGCCGAAGTATTCGAGGTCGCGAGCTTTTATGCCCATTTTGATATGTTGGGAGAAGGAGAAGCGCCGCCTCCCTTAACTTTGAGAGTTTGTGACTCCTTGTCCTGCGAGATGGCCGGATCGCTGGCCCTGTTTGATGAACTTTCGGTGCGCCACCCTGAATTGCGGGTTGTGCGCGCACCTTGCATGGGGCGGTGTGATCAAGCGCCTGTGGTGGCTGTAGGGCATAACCACGTAGCGGATGCGGGTGCCAAGAGCGTGGCGAACGCGGTTTCCGACCATGGCGCAGCACTGGCACTTCCTGACTACGAAACGTTTGAAGCCTATCGGGATGATGGTGGCTATCGAACCCTTGAGGCGCTCAGGGCTGGTGAAAAAACGCCGGAAGACGTGCAGGATATGGTTTTGCAATCCGGCCTGCGCGGAATGGGTGGCGCTGGTTTTCCTGCCGGTCGAAAGTGGAGCTTTGTGCGCGCTGAAACCGGCCCGCGCTATATGGCGGTAAACGCCGACGAAGGTGAGCCCGGCACGTTCAAAGACAGGTACTACCTAGAGCGCGAACCCCACGCGATGCTTGAGGGCATGTTGATCGCCGCTTGGGCGGTAGAAGCCGAAAAAGTGTTTGTTTACCTGCGCGATGAATACCCGGAGATCCGGAGTATTTTAAAAGTAGAGCTGGAGAAGCTGGTGCGCGCGGGGTTGATTAACACCGGTTATGTGGAGCTTCGTCGCGGGGCTGGGTCCTATATTTGCGGCGAAGAAAGCGCGATGATCGAGAGCATTGAAGGCAAGCGCGGGTTACCACGGCTGCGGCCGCCATACGTAGCACAAAACGGGATATTCGGGCGGCCCACTCTGGTGCATAATGTGGAAACCTTGCACTGGGTCAGCAAGATCTGCCGAGGCGGCCCCGAAGTTTTTAGCAGCCACGAGAAAAACGGGCGCATTGGGTTGCGGAGCTACTCGGTATCTGGCCGCGTGCGGTATCCGGGAGTTAAGTTGCTTCCAGCAGGTTCAACGATCACCGATGTAATTGAAGCCAGCGGAGGTATGGCTGACGGACACGCGCTTTTGGCTTATCAGCCGGGAGGGCCGTCTTCAGGCTTGCTCCCTGCCAGCCTCAATGATGTACCGCTGGATTTTGACACGCTGCAAGAGCATGGAAGTTTTATCGGTTCAGCCGCGGTGGTGGTGCTATCAGATCAGGATTCGGCGCGGGAAGCAGCCCTGAATATGCTGCGGTTCTTTGCGGAGGAAAGCTGTGGGCAATGCACGCCGTGCCGTGTTGGCTGCGAAAAAGCGGTAAAGCTTATGGAGCAGGGCACATGGGACAAAATTCTGCTTGAAGACCTGTGTGACGCAATGGTCGACGCTTCGATTTGCGGGCTCGGCCAGGCGGCGCCCAATCCGATACGCTCGGTACTCAAGTTTTTCCCTGAGGGTGTTTAGGGACTTTGCCCCCTTGGCTTCGCCAATTCCCCCGGAGTATTTTAAAAAAGACAAGACGGGTGCTTTCCATGCTGGAGGAAGCGTATTAAGTAGGGGGAAATGGAGGGGCTATGTCTTTTTTCTCGAAACTTAAGAACAGGTTGACCAAATCGTCCGCGAAGATCGAAGACGGTGTGCAGGCCCTTGTTGAACCGGAAGCACCGAAGCCGGGGTTGATTGCGCGGGCGCTTGGGCAAGACGGGCCAAAGCGGGTGCTCGACGATGCGATGCTGGAAAGCCTTGAGGAACTGCTGATTTCGGCAGATATGGGCGTGGAGACAGCGCTGAAAGTTGCCGCCAACATGGCCGAAGGGCGGTTTGGCAAGAAGCTGGGCGCAGAGGAGATCAAGCGTCTTTTGGCGGCAGAATGCGCGAAGATACTGGAACCGGTGGCGCAGCCGTTGCCGATATATAGCAAGCGGCCGCAGGTTGTGCTGGTGGTCGGGGTTAATGGCTCGGGCAAGACAACAACCATTGGCAAGCTGGCGAGCCAACTTAAAGGGGCTGGCAAATCGGTGGTGATCGCAGCAGGCGATACTTTTCGCGCGGCAGCGGTTGAACAGTTACAGGTTTGGGGCGAGCGTGCCGGCGTGCCGGTTTTAACCGCCCCCGAGGGTTCGGACCCCGCCTCGCTTGCGTTTGAAGCGATGGGAAAGGCCGAAGAAAGCGGCGCGGATATGTTGTTAATCGACACCGCCGGACGGTTGCAAAACCGAAATGACCTGATGGAAGAGCTCGCAAAAATCGTGCGTGTAATTCGCAAAAAGGACCCGGACGCGCCACACAATACTTTGTTGGTACTGGACGCGACAACGGGCCAAAATGCATTAAATCAGGTGGAGATATTCACCAAAATCGCGGATGTCAGCGGGTTGGTCATGACCAAACTCGATGGCACCGCCAAAGGCGGGGTTTTGGTTGCTCTGGCGGACCGTTTTGGCCTGCCGATCCATGCGATCGGCGTGGGTGAGGCGATAGACGATCTGTCTCCATTTGATCCGGCCGAGTTTGCCAATGCCCTGGCCGGTGTCGAGTGAGCGAGTGGCTGATCGGGCTGGCCGGAACGCCTGAAGGCCACTGGCTTGCGGTGGGCTTGGCATTGCTTGCCGCGTTTACACACGCCATTTTTGGGGCCCTGCAAAAAGGGCGCTATGACCCATGGCTTACGCGCGGCGCAATAGATATTTCTTACACGTTGATGGCCGCCCCCTTTGCGCTTTTCGTCGTCCCATGGCCCGAGCCTCACATGTGGCCGATTTTTGCTTTCATGCTGGTCATTCACATTGGCTACAAGGTTTTTCAGGCCATGGCCTATTCCCGAGGTGCTTATACCGTTGTTTACCCCGTGGTCCGCGGCACCGGCCCTCTTGTAACCGTTATTGCCGCCGGTTTTGTTTTTGGCGAACACTTTTCCTTTATCCAATGGCTGGGTGTTGCCTTGCTTCTTTGTGGAATATTTAGCTTGGCGGCCTACAACCTGAACCGGACGCATGTGGATCGGAAAAGGCTCTGGCAAGCCCTTGGATTGGCCTTCATCACCGGCTTGTTTGTGGCTGGCTACACCACTTATGATGCCTATGGAATTCGGGCAACGGCTGACCCGTTCACCTTTCTTGCCTGGTTTTTCTTTCTTGACGGTTTGCTCTTTCCCTTTATTTCGCTTCGCCATTACAAGCGGATGGATGTAAAGCCGCGGCTAGCGCCATTGATGCGACGCGGGTTTCTGGGCGGGCTTATTGCCTACATGAGTTTTGGCTCGGTGATGCTGGCAACCCGGTTGGATAGCGTAGGACAGGCCGCCGTATTGCGAGAAACCTCAACCGTTTTTGCAGCCCTGATCGGGTGGTTATTCCTGCGCGAAACGGTTGGTCCGGTTCGCGCGGTTTTAATGGTCTTTATTGCCTTGGGTGCAGTAGTGGTGGAATTCGGCTAAGAGAGGCATTAGATAGGCAGGATGGAAGATAAAACGCAAAACCCGATTCTGAAACTCGTGCTCGAAATGGGCCCGATCATTGTATTTTTTCTGGCTTATCGGATGGCCCCTTTTCCTGAGGGTTCCTCGGATGACGAGCGCCAGTTAACACAGGTTCTGTTTGCGACCGGAGTATTTATCCCTGTAACTTTGATCGCGTTGGCCTATTCGTGGTTTTCCACGAGGCACTTGCCCAAAATGGCTGTTATTACCGCGATCATTGTGGTGATTTTCGGCGGCCTGACCCTTTGGCTGCAAGATGCCACATTTATCAAAATGAAACCGACCATCCTTTACCTCGCATTTGCCGGCACGCTTGGCTTTGGCCTGCTGCGCGGGCAGAGCTATTTGCGGTATCTGATGGGATCGATGATGCCTCTGCAAGACGAAGGCTGGATGATTTTCACCAAACGCTTCGCGCTGTTTTTCTTTAGCCTTGCCTTGGTCAACGAGTTGGTTTGGCGCAACTTTGATACTGATTTGTGGGTAACGTTCAAAACGTTCTTCCTACCGATTGCGACTTTTGTCTTCATATTTTCGCAGGTCGGGATTTTCCAGAAATACGCGATTGAGGAAGAAGAATAGTCTGATATGCAGGCAGCGGTGGCCCTTGAAGAGCGTTCTACTCGGCCACACCATTGAGCAGCGGCAAGAGATGACTATCTAAAACCGACTGGGTAATCGGCCCCGGGTAGCGCAGCAAGATCACCCCGTTTTCATCAACCACAAATGTTTCCGGAACGCCGGTAACGCCCCATTCGATGGCGTTGCGGCCCGTAAAATCCGCACCGATTTTTATGAAAGGGTCCCCAAACTGGCTAAGGAAGGCTTTGGCCTGTTCTGGCTGGTCTTTGTAGTTGATCCCGATAATCGGGATTTCCATTTCATCGGCCATCCGTTCCAGAATCGGGGCCTCGGCACGGCAGGGGCCACACCAGCTCGCCCAGAAATTCACGAGTTTCACGTTGTCGGCTGAAAAGTCTGCGTCGACCGGCGCAGGATCTTCCCGAAGGTCGGTGAGGTTTACCGCCGGGACCGAACGACCGATCAATTCGGAGGGCAGAGCGTTGGGGTTTTCGCGCTGAAGACCCACATAAAACATCGCTGCTAAACCGAGGAAAATCAGCGGTGGCGCGAGTAGGAAAAAGTTGAATTTCCTTTTTTTGTCACTCATCAGCTTTAGCTTTGCGATTTTGCTCAAGCCTGGCGAGCGTTTTCTTGCTTACGCTGCCACGCTTCAGGGAGATAAGAACAAGACCCACAACCAGTATGATCATAGATGCATAGGCCGCCAATACCGGAAGCGCATATTTTCCGAGGTCAGGGAGCATCAGGCCTCTCTTGCCCGAAGGGCGGTTATACGACGATTGCGGATTTCGGTTCGGGTGCGCAGCAACAACAGGGCAAGGAATAAGAGAATAAACCCGGCAATTGCCAGCATCAACGGTTGCCAGAATACAGCTGAAACTTGAGTTTCCTCGCCTGGCCTGACGATAGGTGCCGAGGTGCCTTGATGTAGCCCCTGACTCCAGAAGTTCACGGCATAGCGGGATACAATGGCAAAGACCGAGCCGATCATACACAGGATCGACGTGAGGTCTGCGGCTTTGTCTGCTTCGTCAATTGCGGCCCAAAGCGCGATATAGCCGATATAGAAGATAAACATAATCAGGAACGAGGTGAGGCGCGGGTCCCAAACCCACCAGGTGCCCCACATGGGTTGCCCCCAGACAGCGCCGGTGATCAAGGCGATCAGCGTCATAACCGCGCCAATCGGGGCGGCAGCCTTGGCGGCAAGCGCCGAAACATGATGACGGCGGATCAGCCAGATCAACGAAGTTACAAACATCATGAAATAGATGTTGATCGCCAAAAAGGCTGTCGGCACATGCACATAGATGATTTTCACAGTTGAGCCCTGGCGGGCATCATCGGGCGTGAAGAAAAACCCCCAGACGAGTGCAGGGACAAGGGTGACGGTCGCCAAAACCGCAAATAGCGGCAGGAGACGATCAGACAGGCGCATGAAGCGCACAGGATTTGCGAATTCCCAAAAAGACATGAGCGTTGTTTTACCCGCGCATCAGGAAGGGCGCAATCGGCATTCGGTCACAGTTTAATGAATGGGCAATTTTTCGCACCCGATATCGGTTAGGGCCGCCGAAGCGAAGCCGAGGCCACGGCGCCGCCGCTCCATTTTTGCCACTTGTTGCAAAAATGCCACCGGAACGGTGGCATCAAAGCTTGTTTTGGATAGCGCTATATCGGGCCGGACTGCCTAGCTGGCTTTTTGGCGCGGCCGGTAGCGTCGCCGGCGCTGGTTGGGTCGGCCTGCATCGGGGCGTTTTGCGGCGCGGGCCTGCGGGACATCTTTTTCCTGCAAAGGAGATCCATCCGCCGCCAGCGCCGGAATTTTCATCTTAATCAGGCGCTCAACCGCCCGCAAAAGTTTAACCTCATCCGGTGTGCAGAAAGAGACAGCAAGGCCAGAGGCTCCGGCGCGTGCGGTGCGGCCAATCCGGTGCACATAGCTTTCCGGCACGTTCGGCAAATCATAATTAACCACAAGTTCTACGCCGGGCACATCGATGCCACGGGCTGCGATATCGGTAGCGATCAGCACCAGCGTTTTCCCGTTCTTGAAAGCCGCAAGGGTGCGCACCCGCTGGCTTTGGGATTTATTGCCGTGGATAGCCTCGGCATGAACGCCTTCGGCCACCAGCTTGCGGGCGATTTTGTCAGCCCCGCGCTTGGTGCGGGCGAATACGATGATCCGCTTTCCGGGGTGGGTTTTGGCCAGTTTGGTCATGGCATTCACTTTGCCTTCACCGGGCAGGTGCATCACACTCTGCGCGATTTTGTCAGCCGTTTTGGCGACCGGCGTCACAGCCACCTCAACCGGATTTTGCAAGTGATCGTTGGAGAGGGCTTTGATCTCTTTGGGCATGGTGGCCGAGAAAAGCAGCGTTTGCCGTTTTTTGGGCAAAAGTTTCAGGATGCGCTTGATGGCGGGCATAAACCCGATATCCAGCATCTGGTCGGCTTCGTCGAGTACAACGGTTTCGACCTGATCAAGCCGTACAGCTCTTTGAGAAACGAGGTCTTCCAATCGGCCCGGCGTGGCCACAAGAAAATCAACGCCATTTCGAATGGCTGTGATTTGCCGCTTGATCGGTACGCCACCCACCACGCAGGTGGATTTGAGCGGCAAGCGCCCCCCGTAGTCACGTACAGATTTATCAATTTGGGCGGCCAATTCGCGAGTAGGCGACAGGATCAGCACTTTCACAGGGCGATTTTTACCACCCTCTGCGGTTTTGCTGAGCCGGTGCAGCAGCGGTAAGGTAAAGGCAGCGGTCTTGCCGGTGCCGGTCTGGGCGAGGCCAACAACATCACGGCCTTCCATAATCGGCGGGATAGCTTGAAGCTGTATAGGGGTAGGTTCACTGTAACCATGTTCTTGCAACGTGGTCAGGAGCGGCTTGGATAAGCCGAGGGACTCGAAATTCATTTAATGGATTCTTTCAAAAAGGCGCGCGGCAGCACGGCATAAGCTTGTCAGGTGCGACAGGCTCTAGCGCTCATGCGTGAGTTGGCCGCGGGGTTCCGAGCGTATATGAGCCTTCGCGGGCCAATTTGCAAGCCCTTGCAACCCGCTGCGATGATCTGTCTATTTCGCACGAATGATATCCGCCAACTTTACGCGGCTTTTGCCGGTACGGAAAGCCTGTCACAAGACAAGGTAATTGCCCGCTCTCGCACGACCGCTCAACTGGCAACCATACGGCATAGCTATGCTATCAACGACAAAACCATGTAAATTACGATCTATCGTATTGCGTATTTATGGGCTTTTTTGATCTCGATCAACTTTTTCAACCGAGTTTACGCTATCAATAGCGCCCATCTGTTCACCTCACAAACTAAGCTAAGGGGGCAAATAAATGTCATCACATGATGTCAAGAAAAAGTGCAAAAGTTGTGCCCTCTATTCGGATTCCAAGCTGTTTTGTGCAAGTCTTTCAGGAAATGAACTATGTGACCTTTCAGACCACTCGCGAACCTTAAGTATGAAGCGTGGGGATACTTTGGAGGGCGACGCGCTTTCACACTGGCCAATCGTTGCGATTGATGACGGTGTCGTAAGCATTCAGCATCTGTTGCAGGATGGCCGCAAAACGATCGCGGCGCTCTTTATGCGCGGAGATATTCTGGATTTGCGCAATATTTCGAACCGAAACCGCGGCGCTTTGGTTGCTTTGGGCAAGGTAAATATTTGCCGCATGGCCCCTAAAGTTTTTGCGCAAATTATGGCCGAAAATCCTAATTCACAAAAGATCGTCTGGGAAAATTTACGTGATCAGGCTTTTAGAGCCATTGACCATTCGGCGGATATTGCCAAAAAACAGGCTTTGGAAAAACTGGCTTCCTTTGTTCTTGAGTGCCGCAACCGGCAGGAAATTACTGGCAATACCGAGGTTATTGATATTCCCGTCCGGCGCGTTGATTTGGCCGAATATCTCGGAATGCAACCCGAGACTGTGAGCCGCGGTTTTAAGGATCTGGAGAATCGCGGGGTATTGGACGTGATTTCGTTGAAAGCGGTTAAAATTAAAAACCTACAATTTCTTCGCCGGATCGCCGACGGAGACAAAGACGTTATTGATGAAAAGGGCGATCCGGGGTCTTTTAAGGTTTTGCAGTTTGGATAACACCTCTTAGACGTTCGCACTGCTAAGCGCCCACAAGGATCCTGAAGGATGTGCAAACCTTATCAGCTTTAACTCTGATAGGTTTCGTCCAGCGCGTATCCGGCAGCCCGCACAGTTCTGATCGGATCATTGTCGCCACTTTGGTTCAAGGCTTTACGCAAGCGCCCTACATGAACATCAACTGTCCGGTTTTCGACATAGACTTCCTGCCCCCATACGCGGTCAAGCAATTGCTCGCGGGAATAAACCCTGCCCGGGCGCTGGATCAACACCTCAAAAAGGCGAAATTCGGTGGGGCCCAGGTCGATGGTGCGATCACCGCGCCGAACGCGCATTTGCTCGCGGTCGAGAGTGATATCACCAAAGCTTGCGATATCACCCGCGATTGAAGGGTTTACGCGCCTTAGCACCGCGCGGATACGAGCGATAACTTCAGAAATGGAAAAGGGCTTTGTGATATAGTCGTCCGCGCCATAATCTAACCCCCGCAACTTATCTTCTTCTTCAGCCCGCGCCGTGATCATAATGATCGGGATTTTGCTGGTTTTCGGGTCTTTCCGAAGCGCGCGGCAAATATCAATTCCGTTTTTGTTGGGGAGCATCCAGTCGAGCAAAATGATGTCAGGGCTGTGTTCAGCAACTGCGGTGAGTGCTTCACCACCGTCACCCTCAATTGCGACCTTATACCCTTCTTTTTGAAGGTTGTATTCGAGCAACCCTTGTAGGGCCTCTTCGTCTTCGATGACTAAAACTTGAATGCTCATGCGCCTGCTCCGGTTTTCGGTCTGCCTTGCGCCCTAGGAGGGCGCGTGGATAAGATGCGGGTACCTTTATAACGCTTGTATGAAGCTTTTACGACAAGATCATTCTTTTGGTTTGAAGTCCAAAGCCACGCCGTTCATACAATAGCGCATGCCTGTCGGGGCGGGGCCATCCGGAAACACGTGACCCAAATGCGCGTCACATTCGGCACAGGTTATTTCGGTGCGTTTCATGAAAAGTTTGCGGTCTTCCTTTTCGACGACAGCTCCGTCGTTGATCGGCGCGAAGAAACTCGGCCACCCGCTACCGCTCTCAAATTTTGTCTCGGAATCATAAAGCGGAGCGCCGCAGCAAATGCAGTGAAACACGCCCGCTTGTTTCGGGAAGTCGTCATGCGAATACGCGCGTTCAGTTCCTCCTTTTTGGGTCACTTTATAGGCAAGATCGGAAAGATGGAGCTTTAGCTGGGCTGGCGTTCTTTTCATGGGGCCTCGCGGGGGTTGTGTTAAATGCGGTTTTCAATATCCTGTGTAGCATATATTTATGATTTTCATTTATCCAATGGGTGTAGAGTTCAAGGTTTGACAAAGGTTCGTGATATGGCCCGCAGGTATTCAGCCAGATTTGCAAAAACCGATGAGGAGATCGCAGCGGCACAAGCCCTGCGTGGCGTCGCTTTTAGGGGTGGGCAACCTGATGATGACGCCTTTGATCAAAGCTGTTCCCATGTTCTGGTTGAAGATATGCGCGAGCATCTTGTTGTTTGTGTTTTTCGTATCCAGCCTTTTGCCAGCGGCCGCGAAATCGAATCGTCTTATGCTGCGCAATTTTATGAACTGTCCGGGTTGAAGGACTACCCCGGCAAGCTTGTTGAAATGGGCCGGTTTTGCGTAAAACCGGGATGCAACGACCCCGACATCATTCGTGTTGCCTGGGGGGCCATGACAAAATATGTTGATGAAAATAACGTAAAGCTTCTGTTTGGATGTTCGAGTTTTAGGGGCGCCAAGGCCAGCAAGCATCTCGAATCTTTTGCGCTTTTAAACGAGCGGCATTTGGGACCACGAAGATGGTCGCCAAAAATCAAATCCCCAAAGGTCGTTCGTTTTGCCGGAAGGGCAGGGAGCCCGGACATCAAGGTCGCTCATTCTGCATTGCCGCCCTTATTGCGTACCTATTTGCTTTTGGGCGGTTGGGTCTCCGACCATGCTGTGATAGACAATGACCTGAATACGCTTCATGTTTTTACAGGGCTAGAGATCGGAGCCATTCCGGCGAGCCGGAAAAGACTATTGAGGGCGGTTGCAAACTAGGAACCAGATCAATGAAAATTGCGGTTGTAGCATCGAAAATCATGGGTCAGACCGACCAATTGATTTCCGAAACCATCAAAAAGCTGGAATCCGAGGGGGTAAACCTTTCCGGCGTGGTTAAGGTTCTTGGGAATGAGAGCCTTGACGGAAACCATTGTGACATGGATTTACGAGTATTGCCTGCGGGCCCTACTGTAAGAATTACACAGTCCTTGGGTAAAGGCTCTACAGGTTGCAGGCTGAACCCGGCCGGAATCGTAGAAGCGGTTGCCGCGGTTGAGCGCAATGACGCGGAGCAAGTTGATCTTTTTGTGCTCAACAAGTTTGGCCCTCAAGAGGCCGAAGGGCGCGGATTTTGCAACGCCATAGCCTCGGCATTGGAACAGGACATTCCTGTGCTAGTCGGTGTAGGGAAGGGGTGCCGCGACGATCTGGACAGGTTCGTTGAGGGAATGGCTGAATATGTTCAGCCCGAACCGGACGCGATGTACGACTGGTGCAAAGCGGCGATGTCCTGAGTATGATCCCCTAGCGGGAGACTTCACCAATACCACCATGCGCCAGCGACCACCCGAGCGGGTCCGCGAAGAACTTTTCGACTTCATCCAATGTGCTGGTGTCAAAATAATTGCCAGCTTTGGCCTCGGCCAGCACGTCATGCCAAGTGGCGAGGTAGTGCAGGGTGATCCCGTGCTCGGCAAGGTTCTCGCGGGTATTTGGGAAGATATCATAAAAGAAAATCAAGGCGGTGTGGTTGCAGACGCCGCCAGCCTGCCGAATAGCATCCACAAATTTGATTTTAGAACCGCCATCGGTGGTCATATCTTCGGCCAGCAGCACGCGCTGGCCCTCGTGCAAAACGCCTTCCACCTGCGAGTTTTTACCATATCCCTTAGGCTTTTTACGCACGTATTGCATGGGCAGGCCCATGCGGTCCGCCATCCACGCACCGTAAGGGATGCCGCCGGTTTCGCCGCCCGCCACACTGTCAAAGGCTTCAAAGCCGGCATTTCGGCGCACGGTTGCCACCAGAAAATCCATCAACGTGCTGCGGATGCTCGGGTAAGAGATGAGCTCGCGGCAATCTATATAGCTGGGGGAAACCAACCCGGAGGCCAGCTTGTAAGGGTTTTCTACCTCGAAATTCACGGCCTTGATTTCGAGCAACATACGCGCTGTTAAGCGGGCCATTTCCTTTGGGTCGATAAACGCGGTCATGAGGTGCTCCAGAACAGCGGGAAACCGGGGTCAAACAGGGTGACGGGTCCGGCACCGGTTTCGATTTTTGTGGGGAAAGATACAGGGGCGGCGTGTTTGGTCAGT
>Ga0209121_10002904_pt1 | contig 17005 bp, 14 predicted proteins | sample Cruoilmetagenom3_FD_187292 | JGI IMG/M metagenome (GOLD analysis project Ga0209121, IMG submission 187292) | Oil polluted marine microbial communities from Coal Oil Point, Santa Barbara, California, USA - Sample 3 (SPAdes) (version 2) | ecosystem: Environmental > Aquatic > Marine > Oil seeps ... | reverse complement strand
TGGGTGACTGGTCGATTTGCGAACCTTGGCGTTGCCCGTGCGGTACTGCTGGCCGGAATGCTCGGCATATTACCTGCCCCCGATGCACAGGCCGATGATGCACGGGCGTTACTGGCGGCGAATGAAACGGTGCTGGCGTATGTCATCACGGGCGACCCGAGCATCGATGCGATCAGCGCGGCGGGCTTGCAAGGCCTTGGCGGTGTCCTGTTCGACCGCACCTCGACCGAGCCGGCGACCCCTGTCGGGGTCAACGTCGAAACCGACGAGTTGGCGTTCTATCCGATGCTGTATTGGCCGATAACCCCGCTGCAACAGATGCTGTCGGCGGCGGCGACGCAACGCCTTAACCGCTATTTGTCCACGGGTGGGATGATCGTCTTTGATACCCGCGATGCCCATCTCGGTAGTGGTTTTGGCGTGGTGACGGAAAACGGCCGGCTGTTGCAAAATCTGACCGCCGGACTGGACCTGCCGCCGCTGTCACCGGTGCCCGAGAATCATGTCCTGACCCGCGCTTTTTATCTGCTGGAAGACTTTCCAGGTCGCTGGGCTGGCCCCGATATCTGGGTGGAAACCTCGGACAGCACGCAGTCCGGCATTAATGCCAACCGGAACGACGGCGTTACACCCGTGGTGATCGGTGCCAACGACTGGGCTTCGGCTTGGGCGATCGCGGCGAACGGGCAACCGATGTTTCCCGTCGGGCGTGGTCTGACTGGCGAGCGGCAACGCGAAATGGCGCGGCGCTTTGGCGTTAATCTGGTGATGTATGTGATGACCGGAAACTACAAATCCGATCAGGTGCATGTGCCGGCGCTGCTGGAAAGGTTGGGGGGGTAATGGTCGATACCATCACCTACGCCCCGCTGCTCCCATGGCAATTGCTGATCGCAATTGCGCTCGCGAATGTGGTGCTGTTGGGATTTGCCGGTTGGCTGGGCTTGCGCGGATGGTTTTTGCGCGGGTTGGCGGGCGCGTTGTTGCTGGCCGCACTCGCGAAGCCCTCCTATAAGCAGGAGGACCGGACGCCGTTGGCCGATATTGTCTTTGTCGTCATTGACGAGACCGCCAGCCAGACCCTGCCTGAACGCTCGGAACAAATGGATACCGCTGTGCCCAAGATCATGGCACAGCTTGAGGCGCGCAGCGATGGGCCGCTTGAAGTGGTGCCCGTGACGGTGCGCGACGCGGGCGAGAATACGGCCGAACAAGGCACTTTGTTGTTCGGTGCACTCAGCGACGCTGCGGCGCAAGTATCCAAAGACCGGATCGCCGGTGCGATATTGCTTAGCGATGGTCGGGTGCATGACCTGACGCCTCCGGCGAACTTCCCCGCGCCGGTGCATCTGCTGCAAACCGGTCGCCCGCAGGACTGGGACCGCCGCGTGATCCTTGAAAACGCACCCGCCTTCGGGATTGTCGGCGAGAGTATCCAACTGACCTTGCGGGTCGAGGACTCCGGCGCGGTTCCTGCCGACGTTGGTCCGGCGGTTGTGTTTGCCTCGATTGACGGCGGCACCGAGCAACCGTTTCGCCTGCCGATAGGCGAAAGCGTTACCCTGTCGATGCAGTTGGAACATGCCGGCATTAACCTTCTGGATATTCGCACCCCCACGGCCAACGGTGAAATCACCGACCGCAATAACCGCGCCATCCAGCCCGTGAACGGTGTGCGCGATCGACTGCGCGTGCTGCTGGTATCAGGCGAGCCTTACGCGGGCGAGCGCACATGGCGCAACTTGCTGACCTCCGATGCCTCGGTTGATCTGGTGCATTTCACCATTCTGCGACCGCCGCAAAAGCAGGACGGTGTGCCGGTGTCGGAACTGTCGCTGATCGCTTTCCCGACGCGCGAGCTGTTCATGGAAAAGATCGATGATTTCGACTTGATTATCTTCGACCGTTATCGTCGGCGAGGGGTTCTGCCTGACCTTTATCTCGAAAACACTGCCCGATATGTGCGCGACGGTGGCGCCGTGTTGCTGGTGGCGGGACCTGCCTTTGCCGAGGTGGAAAGCCTCGCGCGGTCACCGATGCAGGCGATTTTGCCTGCCCTTCCAACTGGTCGGCTGGTCGAAGAAGGGTATACTCCGCGCCTCACCGATATCGGCGGGCGGCATCCGGTAACCGCAGGCCTGTCCGAAACCGCGCAGGAATGGGGGCGCTGGTTCCGCCTGATCGATTTGCAACCGCGCTCCGGCCACATTGTGATGGAGGGCGCACGCGACAAACCGTTGCTAATTCTCGATCGTGTCGACAAAGGGCGCATCGCAATCTTGGCGTCGGACCACGCGTGGCTATGGTCACGGGGATTCGAAGGTGGCGGCCCGCAACTAGAACTGCTCCGCCGTTTGGCGCATTGGTTGATGCAGGAACCACAGCTTGAGGAAGAAGTCCTGAGTGCAATCGCCAACGGCAAGCAAGTCACGGTCGAGCGCCGCTCGCTAGGGGATGGCGCAGCTAATATCACGTTCACCGGACCCTCTGGGCAGCAGGGGGTCGTCGCGCTGGATGAACAATCTTCCGGCGTATGGATGGCGGAGTTTGAAGCAACGGAGAACGGTGTTTACCGTATATCCGACGGTGACCTTGAAACAGTCGTCGCAGTTGGCCCCGCATCACCCAAAGAATTCGAACAACCCGTCGGCGCTAGCCCCGAACTGTTGGCTTTGGTCGACAAAACCGGGGGCGGGGAGTTCTCTCTGACCAACGGAGCGCCCGATATCCGCCGCACCCGCATCGGGCGTGTTGCCAAAGGTAACGGTTGGGCGGGACTGCCACGTCGCGAAGCTTATACGGTTAAGGATATTCGCCTGACGCCGCTGGCCCCCGGATGGCTGATATTGGTGCTGGTCGGGCTAATCGCCCTCGGTGCATGGCGGCTTGAAGGGAAGTAGTTAATCTTCCAGCAAGGCCACCCGCGACAGCGAATGGAACTCGCGCCGGTAAAGCATCATCACTGTCGCCAGCGTTGCGAGTATCAAGACCACCGGGCCAAGTAACCAGGCCAAAGCCGCCAGTGCGAAGTACATGGTGCGGATGCCACGGTTAAAGCTGCGCGCCGCGTAGATGTTCAACTTTGCAGCCTTATGCGCCATTTTCAGCGTTTTCGGATTGTTCGCATCGCCCTCCGGCACGGCGGCCATCACAACGGCGCAGTAGCCGAACAGACGGTGCGACCAGACAAATTTCAGGAAGGCACTGGACAGGATTAACACCACCAACAGGATTTTCACCTCCCAAACCGCAATCGGCGCCGCAAGTGATCCGGTAAGATCAGCGACGACGCCCTGCAGGCGATCGGCCTGACCAAGCAAAGCCACACACCCGCCGATCGCCAGCATTGACGCCGATGTAAAGAAGCTCGCACCTTGCCGGAGCGATGTCAGGATATTGGCGTCGAATATGCGGGCGTCACGACCAATCATGACCTCCATCCAGCGAAAACGGTATTCGGCGATCAACGAATGGGTCGAAGGGGAATCGGGACGGTCTCGTTCGATGAACCAACCCATCGCGCCCCAGGCAATAAGAATGGTTGCGAAGGCAATGTGGTCCCAGATACTGAACAGCGAGAATATATAGATTATATCGTTTTGCATGTGGCTTTTTACCCGCAACAAGAGGCTATGCAAATGCTAAAATTGGTAATATAAGGTTACCAATATAAAGGAAGCGAGGTAGCAAAATGGAATTGCCTGAGCCTAACTCTGAAATAATTGCACGCAAGTCAGATATTGTCGCGCGCCTTCAGGCTGTTTTGCCGATGGACGCTGTTATTTACGACGAACAAGAAGTTAAAGCCTACGAATGTGATGCGCTGTCCGCCTATCGCTGCCCGCCAATGTTGGCGGTGCTACCGGCGAGCACGGGAGAGGTCGCTGCCGTCCTGAAGATTTGCCATGAAGAAGGTGTTCCGGTTGTCCCGCGTGGCTCGGGCACGTCACTGGCTGGCGGGGCGTTGCCGACTTCGGATTCCGTTATTCTAGGGGTCGGGAAGCTGAGCAAGGTTCTCGAAACCAACTACGATGACCGGTATATACGGGTGCAAAGTGGCCGCACCAACCTTTCTGTAACCGGCGCTGTCGAGGCGTTGGATTTCTTCTACGCCCCTGACCCGTCCAGCCAGTTGGCCTGTGCGATTGCGGGCAATATCGCGATGAATTCCGGTGGCGCACATTGTTTGAAATACGGGGTGACGACGAACAACCTGCTTGGCGTGACGATGGTCACGATGCAGGGCGAGGTGCTGGAGATCGGTGGCGCTCATCTGGATGCTGCCGGTTACGACCTGCTGGGCCTCGTTTGCGGTTCCGAAGGGCAGCTGGGTGTTGTGACCGAAGCGACATTGCGAATCCTGCACAAACCCGAAGGTGCGCGACCGGTGCTGATTGGCTATGACAGCAACGAAGTCGCGGGGGCTTGCGTCTCCGACATAATCAAGGCCGGTATTCTGCCGGTTGCGATCGAATTTATGGACCGTCCGGTTATCCGCGCCACCGAGAATTTTGTCGGGGCAGGCTATCCCGACGTCGAGGCACTGCTGATTGTCGAAGTCGAGGGATCGGAAACCGAAATCAACGAACAGCTGACCCTGATCAAGGAAATCGCCAACCGCCACAATCCGGTAGAACTGCGCGAAAGTCAGAGCGCCGAGGAATCCGCCAATATCTGGGCGGGTCGCAAGGCCGCGTTCGGTGCGATGGGGCAAATCAACGATTACATGTGTCTCGACGGGACAATACCGGTCAGCCAGTTGCCGCTGGTGCTACGTCGCATTACCGAGCTTTCGGAAGAATACGGCCTAGCCGTCGGCAATGTTTTTCACGCCGGGGATGGCAATATGCATCCGCTAATTCTGTACGATGCCAACAAGCCGGGTGATCTGGAAACCTGCGAGAAAATGGGTGCGGACATTCTGAATCTTTGTGTCGAAGTTGGTGGTTGCCTCACAGGCGAGCACGGAGTCGGTATCGAAAAACGTGACCTGATGACGACGCAATACACCGACGCAGACATAGAAGTGCAGTTGGATGTCAAAGATGTGTTTGACCCCAAATGGTTGCTAAACCCTGCCAAGGTTTTCCCGCTTGCCAGCACTGAAAGCCGGAGGGTGGTATGACACCAGCGAACGAAATAGAACTGGCCGAAGCGATTGCCTCGGCACCCGGGCCCTTGCGGATTGTCGGCGGTGACACACGACGGATCGGACACGCGGTCGAAGGCACCACGCTTTCGACTGCGGGCATGACGGGTATCACTCTTTACGAACCCGGTGCGCTGACGATGGTTGCCAAGGCCGGCACACCGCTTGCTGAAATCGAAGCAGCATTGGCCGCCGAAAACCAGCGCTTGCCGTTCGAGCCAACCGACATGCGAGGCATCTACGGTGCAACCGGTCAATCGACAATTGGCGGAGTCGTGGCAACAAATAACTCTGGCCCTCGACGTATTCAGGCTGGCGGTTGCCGTGACAGCCTGATCGGTGTGCGCTTCGTTGACGGGCAAGGGAATGTGCTGAAAAACGGCGGGCGGGTGATGAAGAATGTCACCGGATACGATCTGGTTAAGCTAATGTCCGGCAGCTATGGCACGCTCGGCGTTTTGACCGAGGTTAGTTTCAAGGTGCTGCCAGCACCCGAAGCCTCGGCAACGGTGGTTGTTGAAGGATTGTCGGATCCGGAGGCGGTTGCGGTCTTGTCTGCGGCGCTCGGCTCGCCATACGACGTAAACGCGGCGGCGCATGTTCCGGCGACGGGGCAAACCGCGGTACGGGTCGAAGGTCTGGAAGGATCGGTGGCCTATCGCGCGGGCGAGCTGGTGAAAAAGCTTGGCGGAGCCGTGGCGGATTTTGACTGGACCAGCGTTCGTGACCTAAAGGACTTCGCTAGTCGCGAAGAAGACATTTGGAGGTTCTCGGTCAAGCCGTCAGACGGCCCAAAACTGGGCAGCGCTCTGCGTGACGCTGGCGCGATCGATGTCATGTATGACTGGGGCGGCGGGCTGGTTTGGGCTTTGACGCCAAAAGGCAGCGATATGCGTCCGGCTATGGGGGCAATCGGAGGCAATGCAACCTTGATACGCGGAAGTGGCGCGGCGGTATTCCACACCGAACCTGCCGCGATCCAGTTTCTTAATGAAGGATTGCGGATGAAGTTCGACCCTCGCAATATTCTGAACACCGGGCGGATGGGCTAAATGAAAACCAATTTCACTGACGAGCAGCTTCAGCAGCCGGCGATTCAGCGTGCAAACGAAATCCTGCGCACTTGTATCCACTGCGGGTTCTGTACCGCGACCTGCCCGACCTATCAGATTTTAGGCGACGAATTGGATAGCCCGCGCGGGCGTATCTACATGATCAAGGACATGCTGGAAAACGAACGCGTGCCGGACGAGAAAACCGTCCTCCACGTCGACCGCTGCCTGTCCTGTCTTGCATGCATGTCGACCTGTCCGTCGGGGGTGCATTATATGCATCTGGTCGATCACGCCCGCGAATATATTAACGACCACTATAAACGCCCGTTGTTTGATCGGGGTCTTCGTTTTGTGCTGGCGAAAATACTGCCCTATCCCGAGCGGTTCCGTTTCGCGATCATGGGCGCGTGGGCGGCTAAACCTTTCAAGTTCGCGCTTCCGGGCAAATTGCGTGCGATGGTAGACTTTGCGCCCGCCAAAATGCCGCCGCCAAGCGCGATGGACAATGTTCAGGTTTTCCCCGCCGAAGGTACGCGCCGCAAACGTGTGGCTTTGATGACGGGCTGTGCGCAACGCGCGCTCGACACTGATATCAACGAGGCGACTATTCGTTTGCTGACCCGTCACGGTTGCGACGTGGTGATTGCCAAAGGCATGGGCTGTTGCGGGGCGCTTACGCATCACATGGGTAAAACCGACGAGAGCCACCGCTCCGCGGCCAAGAACATCAACGCGTGGATGACCGAAGTGCATGGCGAGGGGCTGGATGCGATTGTCATCAACACCTCGGGCTGCGGGACGACCGTGAAGGACTACGGCCACATGTTCCGCAATGATCCATTGGCAGCCGATGCCGCGACGGTCTCGACGCTGGCAAAGGATATCTCGGAGGTTATGGCTGACCTGACGCTGGAAAATGTCGAAAAGCGCGACATTCGCGTGGCCTATCATGCGGCCTGTTCGTTGCAACACGGTCAGCAGATCAAACTGCACCCCAAACGCTTGCTCGCACAGGCCGGGTTTACGGTTCTGGAACCGCAAGATCCGCACTTATGCTGTGGCTCCGCTGGTACTTACAACCTGATGCAGCCTGAAATCTCGGGCGAGCTGAAAGCCCGTAAGGTTGAGACGTTGGAAGCTACCGACCCGCAGATCATTTCCGCTGGTAATATCGGCTGCATGATGCAAATTGGTTCGGGCACAGGCGTGCCGGTCGTGCATACGGTCGAGCTGTTGGATTGGGCGACAGGTGGGCCGAAGCCCGCGAAACTGGAAGGCCATACGTTTTAGGAGACCGCGTTGCAGATACCCGACGAATTTGTGCAATACATCGGTGTTGTCAGTGATCGCGGCTCCAAATACGCCGTGACTGCGGGGCGGGTGACGTCCGAAACAGATATCAAGACTTTCCTGAAACGTCTGAAGAAATCCAAGAAATTCGCCAAGGCCACGCACAATACTTGGGCCGCACGCTTGTCCGACGGGGCGGAAATCAAGAATGACGACGGCGAGGGCGGCGCCGGTATGATCATCCTGCAAATGCTGGCTCGCGAGGGGATCGTGGATGCCATTGTTGTCGTCACCCGCTGGTACGGCGGCACGCATTTGGGCGGAGATCGGTTTCGCCATGTGAAAACCTCTGTTCAGCATTTGTTCGATCAGCTAGGATCAGGCAAACCTTGATTTAGGGGCGCGCCGATGATCGCAGACATGATTACTGACATTCAAAACAGCCCCGATTGGATTGGCTATGGCCTTCTGCTGCTGGCCGTTGCCGCCATCCTGATTGTGACGCTTTACTTCGGGCGTCGTCGCGGTGCGTTGAAAGAAGCCCACGCCGAAATCGATGCCTTTTTGGAACGTATCGAAGAACAGGCCGGCGAAATCACCGAAGTCCGCCACTCGCTGTCGATTATGCGCACAGAAAACACCGGCTTGCAGACTTCGCTTGCGGGGCTTGCGGCGCTCGATAATCAACGGTTGGAACAGGGGCGGGACTTGGAGTTTGCTCGCAAGGAGTTGACCGACCGAACCGCCGAAGTTGCCCGCCTGAACGAAGCCCTTACACGTCAGGAACAGGCAAACGTCGAGAAAATCGCGTTGCTGAATTCGACCGGTGAAAAACTGAAAGGCGAGTTCAAGGCGCTGGCCGCCGACGTTATGCGCACCCACGGCGAGGACTTCGAGAAGTCCAACACCGAACGGTTGAAACAAACCCTGACGCCGTTGAAGGAACACATAGGACGGTTCGAAACCGAACTGCGCGAAGTTCACAAGTCCGCCGACAAAGACCGCGCCGCATTAAAGACCGAGATATTGAACCTGACCGCGCAAAGCTTGCAGGTGTCCGAGGAAGCCCACAACCTGACCCAAGCCTTGAAAGGTGACAGCCAGAAACAGGGCGCATGGGGGGAGATGGTTCTCGCCTCGATCCTCGACCGCAGCGGCCTGCGCGAAGGTGAGGAGTACGTCACCCAAGCCCATCACCGTGACGAGGCCGGGCGCTCCCTAAGGCCGGATGTGGTGGTGAACCTGCCGGGCGGGCGGCGGTTGGTTGTCGATAGCAAGGTCTCGATGGTGGCCTATGAGCGTTCGGTTAACGCCGACAATGCCGCAGCGCGCGACCTTGCGTTGAAGGCGCATGTGGCCTCGGTTAAATCCCATATCGATACCTTGTCCAAGAAGAACTACCACCAGCTTGACGATGGCTCGGTTGATTACGTTATCATGTTCATGCCGATCGAGAGCGCCTTCTCCGAGGCCGTGCGTGCCGATGACAATCTGGCCCTGTATGCGACTGAAAAAGACGTGGTGATCGCATCGCCGACCAATCTGATGGTGGCGCTGAAAACCGTCGAGAACCTCTGGTCCGTCGAGAACCGCAATCGCAACGCTATGGAGATCGCGAAACGGGCAGGGCTGCTTTACGACAAGTTCCATGGTTTCGTTGAGGACATGGACAAAATCGGCGCGCAGCTAGACCGTGCAAATGCTGCGCACACTTCGGCGATGGGCAAGCTGACCACGGGCAGCGGCAATCTGGTCAATCAGGCCGAGAAGCTGAAAAAGCTGGGCGCACGGGCAACAAAACAGCTCGATCTCGACCACGATTCCGACGATGACGATCTGCTTTTGGACACCCCCACCGAGGGGCCTTGAAACCCCGAAAACTTGGCATAAGTGTTGTAGTGTCGGATGCCACTGAATGGGTTCGACGCTGACAACGGCCCGTCCATGTCGGAGGGCCAAACTCTAGTATCGCTCTTGAAGGAGGATGCCTTATGCGCACGTACGATTTATCCCCGCTATACCGATCCACTGTCGGTTTCGACCGTCTGGCCAACATCATGGACAGCGTGAAAACCACAGATTCCGGCCAAAGCGGCTACCCCCCATATAACATCGAAAAAATTGGCGACGATTCCTACCGGATTTCTATCGCTGTGGCTGGTTTTACTGATGCCGACCTGACGATCGAGGCCCGCGACGGCCAGTTGATCATCTCCGGCAAGAAAACCACAGAAACCGACGAGCGCGAGGTTAACTATCTCCACCGCGGTATCGCGACACGCGCCTTCGAAAAACGCTTCCAGATGGCCGACCATGTTCGTGCCGTTGGCGCAACGACCGAAAACGGCTTGCTGCACGTCGATCTGGTTCGCGAGGTGCCCGAAGCCCTGAAACCCCGCAAGATCGAGATCGTTGCCGGTGGTCAGGTTGAAGGTGCCGTAGACGCCTAACACAGCTTTCTAAGGTTGTTCACACGCCCGCTCCGAATTCATCGGGGCGGGCTTTTTTGTGCCTTCGGCGGGTGTTTGCCGGAAAGTTCGGCTCTCCGGATATTGTGGTGCCAAAATCAGATACCTCTGTTATCATTTTCCCAACCTATGTTTCGGAGGCTTGCTATGCGCACCAGTTTTAACCGTTTTATCACGACCTTAACCCTGTCTTTCGCCGTTATGGCGGGCAGTGTTCACGCGGCCGATCTGGCGGTGATTATCAGCAACGGCGATTACGATAACCTTTCCGACGAACGGAAGGTCACCCGCGAACATCAAAATCTGGTGACGGCTTTCAGGACCCAAGGCTACGAAGTTATCGACGGCCTCAACCTGTCACGACGCGAAATGCAGGCCTTGGTGCAGCGCGCCGATGACATTGCAGATAGCGTTGCGAGCATTGTGGTTTTGGCGTCTGCAAACATCGTCACAGACAACCGGCAAACTTGGGTTCTGCCGACTGACATCGACGGCGATACGGCAATTCAGGCCGCTTTTGGTGCGCCGACACTGGATGTGTTCCTGTCGCTTGCGGCCAACAAACCGGGTCACGGCTTTGTCTTCCTTGGCGTCTCAGAAGATGAAACCAGCCGCGCCAGTACGCTGCGGGCCGGTGTAGGGGATGCCGACATTCCGCAAGGTGTGCTGCTGGTAAATGGCCCGGCGGACGAAGTTGCATCGCTGTTGCGCAACAACCTTTTAACCAGCCGTCAGCCTTTGACGGTTGGCTTGGCCAATGCGTCCAAGGTTACGGCTCAAGGGTACGTATCGCCAGATATCGGGTTGCTGCCTGCACAGGTTACAACGGAAGTTCCAGCCGGAAACTGGGTGGATTTCGTTGCGGAGCAGGCGCTCTGGGCGGTGGCTGATCGCAGCAATGCCCGCGCAGATTTTGAGGAATACCTACGTCGTTTCCCAACTGGCGTATATGCTCAGGCGGCGCGGCAGCGGCTTGCCGGTCTGGCGCCACCCATCGTGGCCCCGACAGCGGAAAGCATCGAGGCAGCCATGCACCTCAGTCGTGACGAGCGTCGTGCGGTGCAATCAAACCTGACGCTGCTCGGCTATGATACCCGCGGCGTTGACGGAATTCTTGGCGCTGGCTCACGTGCGGCGATATCCGCGTGGCAGCGAAGTCAGCGGTTCGAGGGCACGGGCTATCTCAACGCCACCCAGTTGTTGCAACTACAACAACTAGCCGACGTGCGCCGCACCGAAGTCGAAGCCGCAGATCGTCGGTATTGGAACGCTTCTGGTGTGCATGGTGACCGCGCAGGGCTGCAAGCCTATCTCGAGAAATACCCTAACGGCTTGTTCGCCGATCAAGCCCGCGAAGCGCTTGCCGAACTCGACGCCGCTGACCTTACCCGCGCCGACAATGCCGCCTGGAGCCTTGCCGTTGGCGGCAACTCTGCTGACAGCTATCGGGCCTATCTGGAGCAATACCCCGAAGGTATCTATTCGACTATCGCTCAACAGCGGATCCTGTCGCTAGACCCCGCAGGTGGGCTTGATGGCAAAGATGACCTCGCCCAAGCGCAAGAGGATCGTTTGCAACTAAACACTGCAACGCGTCTGCTTATCGAGGGCCGTCTCAGAAACGCAGGCTTTGATCCGGGTACGGTCGACGGCGTATTTGACGCAAACACCCGCAAGGCGATCCGTAAATACCAAAAGGCAAGAGGACTGGATTCGACTGGCTATATCGATCCGGGAACCATTCGTTCCCTGCTACTGGGATAAACCCACGCAATAAAAAAGCCGCGCAAAACCTGCGCGGCTTTTTAAATAAGAAATGTCGAGGGAAATTAACCCTGACGCGCCTTGAAGCGTGGCTGTGTTTTGTTAATCACGTAAACACGGCCCTTGCGACGAACAACGCGGCAATCGCGGTGACGCGCCTTCAGGGAGCGAAGCGAATTCTTGACTTTCATAGTCTCTCTCCTATCAGCGGCGCGACGGGGCGCCTGTTAATCTTGTCTCCATCCCTGCGGGGGGAATGGTGGGCGTAACTGGGATTGAACCAGTGACCCCTTCGATGTCAACGAAGTGCTCTCCCGCTGAGCTATACGCCCGAAAAGCAACAAGTGCTGCCGAAGCAACACTCGTGTGTGGTGTCTATAAAAGGAGTCGCGCGGCTGTTCAAGGCCTTTTGCACAGAACCGACCTAGGTTATTATCACCGCGACAGCCTTAGCCGGAGGATATGCTCGATGGGCGAGATTTACACCCTCAAAACACCTGAATCCGCGCAATCCTGCGTGGTTTTCAGCTCGCCACACAGTGGATCGCGGTATCCGTCTGAATTTTTAGCGGCAAGCCGACTTGATTCTCTGGCAATCCGCAGCTCCGAAGATGCCTTTGTTGACGAATTATTTGCCGAAGCTCCGAAATATGGCGCGCATCTGCTGCTCGCCCATGCCCCGCGCGCCTTCATTGACCTCAATCGTAGCGCCGACGAACTGGACCCGGCGATTGTGCGCGGTGCCAAACGCGGTCTTGGCAATCCGCGGGTAGAGGCCGGCCTTGGCGTGATTCCCCGTGTCGTCGCCAATGGCCAGGTGATCCGGAGCGGTAAGATCCCCATGTCCGATGCGCAGGACCGTATCGCCAAATACTATACGCCCTATCACGATTGCCTTGCCGACGTGCTTTCCCGCCAAAAGACAGTACACGGTATGGCGGTGCTGATCGATTGCCACTCCATGCCGCAGGGCGCGCTGGACAATGCGCCGCTGGTGCGGCGTCGGCTTCCAGATATTATTCTGGGCGACAGGTTTGGTGTCACCAGTGATCGTTGGTTGCTGGATGCTGCTTGCGAGATATTTGAAGCTGCGGGTTTTGTCGTTGCCCGTAATGCACCGTTTTCTGGTGGTTATATTACGCAGAATTACGGGCGCCCGCGACGGAGTATTCACGCTTTCCAGATAGAGATCAACCGCGCGCTTTACATGGATGAAGTCAACATCGAGAAGCGCGGAGATTTCGATGAAATCCGTGCGGCCCTGTCAAATGTCACCCGTCAACTGGCGCTGCTCGGCCCTGCACCTGTGGCTTTGGCAGCGGAATAACGGCCAAAAAAAAGGCCGCAACAATGTGCGGCCTCAAGTCTAGGGAGGAAGTTCCCCTCAGGGAACTAACGATGCGAACATCGAATAAGGGAGTATTTACACCGCACCGCAGCAAAGTCAATGCTGCACTGCAAAGCAAATTGGTTAACTGAATTAAGTTGTGTCATTTTCGCAACCCGCGACCCTTTTGAATCGCCGATTTACCAAACTTCGCACGAATTTTATCCGTAGCGCGTTCCGCCGCCGCCCGTTTGGGTGCGTCAGGATTCGATAGATCGCCGGCAAAATCGGCGCTGTCCGCATCGGAAAGCACGCTAATTCCGACGCCGATCAGGCGAAACGGACCGTTTGGCAGTTCTTTTTCAAGCAACGGCCGCGCGGTTTCATAGATCACTTCGGCCAATTGGGTCGGCTCGCGCAACGTCACTCGCCGCGTCAGTTGCCGGAACTTGGCGGTTTTTAACTTTAACGTCACAACAATCCCGGCCGTATCCCGCGCCTTGGCGCGATCCGCGACCTGTTCGGTCAATCGCCACAAATGCCCGTCCAGAATTTCGACGCTCGAAGTATCCGCGTTGAACGTGGTTTCCTTGGAAATGCTTTTCACTGGCGCGTTCGCCGAAATCCGCCGCCGGTCCTCGCCGCGCGCCAGATGATACAGCCGTTCCCCCATCGCCCCGTATCGTTCGGACAAATCCTTGCGATCCCGCCGCGTAATATCGGCGATAGTACGTATCCCGTCGCGCTCCAGATTTTGCCGCGTCACCGCGCCCACGCCCCAGATGATCCCGATCGGCTGCTTTTGCAAAAAGTCGAAGGTTTCGGCCTTGCCAATCACCGACAGCCCGCGCGGTTTATCCAGATCCGAGGCGATCTTGGCCAGAAACTTGTTGTGCGACAGACCGACGGAGCCCGATATCCCCAGCTCCTGTTCCATCCGCTGCACCAACCGCGCCATTTGTGTCACCGGCGGGTGGCCATGAAGGCGCGTCGTGCCGGTCAAATCCATAAACGCCTCGTCCAGCGACAGGGGCTCGATCACCGGCGTCAGCTCCTTCATCATCTCGCGAATAGCGCGGCTAACTTCGACATAAACCGACATCCGCGGCGGCACGATCACCGCCTCTGGACACAGCTTACGCGCCTGAAACATCGGCATCGCCGAGCGCACGCCTTTGATGCGCGCGATATAACAGGCCGTCGTCACAACCCCGCGCGTGCCCCCGCCAACGATCACGGGTTTGTCCTTCAGGTCGGGGTTATCGCGCTTCTCGACCGAGGCATAAAACGCGTCGCAATCCATATGGGCGATCGACAGGCCGTAAAGTTCCGGGTGGCTGACAATACGTGGCGAGCGGCAGTTCGGGCAACGCTCCCCGCCCTGAAATTCCGTTAGACAGTCGCGACAAAGGCTAGGGAGGTTCCGGCTCATTGGCGCTCAGGCTCCGTTCCACTGCACCCAACGGCCGTGGAAATCCATGCGGCCCAGATCACGGGTCTCGCCGCCGGGCCAGAGGTTTAACGTAATCGCGGCGCTCCCGCGTTGTCCGTCCGCCTCGGCTCGCAGCCATGCAAGCGGCGTTTCCGGCGTCGCCTCGGCCCCTGCCGCCGCGATCATCGCCTCACCCTTGGCCTGATCCTCGTCCGTCAGATATTGCCACATGATCGAGTGGTAGATCACCCGCGTCGCGCCCGCCACGGGCTTTAACCGCCGCGCCAAAAACGCCAGCGCATCTTCTTTGTGCACGACATGTCCCGCCTCGCAGGCAAGATCGATAGCGCGGTTGGTATTCTCGATCCGCGCGGCCTGATCCGGCCAGATGTAGGACATCAGGCGCAACCGGTCTTGCGGACTACAAGGGTCGAGCGGATTGAGGTCACAAGCCTCACGCCCCACCACCTTGATATCTACACGCGGCGGCAAGGGCCCCCGCCATTCGGGAGTCAGCCGCACAGTTGCATCGCTTGGCCCCCAGACCGCGCCGTTTAGTTCCAGTGCAAAGCTGTCCCAGTTCAGGTTCAACCCGGTGCTCGCGCCGATCTCGGACATGATCAGCGGCAATCCGGTCTCGCTAGCGATCAAATGAAACCCCGGGATAAGCGCGCAAGACCGCCGTATTTCGTTCGTCTGCGGCGGCGATTCCATCCACGCCAGAATATGCTGGTGATGCTCTCGCAGGGCGCTATCGACGGCGCGCCAAAGTTGGTCGGCGTCCGTCTGGTTTGGCGGATAGGCCGCCGTCAATCCTGCATCACGGCCTTGCAGGACCAGTGAATTCAGCGCTCCCGCCAATCTCAATGCCACCGCGCCGGACCGAAAATTATCGTAACCATCCCAACCATACAGCGACGCCCCGACAGGGTGATCGTCGCCCATGTTCTTTGCAAGCAACCGCAGTAAAAGCGCTGTGAAGTCCGATCCCAAATCCTCGCAAGACCGTGCTTGATGCAAAAAGGCTTCGGCGGGTTGGCTCATCCAAATTTGTCCCGCAACTTTTGCAGCGGAGAGCGTGTGTCTTCAACCACAGCCTCAACCTCTTTGGGCTTATCGACTTTCGAGACCTTTGCCGGCCGCGCGGGCACCACCCGCAAGGCCACCGCATTCATAAAACGCGCGGCTTCCCCGTTGGCCAGATCCGGCGCACCATCACCGATCCCGCGTAACAAATCGTCCAGCCAGTCGGCATCTGCCTTGGCAAAATCATGCAACACATAGGCCGCCACGCGGTCCTTATGCCCCGGATGCCCGATCCCGAGCCGCACCCGCTGATACGTGTCCCCGATATGCTGGTGCATCGAGCGTAACCCGTTGTGCCCCGCATGCCCGCCACCCATCTTCACACGGCATTTTCCGGGCGCTAGGTCCAACTCGTCGTGGAAAACTGTCACATCTTCGGGCGTCAGTTTGTAAAAGCGCATCGCTTCGCCAACGGACTGGCCGGACAGGTTCATGAACGTCTCGGGCTTCAGCAGAATCACCTTCTCGCGGCCCAAACGCCCTTCGGAGACCTTGCCCTGAAACTTGTTCCGCCAAGGCGCAAAACCATGGTCGGCGGCGATCCGGTCCAGTGCCATAAACCCTATGTTATGCCTGTTACCGGCATATTTCGAACCGGGGTTACCAAGGCCGACAAACAGTTTCATATTCATAGCTCCAACGAAAAACGCGCCACCCTGAGGCGACGCGTTTTCTTTATCATAAGAAGTCGGTTAAGGAAATTATTCCTCGCCGCCCTCGGCTGCCGGTGCTTCAGCAGCTTCTTCTGCTGCCGCATCTTCAGCTTCTTCCTCGGCGCTTAGGCCACGAGGTGCTGCGATGCTGGCAATAACGAAGTCACGATCCGTAATCATCGGACGCGTGCCTTCCGGCAATGTGATGTCAGACATGTGGATTGTGTCGCCCATGTCAACTTCGGCCAGATCGACTTCGAGGTGATCAGGAATGTTACCGGCGGTAACTTTCAGCTCAACTTCGTTACGAACAACAACCAGTGTGCCGCCCGCTTTCAGACCAATGGATGTTTCCTCGTTCAGGAACTGAACAGGGATCGCCAGGTTGATGCGGGATTTGGCGGACAGGCGCAGGAAGTCTACGTGGCGCGGCAGATCGTTTACGACGTCACGCTGGACGCCACGACAAATCACACGCTGCTCTTTGCCATCGACAACGAGTGTCAGAAGGGTGGACAAGAAGCCACCTGCTTTGAGCATTTTGAAAAGTTCGTTGAACTTCACTGTGATCGCGACGGGCTCTTCGCCGCCACCGTAGATTACTCCGGGCACTAGGTCTTCACGGCGTGCTGCGCGGGCGGCCCCCTTGCCAGTTCCTGCGCGTACCGAAGCTGCGAGAGTTTTGTTCTCAGCCATTGGATTTCTCCTTTAGAATTACAATTACGGCGATCCTCCAAGGGTGTAAGCGCCGAACGAAGAGCGCCATATAGGGGAAAACGGG
>Ga0209121_10002903_pt1 | contig 17007 bp, 12 predicted proteins | sample Cruoilmetagenom3_FD_187292 | JGI IMG/M metagenome (GOLD analysis project Ga0209121, IMG submission 187292) | Oil polluted marine microbial communities from Coal Oil Point, Santa Barbara, California, USA - Sample 3 (SPAdes) (version 2) | ecosystem: Environmental > Aquatic > Marine > Oil seeps ... | reverse complement strand
ATTTCTGTTTCTTGCGAAATAGAAACTACCGAAAGAAAACATGCCAATACAAAAATTAGAGACTTCATAATTTATAGTTTTTTATAATTCTTGACTTTAGAATTAGTTATAGCAATATCAATAACATCTTTCATTTCTGAAACATAATGAAAAGTTAACCCTTTTAAGTATTCCGGCTTAATTTCCTCAATATCACGTCTATTATCTTCACAAAGTAATATTTCTTTTATTCTTGCACGCTTTGCAGCAAGAATTTTTTCTTTAATTCCGCCAACAGGTAAAACTTTTCCTCTTAACGTAATTTCTCCTGTCATTGCCAGGCTCTTTTTTACTTTGCGTTGTGTATATAAAGATACTAAAGAAGTTAACATAGTAACTCCTGCACTTGGTCCATCTTTAGGAGTTGCACCTTCAGGAACGTGAATATGCACATTGTATTTACCAAAAACATCTGGATCTACACCTAATTCTTCAGCATTTGCTTTAATATATTCCATAGCAATAGTTGCAGACTCTTTCATGACTTTACCAAGGTTACCAGTAATGGTCATAGCGCCTTTACCTTTAGAAAGTATAGACTCTATAAACAATATATCACCTCCTACTCTTGTCCAAGCCAATCCTGTAACAACTCCTGCTACATTATTGTTTTCGTATTTATCACGTTCTAGTTTAGGTCCTCCAAGAACTTCAATAATATCTTCATTAGATACTTTTATGTTGTACTCTTCTTCCATTGCTATACTTTTAGCAGCATAACGTACCATTTTAGCAATTTGTTTTTCTAAACCACGAACACCAGACTCTCTAGTATAACCTTCTACAATTTTTTCTAACTGTGGTTTTCCTATTTTAAGATGTACATCTGTTAAACCATGTTCTTTTAACTGTTTTGGTAGCAAATGGCGTTTTGCTATTTCTACTTTTTCTTCAATAGTATATCCTGTTACGTTAATAATTTCCATTCTGTCCAGTAAAGCTGGTTGAATGGTAGATAAACTATTAGAAGTTGCAATAAACATTACTTTAGAAAGGTCAAATCCCATTTCTAAAAAGTTATCATGAAAATCACTGTTTTGTTCTGGATCTAACACTTCTAACAACGCAGAAGAAGGATCTCCTTGATGCGAGTTAGAAAGCTTATCTATTTCATCTAGAACAAAAACTGGATTTGCTGTTTTTGCTTTCTTCAAGTTTTGTAAAATTCTTCCTGGCATAGCACCAATATAGGTTTTACGATGTCCGCGAATTTCTGCTTCGTCACGTAAACCACCAAGAGACATACGTACATACTCTCTACCAAGAGCTTCTGCTATAGATTTACCTAATGAAGTTTTACCAACACCTGGAGGTCCGTAAAGACAGATAATTGGTGATTTCATATCATTACGCAATTTAATAACTGCTAGGTGCTCTATAATACGTTTTTTAACATCATCTAAACCATAGTGGTCTCTATCTAATATTTTTTTAGCACGTTTTAAATCAAACTTATCTTTAGAAAACTCATTCCAAGGTAAATCTAAAAACAGTTCTAAGTAATTACGTTGTATAGAGTACTCTGCAACTTGCGGATTCATACGTTGCATTTTAGATAACTCTTTCTTAAAATGCTCTGCTACTTTATCTTCCCATTTTTTAGTTTTAGCACGTTGACGCATTTCTTCTATTTCTTCACCAGACGAAACTCCTCCACCAAGTTCTTCTTGAATGGTTTTCATTTGTTGGTGTAAAAAATACTCACGTTGCTGTTGGTTCATATCACTTTGAACCTTTAATTGAATATCGTTTTTAAGTTCCATTTTCTGAAACTCTACATTCATATACTTTAATGTTGCTAAAGCACGTTCTTTTAAATCATTGTTTTCTAATAAAAGTTGCTTTTCTTTTACAGAAAGATTCATGTTAGAAGATACAAAATTTATTAAAAACGAATTGCTTTCAATGTTTTTAATAGCAAAAGAAGCCTCACTAGGAATATTAGGACTGTCTTTAATAATTTGAAGCGCTAGGTCTTTAATAGATTCTATAATAGCATCAAACTCTTTATTTTCTTTAGCAGGTCTTGCTTCAGGAACCTCACGAATAGTAGCATTCATGTATGGCTCTTCTGTAATTACTTCTGCTACTTTAAAACGTTTTTTACCTTGTATAATAACGGTTGTATTACCATCAGGCATTTTTAAAACACGTAAAATTCTAGCAACCGTTCCTGTTTCGTGAATATCTCCAGCTTTAGGGTCTTCTACAGCTTCATCCTTTTGTGCAACTACACCAATAACTTTGCTTCCTTTGTTAGCATCGTTAATTAGTTTAATAGATTTATCTCTTCCTGCTGTAATAGGTATAACCACTCCTGGAAACAAAACCGTGTTTCTTAAAGATAGAATTGGTAAGGTTTCTGGTAATTCTTCGTTATTTATTTTTTCTTCATCCTCTGGAGTCATTAACGGAATTAATTCTGAATTCTCATCAAAATCCTGTAATGACAAACTGTCAAGGCTTAATAAATTAGATTTCTTCATATATGTATTTAAGTCATATTGTCATTATTTAAAATAATACCAAAATGATTTTAGTTTAAAGTTATTAATAAAATTTCTTATATAACCATGCATATCAGCAAATTAACAACATTTACTAAGCATGTATCTGCCCTATTTAAGTCAATTAATATGCCAATAAATAGAAATAATTAGAAACTTTTTATTTAAAAACTGTAACATTTTATCTTTATGCATATCTATACTATAACAATTTGAATTAATTTTTTGTCACTAACCAACCAAAATATCGAGCAGCTCATAGCGCTATGTAAATCTAATGACCAATTTGCGCAATTAGAAATTTACAACAGGTACTATAAAGCAATGTTTAACGTAGCATACAGAATTGTAAAAGATAGATTTGAAGCAGAAGATATTATGCAAGATTCTTTTCTTAAAGCTTTTACAAAACTAGATACTATAAAAGACAGTATCACTTTTGGTGCGTGGCTAAAACGAATTGTAATTAACAACAGTATTTATCATTTTAATAAAAATAATAAGTACCAAGAAGTTCCTTTAGATGATGTGTTGTACAAAACAGAAGATCATGATGGTGTTTCTAGTGATTATAAGTTTACCAACTTAAAAGCACAACAGGTTTTAGAAACTATGAAATTACTAAAAGATAATTATCGTATTGCGCTAACCTTAAACCTTATTGAAGGATATGATTACGAAGAAATATGTGAAATCATGAACCTATCCTACGCTAATTGTAGAACTACCATTTCAAGAGCTAAAGAAAGTTTACGAAAAAAATTACAGCTTGTTGCACATTAACAGTAAGTACTAATAATTAAAAAATTAACGCTTTCGCGGAAACTAAATATGAAAAAAGACCAGATAGATACACTCTTTGATAATTTAAAAGATGATTTTGATGTAGCCATGCCTAGTCTAAATCATGAGCAAAGATTTGCTAATAAATTAAAACAGCAAAGACTAGCAAATACCTCTAAGAAAGCAAAAAATAATTTTTGGAAACCTTTTCTTGGTATTGCTGCCACACTAGCAATTTTAGTTACTGTTTTTGTTACAACACAACAAGAAGAAAAAGCTTATGATTTAGCAAGTATATCACCAGAAATGGCAGAAACTCAAAATTTCTTTACCACAACAATTGCAAGCGAATTAACAAAACTAGAAACCGAAACCAACCCAGAAACAAAATTATTAGTTGCAGATGCTATGATGCAAATGCAACGATTAGAAAAAGAATACACTGACTTAAAAAAAGACCTGTCTGAAAGTGGTGAAGATAAACGCGTTATTTATGCCATGATTAGCAATTTTCAAAATAGAATAGACATTCTTGAAAACACCTTAACCCAAATAGAAAATATTAAAAAATTAAAAAATAGCACTAATGAAAACAGTACTACTATATAAAATAACCATAGTATTTTTACTTATTCCTATACTACTTGTAGCAAACAATGATCCTGTTGCTAAAGGAAAGCATACTAGAGAAAAAGTTATTACAAAAGAATTTTCTGTAAACGCAGACGCTACCTTAAAGGTAGATAATAGTTATGGTAATATAGATATTGTTACTTGGGAAAAAAACCAAATAGCAATAGAAGTCACCATTACCACTAACGGAAACGATTTAGAAAAAGTAGAAGAAAAATTAGAAGAGATTACTGTAAGTTTTAACGCATCTCCTAGCCTAGTTTCTGCAAAAACTATTTTTAGTAAAAACAAATCAAACTCTTGGTTTAAATGGAACAACAGCAACAACGTAAACATGAAAATTAATTATGTTATAAAAATGCCTATAACCAACCATGTAAACCTAAGTAATGATTACGGAAACATAAACTTAGACAAGCTAAAAGGAAAAGCAATAATAAACTGTGATTACGGAAAAATCACCACCAAAGAACTTTTAGCAGACCATAACGATATTAATTTTGACTATTCTAATAATTGCTATTTTGAATATATAAAAAGCGGAAAAATTACTGCAGACTATAGTGGTTTTACACTTGCAAAAGCTAAAAAAATAAACATTGAAGCAGACTATACTAAATCTGTAGTTGAAATTGCAGAAGAAGTCACTTATAACTGTGATTATGGTTCTGTGCTTATTGAAAAAGCAAACAATATTTCTGGAGATGGAGACTACCTTACTACACGTATTGGAGACCTTTACAAAAACCTAAACATTAATGCAGATTATGGGTCTATAAAAATTGACAACATAACTGCTAATGCTAAAAACATACATATAGAATCCGATTACGTTGGTATAACCATTGGTTACGATGCTTCCTATAACTTTAGTTTTAATATAGATTTAGAATACGCTTCCTTAAGAGACTATGAAGACTTAGAATTCACTAAAAAACATGTAGAATCTACCGATAAATATTACCAAGGCTATCATGGTAATGACAACTCAGGAAATACACTTAAAATATCTTCAGATTACGGAAGCGTAACACTAAAGAAAAACAAATAATCATCAATCAAAAAACGAATATTATGAAACGTTCAAAATCATTTCAAAAAACACTCTTATTTTTAGCAACCATCTTGCTTACTACACAAATACAAGCACAATCTTGGTTTAATAATAAAGTAAAAGGAAACGGAAATATTACCACTATGACTAGAACCACTAGTGATTATGATGCTATAGCTTGTGCTGGATCTATGGATTTTATTTTAGTGGAAGGGCAAGAAGGTAAAATAACCTTAGAAGGAGAATCTAACTTACTAGAGCATATTGTTACAAAGGTTAAAAACAACACCCTTATTGTAAAAGTAGAAAAAGGAGTAAATATTAGCGAAAGCTATAATAAAACCATTAAAATAACCATTCCTTATAAAGACATACAAAAAGTGTCTCTTACAGGTTCTGGTGACTTGTGGAATACAAATACCATTTCAGAAAACCACCTAGAAGTAGATTTAACAGGATCTGGTGATGTTATTCTAGATATAGACACCAATAATGTTTCTGGAAGCGTAACAGGTTCTGGTGATGTAACTTTAAAAGGAAAAACAACAAACCTAGAAGCTAGTGTAACTGGTTCTGGTGATTTTAATGGTAATCATTTACAAGCAGAAAATACAGAAGTAACCGTAACAGGATCTGGTGATGCAGAAGTAGTAAGTACAGAAACTTTAAAAGCAAGAGTTTCTGGTTCTGGAGATATTGAATACTCTGGAAATCCTAAAAAAGAAGATACCAAAGTTGCTGGTTCTGGTAGTATTAGTAGTAATTAGTTGTTAGCTATTAACTGTTAGTGAAAATATAAAAACCGAAACTATAAGTTCCGGTTTTTTTTTTGAATAAAAGTAGATTTTAAATGGATACGTCTTTCCGACTACAATGGAGGAATCTTTATTATATTAACTACTTATGATAGATTTCTCGACAAGCTCGAAATGACAGTGAAACTTCAAAAGGTCAACCTCGTTTAAAAATCTTAAATATTATAAAGAAGCAAGATGTCATTCCGATTTCAATGGAGGAATCTTTATTATTTTAACTTCTTAAGATCGATTTCTCGACAAGCTCGAAATGACAGCGCAACTTCGAAATGACAAACAAATTTTAGAAAGCGTTCAAACAAAAAAAAAAAAAAAATCCGAAGCGTTTGCTTCGGATTTTTTTATAGTTTTATTTTTAAAACAATTAATATGTTAAGTCTACAACTCCTTGAGAAAGGCTTAAATCTGCTCCATCTGTTCTAGAAACAATACCTCCAAAACTACCTTGTATTACTCCTCCTGAATTAACAGTTATTGTATTTGTGAAGTCATCAAATCCGTCTGTATTAGGAAAATACTCTCCATTATTTAATGTTAATTTAAAATTTTGCATAACATCTACTCCTGTAGCATTTTCAGCTAATTCAAAATAGATTAAATAATTTGCTCCATTCTCTAAGTTACTTCCATTAACGGTTATTACACCAGAACTTAAATCTGCACTATTTGTTATAAAGTCAATATTTAAAGTTCCTGCAGTAACACTTAAATCTCCAGAACTAGAGCTATTAAAATTACAATCTCCTAAACCATCAATAATACTTTGTAAACTTCCGTCTGCATCACCACATTGTGCTATTTCGTTTTGTAAAGCTGCTTTATAGGCATTACATAAAGAGGTATTTGTATTATCTGCATTATAAGCACTTTCTGCAGCATCTGTTGCTGTCTGTGCTGTTTCACAATTATTATTAGCAGCAGGACAATTTAAAGAATCTAACAAGGTTTGTATAGCTCCTGTATTATCACCACACGAATCAATCATGTCTTGCAAAGCTTCTGCGTAAGCATTACAAATCACAGCATAATTTGCATCATCTGTAGGTGTTGTTGCATACGTTTGAGATATTTCAGAAAGGTTTTGTGTAGCTTCTACACAGGTTAATTCTGTTTCTTCATTTCCTGTAGCAAAATCTCCTTCTAATGGTTCATCATCACAAGAAACGAATGTAAACACAAACAAGGATACAATAAAAATACTAGCAATTTTTAGGCTCTTCATAAATTTTTTGTTGAAATTAATTTTTATAAGTAACAAACATAGTAAAATATTTTAATTTACTTGTTTTTTAGGCACTCTAAGCAGGAGCACTATTCCTGCTAAAAAGAAAACAAATAAAAATAATATAGCATTACGCATACTTCCTGTTATTTGGTCAATGGTTGCAAATATTACCATACCTATTACAATTCCTATTTTTTCTGCTACATCAAAAAAGCTAAAATAAGAGGTCGTGTCTTCGGTTTCTGGTAAAAATTTAGAATAAGTAGATCGTGCTAACGCTTGAATTCCTCCCATTACCATACCAACAATACTTGCTGCTACATAAAATTGAAACGGAGTATGCATAAAATACGCATATACACATAAAGCCATCCAGATTACATTTACTACAATAAGAGTTTTTATGTTTCCGAATTTTGAAGAAGCTTTTGAGGTTAAAAAAGCACCAAGTATTGCTACTAATTGAATTACTAGAATACTAACAATCAATCCTACGGTTTTATCTTCATTTGTTCCCCAAGCAATTTCTTCTTCGCCAAAATATACTGCAACTAACATAATGGTTTGTACAGCCATACTAAACACAAAAAAGGCAATTAAATAGCGTTTTAATCTTAGATTTTCTTTTAACTGTTTCCAGACTTGTCTTAACTCTTTTAACCCATTAAAAACAACATCTTTAGTTACTTTATGTCCTGAAGAAACACCACTTGGCAGAATATAAAAAGTGTATTGACTAAATAAAATCCACCATAGACCTACTGTAATAAAAGAGTATCGCATCATTTGCATTTTATCTTCTCCATTGTCTTGGGTCATTACCATTGCTAAATTGATTAACAATAACAATACACTACCAACATAACCAAAACTAAATCCCTTAGCACTAATACTATCTTGTTGTTCTGGATAGGCAATATCTGGTAAGTAGGAGTTATAAAACACCAAGCTTCCCCAATACCCAATTAAACCCATAAAATAAAATAACAAACTTAAATGTATATTTTCTAGACTAAACCAGTATAAACCAATACAACCTAAACCACCAACGTAGCAAAAGAATTTCATAAAATTCTTTTTATTACCAACATAATCTGCAATTCCGGAAAGAATTGGAGATGTAAATGCAACTACTAAAAAAGTAAAAGCGGTTACGTAGGTAATTAATGCTGTGCTTTTAAAATCCATACCAAATGCGTGTACGGTTTTTATTTCGGAAAGAAATAAAGCAGAATAGAATATAGGAAATATAGAAGATGCAATGGTAAGTGTGTAAACAGAATTTGCCCAATCATAAAAAGCCCAGGCATTTAGAAGTTTTTTACTTCCTTTTTCAAATGTATTCATAAATATTTTTTACTAAAAAGAAACTTTAAATTACAAGACTAAAAAGCTTTCGTTTTTTATTGTATGAGTTTTAAAACCTCCTTTTTATTTCTATAATTTTCAATAAAAAAGCCGCTCTTTTTAAGAGCAGCTTGTAAAGTAAACAAATATTTTTTAATTAGTAAGAGAAACTAGTAATTGGTCTAAAAGATTGCACACCAAACTTTTTAGCTTCTTCTATAGCTTGTGGTGCTAATTCTTTTAAATCAGCAATTCTACTATCGTTAGATGGATGCGTACTTAAAAACTCTGGAGTAGATTCTCCTCCACTATTCGCTTTCATTCTAACCCAAAGATTAGAAGCTTCTGTAGGGTTATAACCAGCAATTCCCATTAAATACAAACCTATTTTATCTGCTTCTGTTTCATGACTTCTACTAAAAGGTAACATACCTAATACATTAGAACCAACACCATAGTATTGGTTAAAAGCATCTCTACTTTTATCATCTTGAATAGCAACATTTCCTGCAATAGCTAGTCCTTGTTGTATATAAGAAGCACTCATACGTTGTTGTCCATGATTTGCTAAAGCGTGTGCTACCTCATGACCCATAATTGCAGCAACACCTGTTTCGTTTTCTGCTATTGGTAAAATTCCTGTATAAAATACTATTTTTCCTCCAGGCATACACCAAGCATTTACTGTAGGATCATCAATTAAATTATATTCCCATTCATAATCTGCTAAATACCCTTGATGTCCATTTGCATTTAACCAACGTTCTGCAGCAACAGCAATACGCTGTCCTACTCTAGTAATCATATCTGCTCTAGATGTTCCTGTTTCTACATTACTTTCTGACAAAACTTGATTGTATTGCGCAAAAGCTGTAGGAAATAATTGTGAATTTGGCACTAATGCCATTGTAGATTTTCCTGTAAACGGATTGGTTGCACATGACAGAAATAATGCAATGGTACTACAAGCAATTATTACGTTTTTAAATTTCATTAGTTAAGTATTTATTAATAGTTTTTATAAATTTACAAAAACCGTTCCTAAAACCACCTATAGCAGTATGATTAGCATCTTAGTTTTATCGACTAAATACAAATTAATTCTATAAAAGGTTTCCTTTAATGTGAATTTCGCTAAATTTCTTATCTATAATCATGGAAGAAGTTCCGTTTTCTATTAATTTATCTAAAGGAATAATAACATTATCTATTTCTATTTCTTTTATCTGAAATGGTAAACCATGAATTTTTAATTTAAACCATTTAAATGCTGCTTCATACGTTCCTTCTTTATGTTGTTGCAAAATTAACTCGTTAGGTTTCCCTGTTAATTTAATAATTCTAAAGCTATAACGTCCTTTTGTATAATCATATCCATCATGAGCATCTTCAAATACTTGCGAAACTTCTTTTCCTTCCTTGTAATAGATATCTAGAGTGATTTCTTCAATATTCTTTTCATCTGTATATTGCTGTACAGGATATTTAGGAATTATAGCACCTGCTTTTATAAAAATTGGCATACTATCAATTTCTGCATCTACCCATTTTTCTTTTCCTCCTTGTACTTGCTCATCTGTCCATAAATTATACCAAGTACCTCTTGGAATATACATACGTCTACCTTTAGCATTTGGTTCTAAAATAGGACATACCAATATTTGTTTTCCAAAAATAAATTCATCTGTTCTGTAATAGGTTTGTGAATCTTCTTGATCATACATTACTAGAGATTGTAGAATTGGTGTACCATGTTCTACTAAATTCCAGAAACAAGTATATAAATATGGTAAAAGTTGATAGCGTAGTTCTATAAATTTTCTAGCAATATCTGTTACGTCTTCATCAAAAGCCCAAGGTTCTTGATCACCATGATCACCTGAGGAATGCACACGACAGAAAGGATGAAATATTCCTAATTGAATCCAACGTGTAAATAGCTCGCCTTGTGGTTGTTCGGCAAAACCACCAATATCACTTCCTGCAAAGCTAAATCCAGACATAGCCATACGTTGTGCTTGTACATTGGCAATCCATAAATGTTCCCAAGTTGCTACGTTATCACCTGTCCATGTAGAAGTATAACGTTGCGTACCAGAATACGCAGCTCTAGTAATTACAAAAGGTCTTTTTGGATAGTTAAACTTTTTTAAACCATGATAGGTAGCTCTAGCCATTTGCATACCATAAATATTATGTGCTTTTCTATGGCTACAAGGGTTACCATCATAATCATGACGTACATCATCTGGAAATGTTTTATTTGGCACTTCCATAACAGCAGGTTCATTCATATCATTCCAAACTCCTTGAATACCTACGTCTTCAATAAGTTCTTGAAATAATCCTGACCACCAATCACGTACTTCTGGTTTTGTAAAATCTGGAAAATAACATTCTCCTGGCCATACTTTACCTTTCATATAAGGACCATCTGCACGTTTACAGAAATAGTCTTTATCTAAGGCTTCTTTAAATACAGAATATTCATTATCTATTTTAATTCCTGGATCAATAATAGCAACGGTTTTAAAGCCATCATCTGCTAATTCTTTCACCATTCTTTTAGGATCTGGAAAGTATTCTTTGTTCCAAGTGAAACATCTAAAACCATCCATATAATCTATATCTAAATAAATAGCATCACAAGGTATTTGTAACTCTCTAAATTTATTGGTTATTGCTTTTACGTTAGCTTCTGGATAGTAACTCCACTTACATTGGTGAAAACCTAATGCCCAAAGTGGTGGTAATTGGTGTGGTTTACCTGTTAAGTCTGTATATTTTTCTACAACAGATTGCACTTTAGGACCATAAATAAAGTAATAGTCCATTTCACCTCCTTGTGCCCAAAAACTGGTAACGTTGCGTCTTTCTTGACCAAAGTCGAAAAAAGATTGAAAAGTATTGTCAAAAAAGATTCCGTATGCTTTATTGTGGTGTAATCCTGTATAAAAAGGAATAGCCTTGTATATAGGATCTGTGTGTTTACCAAAAGCATAAGAATCTGTAACCCAGTTTTGAAAACGTTTTCCTTTTAAATTTAAATGTTCTGGTTTATCACCAAGACCAAAATAGCTTTCTCTTTCATTAACAACTTTGCTCATTTTTACAATGTTGCCACCAAATTCATAGCTTTCTTCCCAATGAAAACCAATTTCATCTTGATTAATAAGCGTCATATCATGTGCATCATAAATAGATACACTTAAATTTTCTTTAGAAATTCTGCAAATTAATTTAGATGTAGTAACTTCAAAATAGGTTTCTTTATCTTCTATTACGAGTTTGTTATATCCTGTACTTGCATATTTAGTAATTGCATAAGAAAAATCGTTTTCAAAAGTACCTGTTGTAGTGTACCTAAAACGAAGTACACTATCTCTTAATACTTTAAGTTGTAGAATAACATTATTATCTGTGTAAAAGAATAAGGTATCTACATCTTTTTTAAACTTAATAATTTTTGAAGGAAATAAGTTTCCTTTTTGCTCTAATTCTGTATTTACAATCATCTTGCAATTTTTATGGGCTTGTAAAAAAACGCAAAAAAAAGTGGAAATAAAAAATATAGCTTTAGTTCTTTTAACTAATTGCTAACTACATCGTTTTAGTTTCTTTTTTTTATTGATTCTTCAAAAAAAACAGTCTAAAATAATTATTTATTTTACTGATACTTAAACATTACCATACTTAAAGGAGGAATATGTACAGCTACAGAATGCTTTCTATATTGCCAACTTTTAGCTTGTGAATTTATTGCTTTATTTTTAAAATCTCCTGTACCAAAATACGCTTTTTCATTGCTGTTAAAAATTTCTTTTAGTTTTCCTTTTTTAGGAAGACCAATACGATAATTCTCTCTAGGAACAGGTGTCATATTACAAGCTATAATTAAATTATCTTTGGCTTTTAATCCTTTTCTAATATATACTAAAACCGAGTTTTCTGCATCGTTATAATCTATCCATTCAAAACCTTCTTGTGTAAATTGGTTTTCATGAAGAGCAGGTTCTGTTTTATATAAGGTATTTAGGTCTTTTATTAATTTTTGAACCCCTTGATGTGGTTGGTATTGCAGTAAATGCCAATCTAAACTTTTTTGAAAATTCCATTCTTCACTTTGTCCAAATTCTGCACCTTGAAACAGTAATTTTGTTCCAGGATGTGTAAACATATAACTGTAGAGTAAGCGTAAATTTGCAAACTTTTGCCACTCATCTCCAGGCATTCTATTCAAGATAGATTTTTTTCCGTAGACTACTTCGTCATGACTTAATGGTAGCATAAAATTTTCGGTAAATGCATAGGTCATACTAAAAGTTAGATCGTTTTGGTGGTGTTTTCTATATATAGGTTCTTTAGCAAAATATTGAAGGGTATCATGCATCCAGCCCATCATCCATTTCATACCAAAACCTAAACCTCCTAAAAATACAGGCTTAGATACTCCTGCAAACGAGGTAGACTCTTCTGCTATAGATTGTACATCTGGAAAAGCCCCATAAATAGCCTGATTTAACTCTTTTATAAATGCAATAGCTTCAAGATTTTCTCTGCCACCAAATTGGTTGGGTTCCCACTCTCCTTCTTCTCTAGAATAATCTAAAAACAGCATAGATGCCACTGCATCTACACGCAATCCGTCTGCATGGTATTGATCTAACCAAAAAAGTGCATTACTTATTAAAAAGGACTTTACCTCGTTGCGTCCATAATTAAAAATCAAGCTTTTCCAATCTTGATGATAACCTTTACGTTTATCTGGATGCTCATACAAACAAGAACCATCAAAAAAGCCTAATCCGTGTGCATCTTCCGGAAAATGTGATGGTACCCAATCTAAAAGAATACCAATATCATTTTGGTGTAATTTATCTACTAAAAGTTTAAATTCTTCGGGATAACCAAATCTAGAGGTTGGAGCAAAATAACCTGTTATTTGGTAGCCCCAACTTGGGTCATACGGAAACTCCATTATAGGCATGAGCTCTACATGTGTAAAGTTCATTTCTTTTACATATTCCACTAATTGATCTGCCAATTCTACATAAGAAAGAAAACGATTTTCTTCTATTTGTTTTTTCCAGGAACCTAAATGTACTTCATATACAGAAAAAGGTGCATGAAGTGCATTTTTATTTTTTCTGGCTTTCATCCATTTTGCATCCTTCCAGCTATAGTCATCTTCCCAAACTATAGATGCTGTTTTAGGATTATGCTCAAATCGTCTTGCGTAAGGATCTGATTTTTCGGTAACAATTCCTTGATTATGACTTTCAATTTTGTACTTATACAAAGAACCTTTACCAATATTTGGTATAAAACCTTCCCAAATACCACTTTCGTCCCAACGCACGTTTAACAGGTGTTCTCCTTCTTGCCAAAAATTAAAATCGCCAATTACAGAAACCTTTTTAGCGCTTGGAGCCCAAACTGCAAAATAAGTTCCTTCTACTTTATTTACAGTAGTTATATGAGAACCAAATTTTTCGTAAAGTTTGTAATGCTTTCCTGCTTTAAATAAATTAATATCAAAATCTGTAAATAAGCTATGCGCTATTACTTGAGACATATATAGTTTTTAAGATAAATACGATTATTTAATTATAGTTCCTTTTGGTATGGTTGCTCCTTTTTTAATAACAACAATGCCATCTTTTATTAAATAGGTATCTGTTTCTTGATCTTTTAAATGTTTACCTCCTTCAATTTTAACATCGTCACCAATTCTACAATTTTTATCTATAATACAATTGTTTATGTAGCACCTGTCTCCTATACCAAGAATAATATCAATTTTATTATCTTCCATAGTTTGTAAAGATTCATAAAAATCATTTCCCATCATATAGGTATTAGAAACAACAGAATCTTTACCAATTCTAGAACGAATACCTATAACACTTCTTTCTATTTTAGCAGCTTGAATAATGCATCCTTCTGCTATTACTGTTTTATTTAATATTGTACCAGAAACTTTAGAGGTAGGCAAAATTCTAGCTCTTGTGTATACTCTGTCTTCTGCATATAAGTTAAACTTAGGTATATCATCTGTAAGTCCTATATTAGCTTCAAAAAACGACTCTATAGTACCAATATCTGTCCAATATCCTTCATATTGATAGCTTTTGGTTTTGTATTTATGAATGGATTGCGGAATTATTTCTTTACCAAAATCATTGGTATCAGGATCATCCATTAATTTAATTAAAAGGTCTTTATTAAAGATATAAATTCCCATAGATGCTAGATAGTGTCTTCCTTCTTTTTTCATTTCTTCACCAACATCTACTTTCCAACCTGGTAATAAATCGGAAGCTGGTTTTTCAATAAATGAAGTAATTGTATTATCATTATCTGTTTTTAAAAGACCAAAAGAAGTAGCATCTTTAGCATTAACAGGATAAGTAGCAACAGTAATTTCGGCATTACTTGCTTCATGTTTATCAATCATATCTTGTAAATCCATATTATACAACTGGTCACCAGAAAGTATTAATGCATACTTAAAATCATTTCTTAAAAAATGGTGCATACTTTGTCTTACTGCATCTGCAGTACCTTGAAACCATTTATCACTATGTATGGTTTGTTCTGCAGCTAAAACATCAACAAAAGCGTGGCTAAAAAAACTAAAATGATAGGTGTTTTTAATATGTTTATTTAAAGAAGCAGAATTAAATTGCGTTAAAACATAAATTCTTTTAAGATCTGAGTTAATACAATTAGAAATTGGTATATCTACCAATCTGTATTTTCCTGCAATAGAAACTGCTGGTTTAGATCTTGCAGCTGTTAATGGATACAGCCTTGACCCTTGTCCTCCTCCTAAAATAATTGATAGCACCTTGTTGTTGATCATAGTTTTTTATTTTAATGAATTATACAATGTAATATATTCTTTCATTGATGCATTCCACGAATGATCAATGGTCATAATATACTTTCTTATTTTATTAAATTCCTCTTGATTCTTATACAATGTAATAGCTCTATGTATTGCTTCTTCTATTTCTAAAACATTGGTTTCCTCATGGCAAATACCAAAGCCGTTTTCATCTTTAATATCGACTACTGTATCTTTTAGTCCACCTGTACTTCTTACTATTGGAATGGTTCCGTATCTTAAAGAATACATTTGGTTTAATCCGCAAGGTTCTACACGAGATGGCATTATTAAAAAATCTGCTCCTGCATAAATAATATGAGATAGTTTTTCATCATAACCAATAAACACATTATAGTTACCTTTATGTGTTTCTTTTAATGCATTTAATTGCTCTTCAACCTCTGTATTACCAGAACCCAACAGTAGAATATTACACTCTTTTTCTTGTAAAATAGTGTTACAAACTTCTGGTAGTAAATCTGCGCCTTTTTCACCTACTAATCTACCAACAAAGGCAAACAAAGGCTTGCTTTCATCTAGATTAAAGGTTTTACAAAGCCAGCTTTTATTTTGTTTGCTTCCTAAGGCAACGGTTTCTTTAGAAAAGTTTTCTATGATAAAAGTATCTGTTTCAGGATTCCAAACATTGGCATCTATACCATTTAAAATACCAACACATTTTTTATACTCATGTTTTAATAAATCTTGTAATCCGTTGGCTTCGTGTTTTAATTCTTCTAAATAACTTGGTGAAACCGTAGTAACTCTCCACGCGCATTTTATAGCAGCAGCTAACGGATTTATCACACCATTCCAATCTAACAATCCTGCTTTTTGCATATCGAACTCTGGAATAAAATGCAACTTATCATAAGAAAACCATCCTTGGTACTGTGCATTATGTATGGTAGATATAACAGGTATTTTATTTAAGGTTTTATACTTAAAACTTTCTTGTAACATAAAAGGAATAAGTCCTGTATGATGATCATGACAATGAATAATATCTGGTTTAACAGATAAAGTAAGTATCCAATCTAAAGTAGCTATTTGAAAAGCTAAAAACCGATCTGTATCATCAAAAGAATATACATAATCTTTATACAATAAATCTGGAACGTCAATAAAAAAAACATCAAATGCTAATGTGTTATTATTTAGTTGCAATACATTAAACTCATGCGTTGTTTCGCCAAGTATTATTTGAGAATTATAAATAGAAACAAACGTATTGTCTGTTGTAAAACTATTATCATAAAAAGGCATTATTACACTACTCGTTAAACCAAGTACATTTTGGTATTTTGGTAAAGCTCCAACAACATCAGCCAATCCTCCTACTTTAGCTATTGGGTAACATTCTGCGCTAATATGTGTTATATTCATTAATAGGTTTTAATTATTTCTCTTCTAATTTAATAAATTATTTTTTATAGAATACATATAACCACAATAAGTTAATATAAATATAATACGATGTAGATTTCGTAATGAATTTATGTTTAGTTCGACCAAAATTTTAAAAAAAAGCGTTTATGAAAAAGTATTTAGTTGTTAGTCTTATATTTATTCTTTGTAGTTGTAACACTTCGGCACAAAAAAGAAATACCGAAAAAAAAGAAACCTTTCCTGTTTCTAAAACAGAAGTAACTTGGAAAAAAGAACTTAGTCAAGAACAATATTATGTTTTACGTGAAGAAGGAACAGAACGC
>Ga0209121_10002902_pt1 | contig 17010 bp, 14 predicted proteins | sample Cruoilmetagenom3_FD_187292 | JGI IMG/M metagenome (GOLD analysis project Ga0209121, IMG submission 187292) | Oil polluted marine microbial communities from Coal Oil Point, Santa Barbara, California, USA - Sample 3 (SPAdes) (version 2) | ecosystem: Environmental > Aquatic > Marine > Oil seeps ... | reverse complement strand
ATCTCTTGGCTAGATAGCTTAATCTCGATATAGGCGGAACCTAAGATGTGCCCAGCAGGTTGAAAGCGAGCATACAGAGTATTTGGCCTATGATGATCCATTCCGTTATTTTGCAGCTTAGGAGCGATTGAAAACCACTCACCATAAGGCTTAGGAGCAATCAACGAATGAATTTTTTTGAGTATGAGTTTTGATTGTTTATGACTGAGCCCTTGCAGTTTTAGCCCGTCTTCAATCATTAAAGGAGCGAGTTCTGCGGTGGCTTGCGTACAATAAATCGGTTGGTTAAAGCCGCTGGCGAGTAACCAAGGTAATCGGCCAATATGGTCAATGTGAGTATGAGTCAGCAGCAGAGCGCTGAGGTGGGACGTTTCAAATTCAATATCAAAAGGGTGTGCGTCTTCCCCTTGAAGCTTTTTATCTTGAAGATCTAAACCTTGAAAAAGGCCACAGTCGATGAGCACCGCTTGGCCTGAATCCCTTAGCTCGTGACAAGATCCGGTGACAGTATGTTTGCCACCATGGTGAATCACTTCCATCGTTTACTCCCATTGCTCTATAAAGCCGTTACGCCTGTTTTTATTTTGCGGATAAACGCCAGCAAGTAAAACGAGAACAATGAGAGTTGCGATCGTTGAGTGTCTTTTTAAGTCATTGAGCGATGGCTCAGTGTGTTCGTTGTGATTTAGCTCGTAGAAGAACGGTCTGAATCCAGCTCTGGGTGTTGTTGTTCCTCTAAACGAGCCACTTCGGCATCAAGTTCTGCGATTTTCTCTGCCATGAGTGCGTGACAGCGATTGGCTAACTCTCTTGCGTCGCTGAGCTTGTATCCAGACACATCGATAGGTTCCAGCATCTCGGTGATCACAATGCCATTATTAACTCGGTTGAGGTCAATCTTATTGTGCGTAGTGCTGGTACACATTGGGGTAATAGGTACGCCGGCTTCAATCGCCATCCGGAAAGCCCCTGTTTTGAATGGCAATAATCCACGCCCTTTACTGCGTGTTCCTTCTGGGTAAACCCAAACAGACAGATCTCTGTGATGGATCGCTTCTGCCACTTGCTTGATGGTATCGCGTGCTTTGGATTTATCTTCACGATTAATCAGAATGTTACCTGTGATCCAATACAGCAAGCCAAAGAAAGGCACATACAGCAAGTCGCGTTTACCCAGCGAAACAGTACGCGGCCTCAGCATCCCCGGATCGGTGACAAAATCCAATATGCTTTGGTGGTTAGAGATGTAGACGCTTTTTTCTGACGTTGGCGCATTGTCTAGGCCGCGCTGCACCAGTTTTACACCGACGATCTTTTGTAGCTGGTTGAACCAACGACAGAAAACGTACACATGCTTGGGGTTCTTGGGGCTAAACAAGCAGTAAACAAAAGCACAGAGGGTAGTGAAAATAATAAACACCGTAGCCAAAATTATACGAAGAACAGCAAGCACAATTCACTCCTTACTCACCGCAAGATTGCAGTGATTAAATAGTTTTAGATGCTTGAAGTTTTCACTCTATTTAACCGAATTGCAACAATTAACTGTTATAGGGTTCTGTTTTTAGATCTTTATATAAAACAAGGACTAACAATGGGTGTTTGACACGATCATCGAGCTTACACGTGTTCACTAGTAGCGAGGCATGTTCACCAATACTGTTTATTTGGATCCAACTTTTCTACCCATTCTGGATCTTGACGCGATTCCAAGTAGAGTTGTAGACCGTTATAAGACATGAAAGCTGCAGGGCCACCAAGATGTTCGAAATAGTCAAAATAATCATCTTCGAGTGAACAAAGGTGAGCTAAATCTTTAACGTTATTCATCATTGCCCATTGAATAGCGAACACCGGAGCCGTCGAACCTGAAATGCTGACTTCTTCGACATTTGGGTTGAACAGTGAATTGGCTTGCTCAAGCTGTATCTCTTCTTGCTCAGACTCTTGCTGTAACACCTCTTCGATGATCTCTGAGCGTTTGGTATTAGAGACATTCTTATTCAGCTTGGCGATTCGAAGCGCGTAGCTAAAACGGTCAGTTGAAACGATGTCGACAAGTTGCGATAGCAGCTCTTTGTCTACGCCCGCAGCCTTGGTGAAGTAGTCGATACACGAATTGATTGAAGCATAACGAGTACCGTCGAATTCAAAGCCACTGGTTTCGTCGTAGGCCTCGATTACAATGTCATCAACCGACAAAGGCCAACCTTTATAGTCAATTCGCTGCTTGGCGATTTGATACATCTTCCAAGCACTGCGCCCAAACCCGCCAAGCGTCGAGCCCGAGAAATCTGAATCAATAAGCTCTTGCTCCGTCCAGTTCTCACCAATCCCTAAGTGCTTTGCGTATTTATCGATGAGTGCGTGTTTTATCTGATCGCGCACAGCCCAAATTGAGGTCAGATTCTTTGAGTAGTTAATTCTCGCACACTCATTACAAGCCGGCAGTGCTATCGGTGAGTGACCAATCTTGGCAACAGCTTGCGCTGTCTTAGGAAATTCAACAACATCATTGGAAGGTTCACCACAAAACCAACAGGTGTGGCGTAGGTTGAACGGGGTATCTATATGTGAGTATGTGTTCATTAGTCTAATTCTGCAGGGGGTGAGGTTGGGGTAGCATCAAAATAATTATCCCTGTTCACGTGTCACCTTGCACCTGGTTTGTTTCATTTTCCGTGGAGTTTAATTTTAAGTCGTAGATTACAGGAATCGTCCTATAGATATATATTGATATAAAACAGTGACTAACGATGAATGTTTATGGATGTAGCTGAAGTTACATGTGCCGCTAGTAATCCTGTATGGCCGCCATTACTATGGTGTTAATTTCCTTACTCCAATAGCGCATATGTCCTCATCGATTCCTTTTTACGATAAAAATACCCACACACTTTGTGAGCAGTACAACTCAGTGACGTTCGAGACGGTACATCAAAGTTGGCAAGCTTATTGGCCCTTAGAGGGTGATAAAGTGCTAGATGTCGGTGCTGGTAGTGGACGTGATGCGTTATGGATGCAGAAAGTTGGGGCTGACGTTATCGCAATAGAACCCAGTGACTCATTACGCGAGCAAGGCTCTGAATATACCGGGCCAAGTGTTACATGGATTGATGACTCACTTCCTTCGCTTGGCCGCACTGAAAACCTCGGAATGCGCTTTGACCTGATACTGGTGAGTGCTGTTTGGATGCACTTAGCCCCGTCCTATCGAGAGCGTGCATTTAGAAAGTTGTCTAACTTATTAGCTCCAAACGGCAAGTTGGTGATTACTCTGCGTCATGGGGAGTTTCAGGATAGTCGAGAAGGGTACCAAGTTTCAGTTGAGGAACTTGAGCGGTTATCAAAAAACAGTGCCTTGTTGGTTCGTCATGTCGATGATAGCCAAGATACTTTGAACCGCAGTGAAGTGTGGTGGCAAACCGTGGTGATGACATTACCTGATGATGGTTCCGGTGACTTGAACAAGGTGCGACACATTATTGTGAATGACAATAAGTCAGCGACATACAAGTTGGCCTTGTTAAGAACCTTACTGAGAATAGCTGATGCTCATTCTGGCGCTGTGATTGATCGAACTGATGGGAAAATCTCACTTCCAATGGGCTTGGTCGCTCTTTATTGGGTTAGACAGTTTAAGCGCTTGATTGATATCGATATAGAAGGCACTGGGATTCAGCAAAATAGCAACACAACGAAGGGACTTGGGTTTGTAAAAGAAGATGGCTGGAACAAACTCAAGCACTTAAGTGCCGATGATCTAGCTATTGGAACTATGTTTTTGGGCGAGGAAGCCAAGGCTTTACAAAAGCTATTTTCACAGACGATTAGCACCATTAAATCAGGGCCTGTGACGTTTATTTATCAAGGCTCGAAAGACAACAGACTATTCGATATATACCCTCCTCAAAAACGACGGAAGAGCCGGGAATCATTGGTCATGGATAGTGAGTTCCTAGAAAGTTTTGGCTATTTCACTCTCGATGAAAGCCTGTGGGAGTGCTTTAGAATCTACCACTCTTGGATTGAACCGCTAGTGGTGAATCAATGGGTCATGGAGATGCAGCGTTTCGAGTTAAACCGACAGCGAAATATCTCATTACAGACTTATCACGACTGCTTGGTATGGATCGATCAAAACCACGACACTCGCGATGTGCGTAAACGTGTCGAGCAACTTAGATCTAATCGTGCCGACATTGTCAGCGTCTGGAGTGGAAAGTCATTGAAAAATGAGTATCACGTTGATCACTGTTTGCCTTTTGCTTACTGGCCAAACAACGATAAGTGGAACCTCTTTCCAACTACGAGCAAAGAGAACCTAAGTAAAAGTGATAAAGTTCCCACAGCGGAAAAGCTTCGTTCGTCTAAGTCTCGGATTCTTGAATGGTGGCAATTGGCGTGGAGCGACTCTGATCATTTTGAACAGCAGTTTTTTTCTGAAGCGGCACTTTCTTTACCCAACATACCAGCACTGTGTCGAGACTTTGAAGAGGTGTTTGATGCCATGGGCTTGCAAGTACGTGGAGTAAAAAGTCGACTTCTGATCAGTGAGTGGAACTGAGCAGAAAATAAACGAGTTATTGAGGCGATTTACTATCAAGACAACAATGAAATACATCGGAATTGATGGCTGCAAGGCGGGGTGGATCGCTTGGATTGTCTCTGGCAATGAGCTACCTACGTTCAAAGTGGTAAACACGCTCGATGAGTTAGTCGATGAACTTGCAGGTTCGACGACGTTAATCGATATGCCGATTGGTTTTAGCGATTCACAGACTCCGGATAGATTATGCGACAAAGCAGCAAGGCGTTTTCTTACCAGCAAACGTGGATCTTCGGTGTTTCCGGTACCGTGTCGTGAGGCGGTTTATCAAACCGATTACATTGCGGCGTGCAGTGCAAATGTGGAGCAGCTTGATAAGAAGTTTTCTAAGCAGACTTGGGGAATTGTGCCCAAGATCCGTGAGCTTGATGAACTCATTGAAGCTCATCCAGATCTTTCTATAAGAGAATCACATCCTGAGGTCGTGTTTGCAGCTTTGAAAGGCGAACCGTTGACCTTTTCCAAACGAACACAAGAAGGCAAAGATGAACGGCTTTCTATTATTCAGCAACTAGCCCCTCAATGGTGTGACGGTTTGTTGTTGGCCATTTCAAACACAAAGCGTAAAGACGTTGCAATAGACGATATTTACGATGCGTTCGTACTTATGCTGGTTGCCTGTCACGCTCCGCAATTATCGACCTTGCCTGAGCTTTCTGATGTTGGTGGAGCTCCTGACACAGATCAGAACGGACGAGTTAGAGAGATTGTTTATTGGAATAAACCGCGCTAACAAAGCGTGCGTTTAGCTTTGTTTAATGTGTTATTTTTCAAACCCTGTTTACTTCCACTCTTATTATTTTTGAGTCTTTGATATGAAACGTTTTTTTGTCGGCTGGCTGGCCACTGTGCTTAGTGCTGCGAGTTATGCTCAAGTTGCCCCTATATCTCAATGGCAATGTGACATGATGAAAAAGAACAATGTCTTGAGTAGCGGTGCCCCCGTTGGTTGCGAGCGGTTATCCAAAGTGGATTTCGATTTCATTAACTTTAAAGGGGAAACGCAACAGGGCAATATGATCGTGCTTGATGTTGTTGCGCCTTCTGTTGGACAAATTTTTTCAGAGCTAAAACTGCGTAATTTCCCTCTTCATTCTGCACGTCTTATGCGTGAGTTTAAAGGTGACGATAATGCATCGATGGACGCTAACAACAGCAGTGCGTTTAACGCTCGGCCTATCACTGGCGGAGGTGGTTGGTCGAAGCATGCTTATGGTGTGGCGATAGACATCAACCCAGTTCAAAATCCTTTCTTAGAGCTTGATAGCAACGGAAGAATCACGGTAAAACCATCACAATCTGCGACTCGCTATGTGAACCGTACTCGCTTTCGCGCACGTGATGAAATTGAACGTCGAGGCATGGCAGAAGATGTGGTTGAGCTGTTCGCCCATCATGGCTTTATGATCTGGGGAGGGGATTGGAATAGCCCCATCGATACTCAACATTTTGAGGTTGGATCAAGAAAGTTCGTTACCCAACTGCTCGATAAACCTCTACCTGAAGCAAAGGTGTTATTTGAGCGTTACGTCGAATCTTACCGCCAATGTTTTAATAAGAACAAAAGCGAGAACGCAGAAAAAGCTCGCGCTATCTGTGCAAAGAAAACAGTCGGGACTTTTTAGTGCTATGTTTATCTAGAACCGTTTGTGTTTTAGCAAGTTAAGCCTGCTTAAGGTGTGTTTTGAATCGCTAAGGTCAACGTATGTCGTTGGCCTTTTTTATATTCATTTCTTCAATATAACACCAGGCATTAAAAAGGTTATTGGGTATCCATTAGTCAATAATCGATAAGGTATTGCTCTGCAAAGTCATCGGTTTGTCATTGAAAAACTCATAGCGTTAACGTTATGTGAGAACCTGTGCTGGTAGGGGAACTCTTCGCCGAAACGCCAGTATTATTAGTGAACTGATCACAACGGACCAACTAATGAAAAAGATACCTTTGGCTCTAACTCTTCTAAGTACGCTACTTTTTTCACAATATGCTTTGGCTACAGACACTTCGCACACGACTCAAAACCCAACTTATGAATTGGATGGTAAGGCGGTATTAGGCCGTACTGAGAATGTATACCTCTCTAGCGTTCAAGGGCTAAAAGACGTTCCTTTCATTGGCAAAATCGACACTGGTGCAGAAACTACCTCTATGCATGCTGAAGATATTCATGTGAAGAGCACGAATGCCGATTATAAGAATCTTAAAGACAAAGAGTTGATGGCGGCGTTAACCGAAGACTTGTTGAATAATTCCGATGTTGATTACGATGATTGGAATGGCAGTGCCTTTGCGAAATATGAGGCTGTGGTGTCTTTTAAGGTTCAAAATCCACGCACGGGAGACATGGTATCAATCGAAGCGCCTTTAGAGCGTGTCAGCATGATACGCAGCCGCACCAGCAGCACGCCTTTACTTCGTCCTACCGTAAAAATGTCGCTCACCATTGCAGACCAAGAGCTAAAAACCGATGTTAACCTGACCGACAGAAGCCATTTCTCTGCGCCAGTGCTGATTGGTAAAACCTTCCTTGCGGATAACGCGCTAGTGTTCGCAGGCTATGACTACTTGCAAGAGCAGGAAAACGCGACGGTGGTTGGCCGTAAAGAGGTGGTGTCTATTTCAGGAATGGCGATGAATGCGACCTTCTCTTTAAAGAATCGATACAGTATTTTGCATTCAAAAAATATCGATGTAGACAAGAAAAACAATGAAGTCACGTTTGATATGGTCGATAACGACGGTAAGCAAAAAGAAATGACACTGCCATTAGTTCGTATGTTGAGCGTGAGTGGTAAGAAGAGACCTTTGGTGTATGTACCTGTTCAACTCGATGAAAACATCACTAAAGATGTTCTAGTGTACTTACGTGACCGTTCAAGTAGTGAGTCACAGTTGAGGTTTGGAACCAGCACCGCTAGCGAACTTTTCATGATTGATACCAACGCTGAAAATATTCTCTCTGAAGGCTCCGAGAGTTTCAGCGAGGTCGCGAAGAAGACTGAGCCACTGATTATCTCACCGGAAGAAGATATCACATTAGATGGTTTCCCTATGAAGGCTGTTGCTTCATTTACTGTCAACACGCCTTTGTTGAAGGTCGACAGTTTTGAAATGACAGGTAAAGGCAAAGATGCTTCTGTTGAATTCTTCCTTATTGATGCGAATGGTGAGCAACAGAAAGTCATTAAGAAAATAATCAAAAAGCTTCGAGTTGGGGATGACGTTCGCCCAGTTGTAAGTGGTGAATTTTTAGGTGCTGGTAAAGTTCGCCAACAAGAATTTGCTATCGACGTACTTAATAGCAACGAGAAAGAGTCCTACTTCGTGTTAGGCAAAAAGATGGCGAAAGATGGGGTATATGTGAATACTCGATCTGATTATCTTTTGAAATCGGAGCCTTTGTTTAAAGTGGGGCATATAGAAGTTGTTGAAGTCAACGGCATGAAGTTCCCGGCCAAGTTGGATACTGGCGCAGATGTAAGCTCAATGAACGCAGTCAACATCAAACGATTTAAGAAAGACGGCCAAGACATGGTGAGCTTTACCTATCAAAACAACCAAGGCGATAAGCAAGATTTCACTAAGCCAGTGATTGATGTGATGCGTATTAAAGCCAAGAAAGGCGAGAAGGTGAACATTCGCCCTGTCGTCGAAATGAAGGTTAAGTTAGGTGACTTAGAGAAAGAGGTAAGGGTAAACCTTCAAGATCGCTCTCGCTTTGAATACAGCATGATCCTAGGTAAGAACTTCTTAAAGCACGGCGCAGTAGTGAGCAGTAATGAAGATTACTTGCTGGGCGAGATGGATTAACGCCTGAACTTATCTAAGTTCGTAAGATAACAGTTCTAGACGGCCACACATTTCAGCAACGGGATGTGTGGTTTTTTATTGTTGACGTGCTAAAGGTAAGTCACTGTTAAAAAGAAACTTTCCTTGTTATGGCTAGTAAAATAAAGATAAAAAAAGGGCCAACTCTTTCGAGTTGGCCCTTTCCAAACGTTTGGTGGAGCTGGCGGGAGTTGAACCCGCGTCCAAAAATCATTCATCATTGGTACTACATGCTTAGTCGATCTTTAATTTCACCAGCAACCTGCGAACCGACACGCTAGTTAAAGGCTAACCTGAATTATAATTCGCGCTTTTCCTCTCAGGTGGGAGAATCCGCGCTAGCTAGTTTGGGTTTGATCTCTTATTGGTCCCCGTCTTACGAGCGGAAGCTAGGGTAAGAGAGCTCTGAGCAGGTTATTAAGCTGCTAGTGCGTAGTTTTCGTCGTTTGCGACTATTTTTTTGCGGCTTTTAACGTGGCCAACCGCCCCACGGCATGCACCTCAGACTTCAAAATTCCTGTCGAATCCTAAATCAGCCCCAAGTGTTATTTGCATAGTACCAGAAAAGCTTTGCCTGTCTAGCACTGTGCGTTTAAGTGCTTAAAATTAACGCAAATTACTCTTCATAATTCGTGCTTTATCTCTCGCCCAATCTTTTTCTTTCATATCAGTACGTTTATCGTGCAGCTTTTTACCTTTCGCTACGCCAACTTTAATCTTCGCCCAAGAGCGAGACCAGTAAAGTGCGGTTGCGACAAGTGTCATGCCTTCACGGTTAATACGACCGATAAGGTTGTCGAGCTCTTTTCTCGACATTAATAGTTTACGGATACGTGTTGGGTTCGCCACGATATGAGTACTCGCTTGAGTTAGCGGAGTAATCGTCATACCACTGATGAATGCTTCGCCATCTCGGATGTATACGTAGCTTTCTGCGATATTGGTTTTGCCTTCACGTAGGGATTTTACTTCCCAGCCTTGTAGCTCAAGCCCCGCTTCTATCTCATCATCGATGAAATATTCGTGGCGAGCTTTCTTATTAAGCGCAATGGTATTACTACCGGCTTTTGATTTTGATTTATTCTTTGCCATAATGGCCTCATTATACGGAATGCGCCCTAGATGGGGAATCCTTTTTATTTGCGCTCTGGCCCAATACAATTAAAATTGCAGTTTGTGTTAATGTAACGCTGTCTTTAACAGGAGTCTATATGCCAAAGGTTACTCGTTCAGCATTAGTGTCTTTTAGTGCCGACCAGATGTTCAGCTTGGTCAATGATGTTGCTCGTTATCCTGAGTTTTTGCCAGGATGTTCTGGTTCTCGTGTGATCGAATCTTCAGATTCCACGATGGTGGCTTCGGTTGATGTCTCTAAAGCTGGTATCAGTAAAACATTCACTACGTCGAATCGAATGGCGGATGGTGCTGAAATTTTAATGGAGCTGGTAGATGGCCCGTTTAAGAAGCTGGAGGGGGGCTGGTATTTCACTCCTCTAGACGACCAAGCATGTAAGGTTGAACTTAAACTAGAGTTTGAATTTTCTAGTCGAATGATTGAAATGGCATTTGGCAAGATTTTCAATGAACTGACAAGCAATATGGTCAGTGCTTTTACTCAACGAGCGAAACAGGTTTACTAAGCCATGACTATTGAATCAGATATGATCCACGTAGAAGTTGTGTTTGCGCTTCCACATGAGCAGCGTGTATTTACCTTAGTGGTAAATAAGAACGCGACCGTTGAAGAGATTATTGCGCAGTCTGGTGTTTTAGAGTTGTATCCAGAAATCGACTTGGCGAAAAATAAAGTTGGCGTATATAGCCGCAACGTTAAGTTAGATGCGACGGTTCGTGATAAAGACCGTATCGAAATCTATCGAGCATTGTTAGCTGATCCCAAAGAGATTCGCCGTAAGCGTGCTGAACAAGCAAAAGCGGCTGCAGCTAAATCGTAATGCTAAACAAATTTGAGTAAGAAGAGAGCTCGCTATATTGGCGAGCTTTTTTGTGTCCGTTAGCCTGAAAATGAAGATTAATTTGTTACAGGATATTAAAAAGCCTGCTCATGTGAGCAGGCTTTTGCGATTCTTACTTTGTCGGCTGAGAGCTTTGTCGACTGATAGCTTTTGACTGGAAAGCTTTGTTGGTTGAAAGCTAGCGAAGGCTTTCGAAGAATTCATCACTGGCTTCAAAATCACCATTGATCGTCACTAAGGTGCCCGTTGCATCAAAGTTAACAACAAGATTTTTTTGAATCGAGTCTTCATGGCCTTTTGTGTGGTGGTAAATGTAGTACCACGTATCTGGGTAGCCATTTTCGATAAGCATAGGTGAGCCCATAACGTAACGAACTTGTGTTTTTGTCATGCCAAACTTCAGCTGATCGACAGCTTCTTGTTCAACATAGTTACCCTGATTGATGTCAATTCGATAAACCAACTTCTCTAGTAGAGAGCAACCGGTCAACATTGTTAGTGCAAGTGGAACTGCAACTAACCACTTTTTAATTCGCATAGTCTGAGATCTTTCTTCGCTAAAATACTGCCTGATAATAAACAAGCTCCAGCAAGAAGTAAAAAGCTCCTTGCGCTTTGAGCTTGTTATGACTGGCAATTTTGAATTAAGTTGCAAAATTGCCAAGATTTTTCGGTAAATTATCAGAAAGTTGCTGAATATGTAACCTAAGCAGCGATTAATAACTCTTTTGCGTTGGCCAGTGTCGATTCGGTAATCTGGCTGCCACCAAGCAGTCGAGCAAGCTCTGAGACGCGTTGTTGCTCATCAAGCGTGTGCATTTGGGTCTCGGTTTTACCTGATTTCGTGTTCTTCGCTACAAACAGTTGTTGGTGACCGCAACCGGCAACTTGAGGTAAGTGCGTCACACACATAACTTGTGTCGATTCACCCAGCTTACGCAGCATTTTTCCGACAACTGCTGCTGTTGGCCCACTGATACCCACATCGACTTCATCGAAAATCAGGCTTGGTGTGTCCACTTTTTGCGCTGTGATCACTTGGATCGCTAATGAAATACGTGAAAGTTCACCACCAGAGGCTACTTTAGCAATGGGCTGCATTGGTTGGCCTGGGTTGGTCGAAACAATGAAGGTCACATTATCCATACCCAATGGAGAAGGGTGTGTGTTGGTGTTGTTCACTTCAATGGCAAACTGTGCTTTTTCCATGCTCAGTTCGTGCATGCTTTGCGTGATCAGCTTGTTGAGCTCTTTTGCGTAACGAGTTCGAGATTTATGAAGCTTCTCTGATTTAGCAACGAACGATTGGTATTGGTTTTCTACCTCGTTTGCCAATTCATCCAATTTTTCATCGGAACAATCAAGCGCTTCAACTTGTTGTAATAAATCTTGGTGATGCTTGTAAAGCTCTTCTGGCAACACGTGATGCTTGCGAGACATCGACATCACTTTTGAGAAGCGTTCTTCAACGTAAACCATACGACCTGGATCGACATCAATGCTGTCTAGGTAGGTTCTTAGTTCACTGTTGGTCTCTTCAATCTGAATGATGGCTTCAGAGAGTAAGTTGGGCAGATCAACTAACCTTTCATCAAGCTCAGCTAATTGAATTAGGGAGTGATTGGCCGATTGCAGAATACTAAGCGCATTAACTTCTTCGCCTTCGTAAATAAGCTCGATAGCCTGCTGGCAGGTTGAGGCCAATTCTCCGCTATTGGAGAGGCGCTTATGCTCTTGTTCGAGGTCTTCATATTCTTCCTCCCCAATAGATAGCTCATTTAACTCTTTGATTTGATATTCTAGAAGCTGTTTTTGAGCTTGGTTTTGCTGGCTATTTTCACGTAACTCTTTTAAGTGGTTATCGGCTTGTCGCCATGCTTGGTAAGCATTACGTGTCGATTTCAATAGGTTTAAGTGGCCTGCGTATTGATCAAGCATGGCCATTTGGTGGTCGCTTTTCATCAGCTGGTGGTGCGCGTGTTGGCCATGAATGTTGATCAACAACTGCCCTAGTGATTTCAATTGTGAAAGAGGGACAGGACTACCGTTGATGAATGCACGAGAGCGACCTTCTTTGGAGATGGTTCTACGTAGGATGCATTCACTGCCATCAAGCAGTTCATTGTCTTCTAACCAGCGTGTAGCGTGCAGATTGTTCTCAAGTAAAAAAGCGGCACTGACTTCGGTTTTATCTTCTCCTTGTCTTACCATTCCTGCATCAGATCTTCCCCCAAGACATAAGCCTAAAGCATCGATAGCGATAGATTTACCCGCACCCGTTTCACCGGTGATTGTTGTCATGCCTTTAGAGAGTTCTAGCTGTAAAGACTTAACAATAGCGAAATTATTAACACTTAAATGAGCCAGCATTTTTATTTACCTGTATAACTGAACAATACTGTATATAAGTTCAGTATATACTGTTTCTTTATACAGTAAAGTCGACAGGTGAAATTTTTTTGTGACAGATCTCAGAATTGAGGTTGCCTGTAGGCTACTGAAACCGCTATAGATTCCCAACTTAGTCTGGGCGTGAAGGGATGAGGTACATTAGGGCTATGAGGACTTATAAGGTTTCGACGGGCAAAAAAAAGGCTGACGAACATCGTCAACCTTTCAAATTCTCGTCTACTGCCAGAGTCGCTAATTCAATTAGAACAGCTTACTTGACCAGCCTAGTTTGTTACGTAGGACATGGTAGTAGTTGTAGTCTTTAGGGTGAATCAGCTTGAGTACATTCGGGCTTTGGTAAATGTGGATCTCATCGCCAGGAGAAACAGGCAGTGAAATTTGACCATCGCAGCTTACTTCCTGAGTGCCGCGGTTATCAGGCGATACGATAAGTTTAATACGACGTTTGCCATCAACCACTAATGGACGACTTGAAAGCGTGTGTGGGAACATTGGCACTAGCGAGATTGCATTGAGGCTTGATGACAAGATAGGGCCACCACCAGAAAGCGAGTAAGCCGTTGAACCCGTTGGAGTCGATACGATCAAACCATCAGAACGCTGTGAGAACGCAAAGCTGTCATCGATATACACTTCGAACTCGATCATGTGTGCGACTTGACCTGGGTGAAGTACGGCTTCGTTGAGCGCTGCGTTATGACTTTTTATTTGGCCATGACGATGAATTTCAGTCTCTAGTAGGAAGCGTTCTTCTTCCATGAACTCACCTTTGAGTACATCGATAAGTGCGCTTTGGAAGTTTTCAGGGTTGAGATCGGTTAGGAAGCCAAGGTTTCCTCGGTTCACACCGATGACTGAAATATCGAAACGCGACAATATTCTAGCCGCACCGAGCATATTTCCGTCACCACCCACAACAATTGCGAGATCGGCTCGTTTACCTAACTCAATCAGGCTAGAAAAATGTTCTTGTGGGATATCGTCCAAAATACTGGAGAGCCTATCATCAACAAATACTTGATAACCCTCAGTACTTAACCACTGATAGAGCTCTCTATGAGTCTGAATTGCTTGCTGATCTCGAGGTTTACCAATAATAGCGATGACTTCAAATGGCTTTTTCATAACGTTTCCAAACGAATTAGGCTTGAATCAAAATTCTTCATCCCCATAATAAAGGCAAGTTGAACGTCTATGCGAGTGTTTTATATCAATTTGAGGCGCAAACACGCCTGTCACTGGCATTGAAAACGAATTCTGGAGATATCATGAGCAACGAAGAAAACAAAGTAACCGAAGAAGAACTAGATCAGATCATTGCTGAAGCTGAGAAAGTTGAAGAAGCTGAACTGAATGAAGACGCGGCTGATGAGCAGGAATCAAAAATTGCTCAACTAGAAGCGGCACTGCTTTCTAGCGAATCTAAAGTGAAAGAGCAGCAAGATTCTGTTCTTCGCGCAAAAGCTGAAGTTGAGAACATGCGTCGTCGTAGCGAGCAAGAAATTGATAAAGCGCGTAAATTCGCTTTGAACAAATTTGCTGAAGGTCTACTTCCTGTGATCGACAACCTAGAGCGTGCAATGCAAGCTGCAGATGCAGAAAACGAAGTGGTTAAACCATTGTTTGAAGGTGTTGAGCTAACGCATAAAACATTCGTAGATACTGTTGCTAAATTTGGCCTTAAAGAGATTAATCCTGAAGGTGAAGTGTTCAATCCTGAATTCCACCAAGCGATGTCTATTCAAGAGAGCCCTGACCACGATTCAAACACGGTTATGTTCGTGATGCAAAAAGGCTACGAGCTAAACGGTCGTGTAGTTCGCCCTGCGATGGTAATGGTTGCTAAGTAATTTATCGTTAAGTGACTTTTAGCGGTCGCGAAATAATTCACTAATTAATGTGAAATGAGAAGAGAGGCTTATGCCTCTCTTTTTTTATGCCTATCACTTGAGAATCCACGTAAATAGTCATCATTGGTGCATTAAGAATGTCGTTCCTTTAATTTTACCCAGATTATTAATTTAGAGTTTTATATTATGAAACTAGTTGATATCTGTGAAATGTTTTGATGTCACATTTGTAATGTTTTTGTAAATAAATGCTTTTAATTGTTATCGTTGTATGTAAAATCCACTGCAATATAGCGATTTTGGTCGCATATATAACTATAAAAGTACAAATTTCAAACACAACAAACTGGAGAAGAACGATGGATAAATCGCTCTCAAGTAAGATTTTTGTAGGCTTGTTTGCTGGCCTACTTATTGGTACTGCTATTCAGTACCTATTCAGCGGTATTGCGGTATTCGATACTTACCTGCTTGGTTTAGCAGAAGGTGTCGGTGGGATGTTTGTCTCTTTGATCAAACTATTGGTTGTTCCGCTGGTATACGTTTCTATTGTATGTGGAATCGTTGAATTGAAAGACATCCGTTCTTTCGGTCGCCTAGGTGGTAAAACTTTTGCTCTTTACATTATCAACACCATCATCGCGATTTCTGCAGCTCTCACTGTTGGCCTTATTTTCCAACCAGGTGCAGGCGCAGACTTAGCGGGTACGATTTCAGAGACAGTTCAACTAACAACAACTGAAACTCCAGATATCTTCTCTCTAGTTGTAAATATCGTTCCTAGCAACCCTGTTCAGGCGTTTGCAAGTGGCGACATGCTACAAATTATCTTCATGGCAATTTTGACAGGCCTTGCTATTCAAGCGCTTGACTCACGTGGTGGTCCAGCGATCAAAACGTTCAAGATGGCTAATGAAATCATGATGAAGCTTATCGGCCTAGTAATGAGCCTGGCTCCGTTTGGTGTATTCGCACTGATGATTCAACTAGGTGCAACACTTGATGCAGACACGCTAATGTCGGTAGCTGGTTATGTAGCACTGGTTGTTGCAATGCTAGTGTTCTGGATTTTCTTCTTCTACCCAATGATGGTTGGCATCGCGACAGGTATTACACCTAAGCAATTCCTACGTGCAATCCGTGAGCAAATCCTTTTCTCACTATCAACAGCAAGTTCGAATGCGACAATTCCTGTAACAATGCGCACCCTAACTGAAAAGCTTGGTGTATCTAAATCAGTGGCTGGTTTCGGTGTTCCACTAGGCGCGACAATGAACATGTCTGGTGTATCTATCTACATCGCACTAGCGACAATGTTCGTAGCAAACGCATTCGGTCAACCAATCAACACTGCTGACATCTTTACTCTTGGTCTAACTATCTTGCTACTGTCTATCGGTGCTGGTGGTGTTCCGGGTGGCGGTGTTGTAATGGTCGGTGTTCTTTTGCACCAACTAGGTTTACCACCAGAAGGTCTAGCTATCATTGCTGCAGTAGACCGTATCAACGATATGTTCTGTACTTCTTCTAACGTAGTAGGTGATACAGCGGTTAACACTATCGTTGCTAAGTCTGAAGGCGCAATCGGCGTTGAAAAGAACGAAGAAACTGAACTACAGAAAGCAGAAGCTTAATACCTAATTAAGATTTGATAATTGGAAGCCTCGCTCAATGAGAGCGGGGCTTTTTTGTGTCTGTCATAAAGTGCGTCGGATCTGTTGGATTGGTTAGTCAATCGATAGGGAGTATCTGGTGTAAGTCTCATTTTTTATTTTTTCTGGCACCGTAATAGGCCATCAATTTTCAATATTTAATCTCGATCACATATAATAATACAATATTATTTTATTGTTTTGACAACCTACATTCTGACGACATAAAGGAAACCCAATAATGAAGTTGTCTTACCTTAGCTTACTGACGGCCACTCTTTTAGCTGTTCCAGCTCTCGCTTCAAATATCAATGTTGGTCAACAATTTGATCTTGACCCTGCAAAAGCACCAGCACAAAACTTTGATTTATCTAAATGGAAAATTAACTTACCTGAGTTAACGACCGAAGGATCTAGAAAAGGCAAAACGCTAGAGATCGGTAAGAAAGAACTGTCGAATGTAGACACACCTTACGTTCACCCGAAATGGTTCTACACTGATGCAGAATCTGGGGCGATGGTATTTGTGGCTCCGAATACGGCACCAACGACACCAAACAGTAAGAACACTCGTAGTGAGCTAAGAGCAATGCTGGCGGATAGTTACTCAGCTCCGAGTAACAACTTTGCTATTTCGAGCCATAAGAATGCAGAAGAGTTTGGCTCTATTGGCGGCCAAATG
>Ga0209121_10002901_pt1 | contig 17012 bp, 10 predicted proteins | sample Cruoilmetagenom3_FD_187292 | JGI IMG/M metagenome (GOLD analysis project Ga0209121, IMG submission 187292) | Oil polluted marine microbial communities from Coal Oil Point, Santa Barbara, California, USA - Sample 3 (SPAdes) (version 2) | ecosystem: Environmental > Aquatic > Marine > Oil seeps ... | reverse complement strand
CATGGCTTAATTTCATACAAAATAACATATTTAACCGTCGGACACAATCATTCATTTCACGAATCCGATATTATTTCTGCCGCTTGCTTCATCTATTTATTTACTATTTCTTTCAGACAATCCCACTTTTCAAGATATTTTTTCAGGTACACTTTGCCATTTTCGATTTCCGACTGAATCAGCTCTGTGACCAACTGCTGCTCGACTTCGTACTCGGCGCTTGTAAAGTGCCCGCCGAAATGCGCCACCCTCAGCCACACCAGATACGTTGTCAGAGCATCAAATTCATTGTAAGCTACGATCTCATCCAGTTTGCCGTCCAGCCACAGGAATGCAACTTCTTCTCCGTCAACGTCCAGTTTGCCCGGTATGCCCGACAGCGTGGCAATTTCATTTAATGAAGGCGTAGCCTTGCCCCAGCCCCCGATGATGTCCTTTATATCGACGCTCGCTTCGCTGTTCCGGCTATCGAAATAATCATCTCCCTCCCACGGCTTGTTCGGACGACGGCAGAAATCCCGGGCCTGAATCCCCAAAACTACGGCCCTTTGAATGAATGCCTTCAGGTCCGCCGAAGCAGAGTTAAAACCAACCAACTGCGGCTTATATTGGCCGACCTTGTCCAGAAAAGTGCCGACGACATTTTTTTCCGAGACCTGTATGGGATCGTCCAAATCGCGCGGCAGGGACAGTAAATGCAGCTTGGCCTTTCTGCCCGACTCAAATCTGTCCACCGCGGCAACGGACACTATCCGGCAGACCACCGTCTTTAAATACGGCGTAGGATCTTCCTCCGTGGCCCCTCCTTCTTTCCACATGCGTTTTACGACATCCAGGTCCGTCGTATTATCCGGCAGATCATACAAGAGTTTCCCCGCAGCCGGATCGGGTACCCATTCCGCGTCGAACGCCCAAACTCTGTCTTTCACAGTCTTGAACATAATTTTTATCCTTTAATCCGGCCGTCATTAGTGATTCTTGCTTTGCCTATCCGGCAGCAGCTCCAGCACCGCGAATACCGGGCAGTGATCCGAGGCGACTCTCTCATCTATCACCCTTATTTCCACGATTTTCCATCGGCCTTTCGGTTTGTACATGATGTAGTCGATTTTTCTTCTGGGTTTGACGGAAGGACATGTTGGCCACGGATCATCCTGGGCAGCATAAGACCACTGCCGGCCGAGAAGATTGATCGGGTCGCTGCCGGGAATCGCGTTCAGGTCGCCCGCCAGAACTATCGGAAGGTCATAATTCTCGTACAACTCCATGATGCGTTCGGCCTGCATCATCCTGTTGCTCTGGTCCCGCTGATGATCCAGGTGCGTTCCGACAAAGACCATTTTCATTCCGCCCGGCAACTCTATGTGAACTTCCAGGGCGGCTCGCGGTTCGGCTTTAGCAGTGTGTGGCAGCGGATTATTCTTTATCTCGAAGATGGGATAGCGTGAAAGAACGGCTTCCCCGTAACCGCCGCCGTCGTAGTCCATGGCCTTGCCGAACACGCCCTCCATGCCCGTTCGCCGGCTCAATTCGGCCGTCAGATCGAGCCTTTTGGCGCGACCCGTCTTGTTGTCGACCTCCTGAAACGCGACCAGATCGGGCTTTAGAGAGTTTATTATCCCGGCGACGGCATCCAGATTCGAACCACCGTTGGCATCCTCGCCGTGGTAGATATTGTACGTTAAAACCGCGATCCGTACCGGCGATCCGAGTCTTTCGCCGGCACACCCCCCGGCACAAATACCAGCAATCAATATGACCAGTAGAACTCTGAACGCAATCGAAAAAGTTTTCATCATGAATTACCTGCCAATTTGTTAGCTATTTGCCTGTTTAATAAAAATCTCAAAAAGCTAAATTTAGCACTATGAATATGGATAATCAACCGGTTTCTTGAAAGAGCGGCTTCTCAGGTTAGCTGAGAATCGGAAAAAAGCCTCTGAAAATAGAGATTCCGGCATTAAGAAGCCCTTCGCCCTGAGCGGAGTCGAAGAGTAGATGTCGGTGAAAAGGCGAAAATAATTTACGTTTTCGTCCTTGATTTCGCTTGCGGGCGCGCGTTATAATTCTCTTTTTCGCAGGTGGGGCAAAAGGCCGAAGGCCTGAAGAACTGATCCCGGCGTGTTTCCTGCTGCCGAGGAGGCGGTGGGAAGCGTTCGTTTCAGGAGGTTTTGATAGCATTTAGGAACAACACAAAGTTTACCGCATACTTTAGAGTTGGAGAAACAAACATGGTACAAAAGCAAAAATTTACAAGACGAGAACTCTTAAAGAGTTCGGCATTTGCGGCCGGAACGCTGGCATTGAGCGGCGCAGTAGTTCCTTTGGCCGAAGCAAGGGGCAGCGATACGATCCGCGTCGGCGTGATCGGCTGCGGCGGCAGAGGCTCCGGCGCCGCTAACGACTGCGTGAATTCTTCAAAGGGCGTTCAAATCGTCGCCCTGGCAGATACCTTCGAGGATCGCCTTGCGGGTTTGAAGAAGCAATTCAAAGTCCCGAACAACCGCTGTTTTGTAGGCATGGATGCGTACAAGAAAGTGCTGGCCCTTGACGATGTGAATATGGTCATCCTGGCGACTCCGCCCGGCTTCAGGCCGAAACAATTCGCCGCAGCTATTGACAGCGGCAAGAACATCTTCATGGAAAAACCGGTAGCCGCCTGCCCGGCGGGAATTAAGATGGTCATCGAGGCCTCACAGAAGGCCAAAGAAAAAGGCCTGGCCGTGGTTGCGGGCACGCAACGGCGGCACGAACCGAAATACGTCGAGACCATGAAAAGAATCCACGACGGCGCGATCGGCGAAATCGTCTCGGCTCAGTGCTACTGGAACATGGGTTCGCTTTGGGTCAACAAGCGCCAGCCCAATCAGGGCGACGTCGAGTGGCAGATTCGCAACTGGCTGTACTTCACGTGGCTCTCGGGGGACCATATATGCGAGCAGCACGTGCATAATATCGACGTAATTAACTGGGCGTTCGATGCCCTTCCCGAGCAGATTCGCGGCGTTGGCGGCCGGCAGTACCGCACGGGACCCGAGCACGGCAACATCTTCGACCATTTCGGCGTCGAGTTCTTCTACCCCGGCGACGTGCGAACCATCAGTATGTGCCGGCAGATCAAAGGGACCACGGGCAACGTCAGCGAACGCGTGGTCGGCACCAAAGGCAGCAGCGACTGCAGCGGCATCATCAAGGGCGAGAATCCGTGGCGCTACAAGGGGCCGAATCCCAATCCGTACGTCGAGGAGCACGCCGACCTTATCAAGAGCATACGGAGCGGCAATCCGCTCAACGAAGGCCGGCGAATCGCCGAGAGCACGCTGTGCGCGATCATGGGTCGCGAATCGGCCTATTCGCGGCAGCAGTTCAAACGCTCGTGGTTCATGAGCAGATGCACACTGGACCTTTTACCGCCCGACGACCTGAAGCTTAGCGATTCCAAGCCCGTGCCGCCATTTGCGGTACCGGGTAAGTATCAACTGCCCGGCCTGGCACAGACCGGACGGAGGAGACGCGGTTAGTCGGCGGTTAACCGGTTGACAGGGACCCCATATTCCAAAAAGATGGGAAAATGGGAATCCGCAAAATGGCTCAAAGAGAACGAACAAAGGAGATTTTTAATATGACAGCGTCAGATAAGAATAAAAGTAAACCGAAAAAGATTGCGGCCACGGCCGCCGGCGCCGCGGCGCTGGCCGGCGCGGTTTCGAATGTGGTCCACGCGCAGGGCTCGGGCAAGATTAAAGTCGGGCTGCTCGGTTGCGGTGGACGAGGCAACGGCGCCCTTCGTCAGAACCTCAATGCCGATCCGGGAATCGAAGTCATCGCCCTGGCCGACCTTTTCGAGAACAAAGTAAGAAGCACACGCGACAGGCTCGCAAGAGACGAAAAATACAAGGGCCGCGTAAAGATCGACGACGACCATCTGTTCTGGGGTTTCGATTGCCACGAGAAGCTGGCCCGCTGTGATGCGGACCTGCTGCTGATGGCGACAGCCCCGGCGTTTCGCGGGCGCCAGATGATGGCTGCAATCAAGGCCGGCAAGCACATCTTCACCGAAAAGCCGGTAGCAACCGACGTGGCCGGCTGCAAAGAGGTCATGGCTGCTTCCAAACTCGCCAAGGAAAAAGGCCTTGCTATCGTCTGCGGCACGCAGCGCCGGCACGAGTTCAGCCGGGTGGAGCTGATGAAGCGTATCCACGACGGCCAGATCGGAGAGCTGGTGGGCGGCCAGTGCTACTGGTACGGCGGCGGCATCTGGTTCCGCGGCTACAAAGAAGGACTCAGCGAGTTGGAGTGGCAGTGCGAGAACTGGTACCACTTCACGTGGCTCTCGGGCGACCAGATCTGCGAGCAGCACATTCACAATATCGACGTGCTCAACTGGTGCTTTGACGGCCCGCCGGCGAAGTTCTCAGCATTGGGCGGCCGGGCATGGCGCAGCTACAACGACTCCCAGGTCAAAGCCGCCAAGGAAGTTTGCCGTAAGTATAACAACGGCAGCGAAGTAGGCTGGGAGAAATACAACGGCGACATCTGGGACCACATCTTCGCAGAATTCGAGTATCCAAACGGCGCACGCTGCCTGAGCTTCAGCGGCCACAGCCCCACCAACTTCGGTGGCAACAGCGAGAAGATCGTCGGTACCAAGGGCACCAGCAACTGCAATAACAGGATCACCGGCGATAATGCATGGCAATACGAGGGCCGGAACGTTAACGGAATGGATCAGGAGCACATTGACCTGGTTAAGAGCATCCGCAGCGGCAACGTACTCAACGAAGGCCAGCGGATTGCCGAGAGTACACTGACGGCCATCGGCGCGCGGATCTCCGCCTTTACCGGCCGGAGCTTCAAGTGGAGCTGGCTGCTGAATGCTTCCAAGCAGGATCTCGTACCGAAGCAGGAAGAAATGAAAGCCGGACGCGGGATATTCCACAATATCGCGACCGGCTGCGACCCGCTCGTATAAAACCTGAGTTGAGCTTACAGCGATAGCTGGAAGAGCCTTCGCAACATAGAAGCGTTAGGTGTATGCTGATGCTTATCAATAACAACGCGGCTCATACCGATTTATCCGGTATGGGCCGCGAGTTTTTCTGTACAAACGGCACTCCGGCCGGGCTCACGTCAAGACCGGTCAGGGCTGCGGCCAAAGAAGCTCGTCGAGCCAGCTTTCCACCAGTACGGCAAAGTCCTTGAAGTTAACGGCTTTGGAATCCTGCGGTTCTTCATCATGGATATTGGTCACCGACGCTACGGGAACGTACAATTCGCCGTCGTCCGGGCTCTCGTCGGCCAGGTACGCAATTTCAGTCTGAGACAAAGCAGTGCTGTAGATTCGTATATCGTCCAGATCGCCGTCGAAGTAGCCGGTTGCATTCGGCCGGCCGTTAGACTCGGTCGCTTCGGAGCCGATACCGAGTAAGCAGTAACGTGTCTGACCGGTTCCGAATGTGATGTCTCCTTGGGCTAATGTTTCCAGACCGCCGTCCATGTATATCATTAGTTTGCCGTTGTCGAAAATTCCGGCGGCATGGTGCCACTGATCGTCATCGACTCGCCTGCTGCTGCCGTAATCCATTTGCACCTCCGTGCTGTTACCGGCAAGGCTCATCACAGAGAAGCCTAACAAACCTGGCGCTCCGGCCTCGCCGCCGACCTGCAGCCGCCAGTACTCATCGCGATCGAATGAGGCGATATGCTGGTTGGCGCTGCTGGAAGTGCGAATCCAGGCGCAAACGCTGACTTGCGTATGGCCTGTTTCAGCGTAGTTTACATCCTGAATAGCGATATAGTCGTCGATGCCGTCGAGGTGAATCGCCTGGCCGAACTTGCCGGCCACATAGCGGGCGTCGCCCTTTTCAGTGCCGTGGTAGTTATTGCCGGAGCTGTCGTCGGCGCTGCCGTCGAACTTGTAATGCGCTATCAAGTCGCCGGTGTCGGGTGTCGATGTCGAAGCAACCGAATCATTCTTGAGCCATTCGCTGGCCATAATCTGAAGGTCAAGATAGTCGACCACGCAGTCATTGTTGAAATCGGCGTCCGGTTTCAGGAGCGAGGAAACACATCTGGGCCGGTACAACCTGATATCGTCGAAGTACATTTTGCCCGAGCCGCCGGGCTGCGGATTATTCCTGTCACCAAGGCCGATGGATATGCTGTTAACGTTGGCAAGATTCACGCCGGGGAACTCCACCAGGTCAATGTTCCATTCGGTCCAGGTGTTTATGAGGGACGCGTTCGGATCCTCGTGGAATATCACCGTGGGCGTACCGCCGGTGTTAGCCAGGGCCACGTAAAGCGGCTCGGGATCGTTGCTGAGTATTCCGATATCCCGGTTCGTCCACTGCGGGCCGACCGGGCCGGCAATCTGGACGTTGGAGAACGTTGCTTCGCATGTAATGTTAATATTATGCGACGTCAGCGCCAAACCTACATATACAGGCGCATTCATGGTGACTACCTCGCCGCCGACCTGAGTCCATAAAGTTCCGTTTTCGGAATAAGAAGCTGTAACGTTACCGCCCATGTCACGCTCTATTTTCACCCACTGCGGGGCCGGGATATCGGCGATAGTCGTTTCAAAGCTGATATCACCCGTCGTAGAGCGGCGCTGGAAGGAAACGCCCTGGGCCGGCGTTACAACCATCATAGCATGCCTTGAATCCGGATCAAGCGTATCCCGCATCATAACGCCGGCCTTAGCCCAGTTGTTCGAGTTACGCACGCTCTCAACCCTGGCGATAATCGAGCCGGGGCCGGATAGCTCCTTGAAGGCGAAGTGGAACTCGTCGAATGTGTCCCAGATATCTGTGCCTCTGGCGGTCATTGTGTAGGTGCCGGCCGGCCCTTCCACGAAGCTGCCGACAGATACCGGATAACCCCTGAACCACAGCGATAATGCCTTGACGCCCTGTGCGGTCCAATCCCGCCGTGAGTTCAACGTCATCCCTACTTCCGAGTACGGCTGGAAGCCCTGCTTGTTATTGTTATAGGTCAGCGGCATCGACTGGCCGCCCCAGTGAACGATCGTTTCCTCGGTAAACGACGCTGTGTTTTCTTCGCCCACAGCCGAACCCGTGCCGTTGCCGGCAAAATATGGCGGCACATCAGGAGCGCCGAAACCAAGCCCGTCGTACCAGGCAAACCATATCTGGTTATCGCGGGCATCGTAGGCTTCAAAATCGTCCACTATGATAAAGTCGGCCACCGTAAAGCTCCAAACCCTGCCTTTGTTCACTTCCGTATCGTCGGCTTCGACCTCATCGACTCGCCAGTAATAAGTCTGGTTGTAATCGAGAGCATCAGGAGGCATATAGCTGTTGGCATCCTGGCGGCTCCGGTACATACCGGCCGTATCGGATGCATCAGCGTAGGTCACAGCTTGTTCGTCAGCGCCAAAGTACACATCGTGCTTAACGGCACCGTCGCCCGGTGTCCAGACGAGCGGTTTGGACGCATCGATATTAGGCGTTGTACCGTCAGCCGGACTCGGACCCCAGGCAAGCCGGGGATCACCCATCATGGCTTTTGTAATCTCTTCCGGCGTCAAAACCTTATCGTAGATACGAACATCGTCAATCGCCCCGATGAACCATCTCGAACTGCTCAGATCGTACATCTGGCCTATTTTAACGTCATAGTTCGATTCGATATCGAATGCCTCGGTATCCGAACTGATCCTCGTGTCATCCTGGCCGTCAAGGTAAAGCGTGACATCCCCGCTCGAGATCGTAGCGTTCTCTATTACCGAGACGGCGACGTGATACCACTGGTCGTCGAGGATGTTGGTGTCGCCCTGGACATTACCGCCGTTGGTATCGCATCGAAGCCTGCCGGCGTTGACCCGGAATTCAACTTTATGAGCGGAGCCGGTGTTGCCCCAGCTAATCATCTGCCCGTTGGTCGAGGTTCTTATCCAGGCTGTTATGGTGAATGGATTTGCGCCAAGCACGCCCTTATAGCCATCCATCCGGACATAGTCACCCGAGCCGTCGAGCTCCAGCGCATCGCCGTCGTAGCCGGGGACATACTGCGGGTCGCCGTGAAGTGTGCCGTGACGGTCATAGCCTGAAGAATCAACGATGATACCCGAACCGTCATCGTCCAGCTTCCACCAACCGACGAGATTGGGTTCATAGATTGGTATATCCGGCCTGGTTCTGAAGTTCCAGACGTCGCCTTTATAAGTGGAAGCACCGTCAAATTCGTCGATTCGCCAATAGTAAACCGTATTCGCTGCGAGGGGGGCGGGATTATAAGTTGTGCTTGCCGCGGGGCCTTTATATGTGCCTTCGATGCCGGCCTCTACGTCGGCGGCATTCTCGCCGAAGTACACGTGGTGCAGTTTTACGCCGAAACCACCCGTCCATTCGAGCGTTGTATCGGTCGGAACAAAAGTAACGCCGTCAGCCGGTCCGGCGTTTTGGGCCTTCTGCGGAGGAATACTGAAGCTCCATACAGCACCTTGATATGTCGTACCGTCGTCCTGCTTCTCATCGATTCGCCAGTAATACGTCGTGCCCAAAGAAAGACCTTCCGGGTAGGGAAATCCGGGGAAGCCGACAATAAAACTTGTTGTGACCTGGTTGCCTACGAAAGTATCGCCGGTGCCGACAGCCACATCATTTAAATTCTCGCCGAGGTACACATCGTGCGAAACCGCATCAAGGCCCGCCGACCACCTGATGGTCGCCCATGTATCTATAACTAACGCGCCATCGGCGGGCGAGGGATTGTCGGCAACCGGAGGAGTCGCCAGAGTTTTAATCTCGTCCGCTGACAGTACACGGTCATACACGCGGACGTCGTCAACCATCCCGATGAACCACCTGTTGGAGCCGTTGTACTGGCGGGCTATGGATAGATCAAAGTTGGAGACTATATCGAACGCATTCGAACTTGTGCCGGTTCTGGTGTCATCTTCGCCGTCGACGTAAAGTTTGACCTGTGGATACGAAATCGTGGAATTGGCTTCTACCGTCAGGGCAACGTGATGCCATTCGCTGTCGCTAACAACGGTGTCACCTTGCCTGTTACCCGATCCGTGTTCTACGCGGAGCCTGTATTCATTGACCCGGAATTCCACTCTCTCAAGGGCCGTGTTATTGCCCCAGCCTACAATCTCGCCGTTGCCGTCCGTCTTGATCCACGCCGCTATGCTGAATGCGGATCCGCCCAGCAGACCCTTGTAGCCGTCTATGGTCACATAATCGGGGTCGCCGTGAAATTCCAGTGCATCGCCGTAAATCCCCGGTACAAATTGCGGACTACCCTGGATTGTGCCGTCCCGGCCGTTGCCGGAATAATCAAGCACGGTGCCGGTGCCCTCATTATCAAGCTTCCACCAGCCGACAAGATCGGGATCAACCGTTTGAGCCGCGCCGGTCAGAGCCAGGCTCAGCACACAAACTAACACTACCGGAAAAGTTAATTTTCCGCACATTATAGTCCTCCTTCCAAAAACCTAACATGAATCGCCCATTAAGATAGAATGTAAAAAATCCGAACCGTACGGCACAACAAATCTCACTCCAAATTCCACATCCGGCTTTTAAGTCCTCTCTGCCAACCTAATTTTGTTGTAACGAATGGAAGAATTTCCCGCCCGAAACCCGAAAATCCACAGATATGCACCCACTCAGTTTGGCCCAGGCCGGGATCCAGACAGGTCAAAACTTCACCTAATTTATTTATACCAAATTATCGGCCTTCGTATCAAGAAAAATCTACCCAGAATCAAAATATGAGGCCTGCCTTCCCTGGCTACGGGTGGTGATTTCGCCGACCAAAGACACATCCGAAAACCGCAGGGGAAGCTCTTGTGCCTTATTGGAGGTTTTGTGTGCTAAGCTTGTTTTCCTTCTTCTTTCGGCCTGCGCTTCCAGCGACGATGCAGCCACCAGTATTGGCTCGGGTCTTCCCGCACGAATTCTTCAATCGCTTTGGTATATTCCGCCGTCACCCATTTCAACGGGTCGTCCTTGTCGGCCCATTCTTCGGGAAAGATTATGCGATTGATCCCGATTTCGAAGTAGAATCGATTATCAACCCTCCTGCTGTAACCCACTACTATCGGCATGTTTTTGGTTATAGCAAGCAGGCCTATGCTCTTATAGGTACTGGCTTTACGACCGAAGAAATCGACGAAAATCCCTTTTTTACCGGCATCCTGGTCGGCAACGAAGCAGAGCGTAGCTCCTCTCGAAGTGAGTTCTTCCATGAGCGTCGTTGCGCCCTTTTTGTCGATAATTTTTTGCCCGGCGGCCCTGCGTACACCATAAAGGTATTTGCTGATGTACTTGTTATCCAGCGGCCGGGCGATGCTGTAGACATTAAAACCGAACAGTCCCAAAAGATATCCGATGATTTCAAAATTGCTATAATGAGCGCCGACCATCAGCAAGCCGCGTCCTTCCAGCATCATCCATTTGGCTCTTTCGATGTTTTTGTACCGGGAGTAATCGCGCCAGTTATTCTTTTTTACCAAACGGGGCGTAAACAATATATCTATCGTCAGCATCACGAGCTGCTCGAAACTGCGCCGGCCTGTCTGCCATATCCATTCTTCGCTTTTTTCCGGGAAGCTTGCACGAAGATTGTCCAAAGCCCGGATTCGGCCGCGATGATAATGTCTCCACAACAACCGGCCGAGAAAACAAGCGGTTTTAAGATTGGTTTCGACATCGAACAGATAGAGGAAAGCTATAAGAATCCGCAACATAAAATAGGCAAGCCAATCTATGAAGGGATTGGGTTTTTCCTTTTTTTTCTTTCGTCGGGGCAAGTCAGCCATAGGCTGTGATTTTAGACTTAAAATGACTATTGTCAAGTCTTAAGAACAGGATACCTCAATGATAGAACGACCAACGTCCCCTGCCCGATATCGATCAGACAAAACGATTGGCAGAGGGCATTGGTCATATACAGTTACAAGAGCCAATTTAAGTCATAAGCCGGATTAAAATCGATAGCCTAAGCCGAGAAAATATTTTACATCCGTACTATGAGCACCGATCGCAGGTGTTGCATCATAGTTGAGGATTGCTTTCAAAGTCATAAAAAAGGTCTCTGTAAAATCGGCTCGGACTCCGGCGGTTGTAGTAAGATAGTAGTCGGAGAATTTATCAATACTTGGGTAGTAGGTCAGATCATGTACGAACTTGATGTTCTCACGGAGCTTCTTGTCGAAGTTGTAACCAAGCTGTAGCGTAATTTCACTATTGCTGTCTGTCTGGTTGTCGAACTTCTCATAAAGCGACGCCAGACCGAACTCTGTTGCAAAGTTCATATCATCAGACTCGATCCATTGATAGCCGGCACCGAGACCTATAATCATACGCCGGTCCAGTTCTGCAACGGCATCTTTTTCGTACCGGCCATCGATGTAGCCGTACATCTTTTTACTGAAAAAGTAGTCGTACTTGCCTTTTGCGCGCCACCAGTCTTCGATAGTCACTTCTTCGCCTGTGTCAGGGTCTTCCTGTTTTCCCTTCGCATAATCCGTACTAACCGTTGTGCGATCTTTTTCAGTGCGTTTGGAAAAATTGGCGTTGGCGCTGAACATCTCGGTTTTTGTATTGCCGTGTGTAGAGGTAATCCCCAGGGCAATATCTCCCGTCCATTTCGGTATCGGCTTTACGGGAGGATTTATCGAGACGATATCGCTAACCGCGAATTCCTGAGCCTTCGTTGTAACAGAGCCTTCTATAGCAAACCGGTTGAGCTCGGCGCTCATGACTTTTTGATTCAAACCTGTCCCGTCCTTTAGGTTGACTGTGATCGGTTCATCGCTGCTGAAAGTCTGAATATCCGCTAAGTCCAGAGTCACCTGACCGGCGGCTTCCGCATTGAAAACCAGTTTTCCGCCGACGAGATGATCGATTTCCCCGGAAATACGGTCACCATTCTTCAAATGGATTTCATCTCCGTAGCATATCTGAGCACACAGCACCAGACATGCAGATAAAATCAGTATTCGATAACACATTACAATCTCCTTTCATATCAATCCATAAGACACAAACTGCGACGCCAAATACGACGTCTTACCAGCATCACAATCGTATTTTACCACCTCACCGCCTTTAAGGCTTAGGCAGCACCGCTTTTCATGTGAATATCATGCTGCGGATAAGGTATTGTTATACCGTTTTTATCAAGAGCAAGCTTAATTTTCTCCGTTAAATCAAATCGCACTGCCCAATAGTCGACTGCATTGACCCAGGGACGTACAACAAAGTTAACGCTGCTGTCTCCAAGCTCTGAGACGGCTACAGTATATACTGGCTCTTTGAGAATCCGTTCATCGCCCAGGATAATTTTTTCAATTACCTGCTGAGCTTTTTTCAGGTCATCTTCATAGGAAACACCGACTACCAAATCTATGCGCCTTGTCCCGTTGACCGTGTAATTCATAATGTTGCCGCTCGTTACCTGGCCGTTCGGAATAATGATCCGCACATTATCGGGTGAGTTGAGAATAGTATTGAATATCTGAATCTCTTCTACAGTTCCTGCCTTACCGCCCGCTTCCACAAAATCACCGACCTTAAAGGGTTTGAAAATAATCAGCATTACCCCTGCCGCGAAGTTGGCTAAAGAACCCTGGAGGGCAAAACCGATTGCCAAACCGGCAGCTCCTACAATAACAACAAAGGAAGTCATCCGCACTTCGATCTTCTCCAATGCGGCAATGATAACAAACGCAAGCAACGCGATGTAACACAAATTTTGGGCGAAACCGGCCAATGTTTCATCTACATTAGCTTTGATCATTCCTTTCTTGACTAATTTCGAAATGAGCCTTGCCACCCAGCGTCCCACGATAAAAATCACCAATGCAGCGACGATTTTGAATCCGTAAGTCGCCAGATATGCATAAATTACATTTAGAACCTGTTCCATGACTATATCTCCTCAATTGAACCTGTATTAATCAGGGAATATTGAGATTTCGATACATGCTACCCATCTGATAGAAATACATTTTACGGGCCTCGTGGAATTTTTACGCCGTAGTATTTTCCTCTGTCGTGGTCAATTGATGTGAACCTTGCACTCTTGCTGATTGTGCTGGGTAAATCAGCCATAATATCTCTCCCATGCAAGTTTTCCCTTTGTAATTCATTATTTTATAGCGAGCTTCTCTTCCTTCCAGGTTTTTCCTACACTTATTCAAACTTCTTCATATCAGGATTAACAGATCATATCACGTATGATTCGCGTGGCCGGTTGTCATCTTAAATCGATTTCTCTCTCGAAGCCGCTGCCGGCGTTCATGGACCTTTGCTATTTGTCTTCCTTCCCGCCGAGCAGGCCGCCAAGACCTTTGATAAGGTCTTTCGGCTTTTCCTTGATAATGCCTTTCAACTCTTCAGGAACCTTATCTCCGAGCTCGTCGCCGAGTTGCTTATCTATTTGTTTATCGATTTCCTCGGATAGTCTTTCCTTGCCGGCCTTAACCAGCGCCTGCTTGATGCTATCCTGGAGTCCCTTGGTGTCGAACACAAGCCGGGGCTCGGTGGTCGGGCCCACTATCTTGATCGTTGTCTTAAGGTCTTTGAGGATTTTGAAGGCCTCGGATGTAGTCTTGCCGCCCAGGCCCAGAATTCCATCGCCCTGGGAGCTGGCCTGCAAGTTCTGTACGTCGATATCCACGGTAAGGTCGATGGTTTCGCTCGTAATCAGTCCGTTGAACTGGCCCGAAGCGAGACCGGATGTAAAGGCAAGGCCCGCATTGCTGCTGAGGTTCGACTGCAGCTTGCTCAGGTCCAGCTTGCTGAAATTCCCCGTCACCTTCGGCACCTTTTCTCCCGAGCTGTAATCGAAGGTCATGTTCATTTCAAGCGGCGTATCGTTCGACTTAACCTGAAGTTTAATGGGCAAAGCAGTTGCAGACGGGGCATCGTTGATATTCTCCACGCTGATATTACTGCTGCCGAATACGGGTGATTGTATTCCAACCTTCTCCAGCAGCACATTTCTGGCCAGGAAACGCGCCGAGGACGGTACATTAGCACGGGCAATGAGGTAGTCGAGATATTTGATCGGTTTCTCTTCTACGGGAACTTCGCCCTCTTTGCCATTAGGATCGGGCAGCCACTTTCGAGCCTTTTGCAGCCACTCCTTCAGGGCCTTGGCGTTTTCGAGGTACTTATCGAGCTTGCTGATATCCCCCACTGCCACCTTGTATTCGCACGGATCGAAAACTTCCGGCTCCTCGGCTTTTGTTTCGATTACCTTGCCGGGCGTCTGGCGTTTCTGATTGAACTGAACATTCGACAGCAGCACCTTGTCCAGTACTACTTTGCCCACCGTCAGGTCATAGACACTGGCGTCTGCGGATATTTTATCTATAGCGATTTGGTTGTTTCCGGGATTTGCTGCATCGGTGACCTGTATACCCGAAACCGATGCGTCGCCGTTCAGGACCGAAAGCTTGAGTGATTCGAGGTTGACTTCCGCCCCGTTTAACCGGGTGAGTTTGGCGGAGGCGTATTCTTTGATCTTTGTATCCTTCAAATAGTGGGTTGCTGCGCCGAAGATAACCAGCAGTATCACGGCAAAAGCGACACCCGCCTTGCGGATGATTTTGGTCTTGACGGTGAAGAGCGACTTTACGTCCTTTGTCCGTTTGCCGATTAGAATGCGGTCGAGGATTCGCACCCAGCTCTTGGAATACCACTTCTTGAATTTCTCGGAACCCTCTTCGGCTTTCAACATCATACGACGAAAACCAATGACCGTCTTAGCCAAAAGCAATCCTGCGACCACTCCTACAACCGGTCCGGCGATTAAGCCGCCTACAACGGCGTACTTACTGAAGTCCGTTATACCAATAATTGGTATCGCCGCCAAAAGCTTCAGCAGGCCGGAAAGATTATCCTGGACCGCCATACCTATATGATAGAGCACAGGTGCGGCCGCAAAACACAACGCCTTGCCCAAAGCTGCCGACATTAGGAACATTCCGAGATGAACATTCAGTAAGAATACCAACGCTACTAAAACTGCATGCAGTCCTGAAAAGCCCGGTATCAGGCCGAATGTAAAACCCAGCATTACCGATATGAAGATAATGACCGGCGAAACGCCGCCGCGAAGAATCGTTAGAATTTTGCGGATTGGTTTTGGAATGGGTAGAAACATCGTATCACCTTTCCTTAAATTTGTTTTCGTAACCGCTTTTCATAGACCAACATTTAACACTTTTACCTGTTCAGATACAAATGTCCAGAAAAAATTGAGAAGTATTTCAATATATTTATGATGTCAATATGGTAATCGGGTTATCATTCTTTTGTTGCACCAGCAACCGGTTCTGCTGAAGATTAATATTCATTCGGACTGATATTCAGGTACCCGGTAAATGCCCGTTTTAAAAAATCGAGTCTACATATTAAGAGCTATCTTTTGTATCCCGGTGCCGACCTGCCTGCTGAGCCTAAGTCCGGCAGGCAGGTCAACACCTTCAGGATGATTAACAATTGTTAGTTGAGTTTGTCATCTTTCCAGTATTTAGTACCGGCTATAGTCGCCTGCAAAGCCAGGCCGGATTCCGTCATCGAGAATACCTCGACTCCTGACCGGATATCTCCCTCGCCGCTGGCTTCGGCTCCCGCTTCGCCGGCTTTGGCCGCCGCGTCTGCATGGGCGCCGACGTCCCAGCCGCTCTCAACAAACTTATCGAGCGTGGCCTTGTCCTTGAAGACCATCACGACGCGATAATCCTTTACGCCCAATCCGAGGCCGACACCGCCCAGTGCCATTTTCATATAAGTACGTTCGCCCGTCGAATTATCTACGACCGAGCCGTAACCGCTTCCGACACTCGCGAAAATCAGATTGACATTGGCATTGCTAAATGTCCCGTAGCCCGCGGACTTCGCAACCTTATCTTTGGTGCCGGGAGATTCCCTGTACAGTCTTTCAAGAGTTTCCTTCTCCATATCAATCACGACCTGCCGTTTCTCAACCACCGTCAGATTGCCCCTGGGGCCACAGCCTGCTGCTAACGCAACGATAGCCAAACACAATATGGTCTTTGGTAGTACACTTCGCATAACATTCTCCTTACTCAAAAAACTTCAAAAAAATACCGGACTACAGTCGCCGGATATACAACTTATTATTCCTTCCCGTTCCCGAAACGTCAACCGAGATTCGCCGGAAAAGCCGGAGCCGTATTAACCGCTCTTGGCGGCCTGATAGATGTGAACATCCTGTTGGGGGAAGGGTATCGATATACCTTCGGCATCGAATTGCTCTTTGACGGTGCGGGTTACATCCCAATAGACTGTCCAGTAATCGGCGGTTTTGACCCAGGGGCGACAAACAAAATTGACCGAGGAATCGCCTAATTCATGCAGTCTTATGATCGGCTTAGGCTCCTTAAGGACCAGCTCATGTTTTGAGACAATGTCTTCGAGTATTTTTGCGGCTTTGGCAATGTCATCGGTGTAGCTAATTCCAAAGACCATATCTACTCGCCGTATATTACTGCCCGTGACGTTCGTAATGACTCCTCCCCAGATTTCACCGTTCGGAATAACAACGATCTGATTGTCAAAAGTTTTAATCGTAGTGGAAACCAGATTCATGGAATCAACGACTCCCTTGACACCTGCCGCGTCGATAATCTGTCCGACATCATACGGACGATACATCAATATCATCAGACCGGAGGCAAAATTACTGAGCGTTCCCTGCAGGGCGAAGCCAAGAACAAATCCCGCCACACCGAGACTGGCGATAAATGGCGCGGTTTTAATTTCCAGCATGGACAGCGCTACAATTATACCGATCAGCATAACAGTCCTGCGAACCGCATTGACAAAGAAATTTTTCAGCAGGTCGGAAAATCTCTTCGACGCTGAGACCGTTTTCAAGGTTATTCTGCCCAGCACATACGCCAGGCCGTAGAATGCCAACAGGGTCAGGAGGAAAAATACAATATTTCTAAGCCAGCGTAACCCCCCTCCGCTGGACTTGAGCCAGCCCCAGATCAT
>Ga0209121_10002900_pt1 | contig 17017 bp, 21 predicted proteins | sample Cruoilmetagenom3_FD_187292 | JGI IMG/M metagenome (GOLD analysis project Ga0209121, IMG submission 187292) | Oil polluted marine microbial communities from Coal Oil Point, Santa Barbara, California, USA - Sample 3 (SPAdes) (version 2) | ecosystem: Environmental > Aquatic > Marine > Oil seeps ... | reverse complement strand
ACAAGCTTTTGCTATTGCAAAATCAGGACTAATTTATGACGATTCTTATAGAAGTACTTTAGTGAAAAATTAATCAATTTTTACTTGTTTTTTACCACATTACTTTGTTGTAAATAGTTTTTTATTCTACTTTATTATAAGTAAACACTTGTTGTTGGTTTTCTGGATAATTGCCCTCAAAATTATCAGCCACTTCTTTGTAAATAAGAGTTATTTCATTCAGTGTTATTATTTCATTCGTTACTTGGAATGGAATATTGTCTATTGTTTCAAAAGGGTTAATAGAGGTCAAAATATTTCCCTCCAAGATGTATTGAAAAGTTACCGTGCTAAATTCACAAGGTTCTACCTCATTCTGCCAAAAATAGGATAAAAAATTACCATTTTCTTTGTAGGTATTTGTTTGTTCTAACATACATTGATGTAAATCAGAGTTCTCTCCGTTTAATTCAATTGATGTTAATTTCCACACTCCAATAATTGGATCTTGTTGTGTAGAATTGTTGTTTTCATCTGAAGAACAAGAGAGAAATGTTATTCCGATTAAAATTCCAATTATTAAATTTAGTTTTTTCATAGGTAAACTCTGGTTTAAAATCCTGACTAATGTCAAATTTAGTTATTGATTATCAATTAATTATAATTTTATAAATTTTTTTCATTTTCACTCTTTTTTATTCAATTTCTCTTTGAACATTAGCAGAATAATTTAGTAAAATTTCTGTTTCGTGGGGAATTATTTACAACTTTGTGATATGAGTCCGTTTTAATGACTTATATCAGACGTTAACGAAGTTATATGAAAATTTTTAGAAAGTCAAGTAAATACAAGTTATCGCAAAAATTAACAGTACCTTCGCCAAAACAAAAGGAGGTGAGCTTTAAATAGATATTCATCTTAACTAAAAACGATGTATGTCATTCAAATCATTAGGCTTGTCTGAGCCTTTACTAAGAGCTGTCAGTAAAAAAGGATACGAAACACCTTCACCAATTCAAATCAAAGCTATTCCGCCTGTTATAGAAGGCAGAGACATTTTAGCCTCAGCACAAACTGGTACTGGTAAAACGGCTGGTTTTACGTTGCCGTTATTACACTTATTATCAAATAGACCTATACAGAAGCATAGACCAATTAGAGCTTTAATCTTAACTCCAACGCGTGAGTTGGCCGCACAAGTTCATGCCAACGTAAAAGAATATAGTGAGTTTTTAAATATTAGAAGTACTGTTATTTTTGGTGGTGTAAACCAAAAACCACAAGTGGCAAGATTAAGACAAGGCATAGATGTTTTGGTGGCGACTCCTGGTCGATTAATAGATTTAGAAAACCAAGGCGTATTATCATTAAAACGTATAGAAATTCTGGTTTTAGACGAAGCGGATCGTATGCTAGATATGGGTTTTTTGCGCGATATAGAACGCATCATGAAACTGATGCCAGATAAACGTCAAAACTTAATGTTTTCGGCTACCTTTTCTAAAGACATTAAGAAACTAGCATATTCTATTTTAAATAAACCAGTACAAGTAGAAGCGACACCAGAGAATACTGCAGTTGAGGTTATTAATCAAAAAGTGTATCGAGTTGCAAAAGGAAAAAAGACGGGCTTAATTATTAAGCTAATTTCAGATGGCAATTGGAAACAAGTCCTCGTATTTACAAGGACTAAACATGGTGCAAATAAACTTTGTAAAAAGATGATTAGTGCAGGAATTACTGCTGCAGCCATTCATGGTAATAAAAGTCAAGGCGCAAGAACAAAGGCTTTAGCTGGTTTTAAAAGTAATTCCGTACGTGTTTTAGTAGCTACAGATATTGCAGCGAGAGGATTAGATATTCCGCTATTGCCGCATGTAATTAATTTTGAATTACCAAATATTTCTGAAGACTATGTGCATAGAATTGGTAGAACAGGTAGAGCAGGAGCAAGTGGTGAGGCCATTTCATTGGTGAGTGCAGATGAAACAACGTATTTAAGAGGTATTGAGAAGTTAATTGACATGAAGATTGAGGTTGAAGTTGTTGAAGGTTTTGAGCCAGATCCTAATGCATCAACAGTACCAATTAAACCAGGTCAAAACAGGAATCAGAATAGAAATAGAAATTCTAATTCGAGAAACTCTGGAAATAATAAAAACTCAAGCCGTAACCGTAATAGAAATAGGGATCGAAGACGAAACAACGATAATAGAGGTTAAGAAATGACTAAGGCTTTAAGAGATAAAATTTTAGAAGTGTGCAATACTAAAATAGATAAGAAAGGATCTAATGTAGGAGTTCCTTTTTATGCCTTTTTTAAGAACAAAAATGATAATCCAGAGTTATTAATGGAAGCTGCAACTTGGTGGATACAAACACATAAGTTAGATCATTTTGAAAAAGCAGTAAAAATTAAGAAATTAATAGCGAATATATAATAGTCATCTCGAGACCTATCGAGAGACTTTCTTTGTTTTTAAATATAAGAGGTTTCGACAGCACTCGACCAGACAGAAATAAGATATGTCATCACAATCGAATAACCCACTTCATGGAATAAAACTAGAACAGATTGTAACTGAATTAGAAGCACGTTATGGTTGGGAATATATGGGATACCAAATAAATATTCGATGTTTTACACATAACCCTTCAGTAAAGTCGAGCTTAAAATTTTTACGACGCACACCTTGGGCGAGAACTAAAGTTGAAAAAATGTATTTAGAGATGTTAAGTAAGAAACGCTAAAGCATAAATTAATTTATTTCGAAATCGAATTACAAAAAAAGTCCTCTATTTATAGAGGACTTTTTTTATTCAATTGTAGAAAAATATGTGTTTGCAATAATTAACCTTTTTTCACTTCAATTACCTTCTTTTCTTTTTTTTCTACTTTTATTTTATGCACTTTAGATTGCTTTACTTTTTGTTTTGGGCCTCTAGGTTTATTAAAAGCAACTTTAAATTCTTCATTGCTAATAGAGCCATTAGAATCAGTGTCCATTTTTGAAAAACGCTTTTCAAGTTGTGCTTCTTTAGAGGCATCTTTCATACGTTTAGCTTTAAATTCTTCTAAAGTTATAGAACCATCAGCATTTGAATCTAAATGTTTGAACATGCGCTCATGGTTTCCTTTTTTTGTTTCTTTAACTTCTAACTTTTCTTGTGCTCCAACGAATGAGAATGAAGCCATAGCCATCATAAAAAGTCCAATTTTTAATGTTTTAGTAATCATATTTTAAGATTTAGGTGTTAATCAAAATTTTGACTAATATAGTTGAAATTGATTTAATAGAAAAAAACTTCTCTAAGTATGTCTTTCTCATCATCTTGATCGTTCGTTTCTACATTTTCAATTAGGTTTTTTGGCAAGTTATCTTTGTATGCTAATTTTAAAGGAAATGGCAATACGCACACTAGGCAAATCATAAAGATTAATGCGATAAACCTTAAGGTTTTTTTTATTTTCATTGTATAACAATATGTGGCATCTACTGAATTTAAGATGCTATTAATAATAGGTGTTTGTTAGCCAATAAGGCTGTCTAGAACTATTATATGTTGTCGTTATATAGCGTTTTGCGAATAACTAAAGGATAAAGTTGAGTTTGAAGTTTTTCTGCTTTAAACCAAAGTATTTTGTTTGAATATGTTTTAAAAGTGGTTGACTCTTTTAAATTGTATGTATTTTGAAACTCAGAAAAGGAAAAAGATAAAGGCGTTAAATAATTAAAAAAACCTTCTTTATTATCTGATTTGAATTGAAAATAAAAACTTGTGTCTTCGCAATGATTACTGACAACAAAAGTTGTTTTAGTAATTGCAGTTGGTTGCTTATTTGCAACTCCAGAAAACGAAACTAGACTAAATACAAGTGTTAGTCCTAAGAACAAAAAGTTTATGTTTTTCAAGAACCTCATACTTAAAGACAACAAATATCTGTCTATAACTCTAGTTGTCTTAAGCCTTCATAAACAACAATGCTTACAGCATTAGCCAAATTTAAACTTCTAATGGCGTTGCTATACAACGGAATTTTAAAAAGCTTATCGTGATTTGCGTTAATCAGTGGTTTTGGTAATCCAACAGACTCTTTTCCAAATACTAAGAACATATTTTCCGTAAATGAAATATCCCAATGCGATTTTTTGCCATGGCTAGATAAGTAAATCATTTGTTCTTCACTGTTTTTAGTATAGAACTCTACAATATTTTCGTAATAGAAGACTTCTAAATGCTGCCAGTAATCTAATCCTGCACGTTTGAGACGTTTGTCATTAATTTCAAACCCAAAAGGTTTTACTAAATGTAATCGTGAACCTGTTGCTAATGCCAGTCGTCCTATATTACCAGTGTTATTAGGTATTTCGGGTTCTATGAGTACAATATTAAGCGGCATTTTTAGAAAATAGTTTTATGAATATAAGTCTAATCAATAATACAAATGGAAAACCATGAAGTAAAACATCAAAATAGTCTTTCGCTGTCATGCCATTTGCTCCACCAGCTATCCATTTAATTTTTCCTAATATATGTGGTTCTGGGAAAAAAGGAGCTAAGCCCAATGTTAGACAAAGCAGAATTATTAAGCGCCAATCGTTTAGTGATATCATGTGTTTATATTTATTGTTTTTTAATGGTCACATGGTACATCCTTTTAATCATTCCCTTCAGAATAAAAATTTAGTAATGGACGTTTCATGTTATAAAATAGTGTTTACAAATTTGTCAATAGAGTTTATCCCTTCATTTATTACATGCTTAACAAAAGCACTACCTATAATTGCACCTTTGGCATATTTTGTTGCCTGTGAAAAGGTTTCATTATTAGAAATTCCGAAACCTACAATTTGTGGGTTGTTCAGATTCATATTTGCTATGCGCTCAAAATAATCAGTTTGTGTTTTACCGAATCCAACTTTTGCTCCAGTAGTACTCGCAGAACTTACCATATAAATAAATCCGTTAGATACCGAATCTATATAATGAATACGTTCATCTGAAGTTTGTGGTGTTATTAAAAACACATTGATGAGACCATATTTTTCAAACGTAGTCTTATAATCTGAATTATAAACATCAACAGGTAAATCTGGTATAATTAAGCCGTCAATACCAATGTCTTGACATTTCTTGCAAAATGCTTCAACACCATATTGCAGCATTGGGTTAAAATAACCCATTATGATTAGTGGGATAGAAACGGATTGACGAATGTCTTTTAATTGATTAAAAAGTACTTCGGTCGTCATACCATTTTTTAAAGCTTGTGTTGAGCTTGCTTGTATGGTTGGGCCATCAGCAAGTGGATCACTGAAGGGTAATCCAATTTCTATCATATCTACACCACTCTTTTCGAGATTTTTAATGACAGAAACTGTGTCTCCAAAATTAGGATATCCAGCGGTGAAATATATAGATAAAAGCTTTTTGTCTTCTTTTAGTTTTTGGTTTATTCTGTTCATATTGTCGGTATCGTCACCCTGAATTTATTTCAGGGTCACATAATTTTTAGTGTTTCAAGTTTTTGATTTTTCTCTTTAATCAGATTTAATTTCCATTCCTTGTGCCAGTTTTTTAATTGATTTTCTTTGTTTATAGCTTGATTTACGTCCGTGAACTTTTCAAAATATATTAAATCTTTAAGATTATATTTCTCAGTAAACTTTGAACCAGTGCCATCAGCATGTTCTGTTATTCTTTTTTCTAAATTTGTCGTGACACCAATATAGAATGTAGTTCTATATGTATTAGTCATTATGTAAACAAAACTGTATTTCATTTCTAGTGCGATGCTGAAACAAGTTCAGCATGACGTTTTTTACAATTTAAAATAATCAATATAATTCTGTAAATCCTTATCACCACGACCAGATAAGCTTAATACAATAACATCATCCGGTTTAAATTCTTTTGCCTCAAAAATGGCCAATGCATGAGAACTTTCTATAGCAGGAATAATACCTTCTAATTTGCATAATTCTAATCCAGCTTTCATTGCTTGGTCATCTGTAATTGAAATGAATTCTGCACGACCCGTTTTATATAAATGCGCGTGCATTGGTCCAACGCCTGGATAATCTAATCCTGCGGAAATTGAATATGGTTCTGTTATCTGTCCGTCATTAGTTTGCATCAATAACGTTTTACTGCCATGAATAATACCTTCTTTCCCTAATACTGAAGTTGCTGCACTTTCACCCGAATCCACTCCTAAGCCTGCTGCTTCAACAGCAATTAATTTTACAGCAGTATCTTCTAAAAAGTGGTAATAAGCTCCGGCTGCATTACTACCTCCACCTACACAAGCTATTACATAATCAGGTTTAGTCTTGCCTTCATGTTCTTTTAATTGCCATTGAATTTCTTCTGAAACTACCGCTTGAAAACGAGCTACCATATCTGGATAAGGATGAGGTCCTACAACACTTCCAATAATGTAATGTGTATCTACGGGATTATTAATCCAATCTCTAATGGCTTCATTAGTTGCATCTTTCAATGTTCTACTACCTGACAATGCAGGTATAACTGTTGCTCCTAACATTTTCATTCGGGCAACATTGGGCGCTTGTCTTGCGATATCAATTTCTCCCATGTAAACGATACATTCAATTCCCATTAAGGCACATACTGTAGCAGTAGCGACACCATGTTGTCCAGCTCCAGTTTCGGCAATAATTCTGTTTTTGCCCAATCGTTTTGCCATAAGGATTTGACCAATGGTATTGTTGATTTTATGTGCTCCAGTATGATTTAGATCTTCACGTTTTAAATATATCTTGGTATTGTATTTTTCTGAAAGACGTTTGGCAAAATAGAGTGGAGATGGTCTGCCGACATAATCTTTTAATAGCTGATTAAACTCTTTTTGAAAATCTGGCTCTGCCATTACCTTTAAATAGTTTTGACGTAACTCTTCCACATTAGGATAAAGCATCTCTGGTATGTATGCTCCACCAAATTCTCCGTAATAGCCTTTTTCGTTAATGTTGTAACTCATGTTTAAACATTTCTAATTCATCAATATTTTTTAATCCAGGTTCAATTTCAAACTTACTATTTACGTCTATTGCGTAACAATATTTTGAAGCCGGACATTCTTTAAATAATTTAATTTTTTCTATTTCATTTACTCCAATGCCTCCACTTAAAAAGTAAGGTTTGGTGGATGGGTATTTTTCTAGCACATTCCAGTTGAAGGTGTATCCATTTCCACCTGGTAATTTACCTTTTGTGTCAAATAAATAATAGTCACACACGTCTTCGTAAGGTTGTAGAACATCAAAGTTGAATTGGTCTTTTATGCTGAATACTTTTATGATTTCTAATATATCGTCTTTGCGAGACTTTTTTGAAAAGTCGTGGCAATCTGTTTCTTTTGAAGAGATTACAACGTCACTTTGTTCCTCGTAATGACGTTTCAATTTGTGGCAATACTCAGGTGATTCATTTCCATGTAACTGAACGGCCTGCAAGTTTAATTTTCGAATTGTTTCTTTTACCGCTTCTAATTCTTCATTAACAAAAACTCCTGCTTTTTTAATTGTATCCGGTAAATCAGGAATAGTTTGATTAAAATGTCTTGCAGATTTATTGTAAAATATAAAACCAAGATAGTCTGGTTTCAAGTGTGCAACAGCTTCGATGTTATCTTTATATTTCATTCCGCAAATCTTTAGCTTCATGATTCTAAAGTTTTAATGAATTCTGTGGCACTCAGCCCTGGATTATCTGTTTTCATAAAGTTTTCACCTATTAAAAACCCTTTGTAACCATAAGGTTGTAATTCTTTTATAGCATCAACTGAACTAATGCCAGATTCTGAAACTTTAACAAAATCATCTGGTATCTGTTGACTTAATAGTTTAGAAGTTTCTAAACTAACTTCAAAAGTTTTTAGGTTTCTATTGTTTACTCCTAGCATGTCTAATGACGGCATAATAGATTTTTGTAATTCTTCTTCATTATGAATTTCTAGTAAAACATCTAGATTTAGGCTTTTAGAAAATTGAGAAAAATGTTTAATTTCTTCTCTTGTTAAGATCGCTGCAATTAATAGAATGACATCTGCGCCGAAGGCTTTAGCTTCCAGAATTTGATAGTCATCAATTATGAACTCTTTTCTTAGTAGAGGCAGATTACAACTCGCTCTAGCTAATATTAAATCGTCTAGAGACCCTCCAAAATATTTTGAATCCGTTAGGACTGACATTCCGCAAACACCTGCATTTTCATATCCATTAGCCACATCCTGAACATTTAAACTTTGATTAATCACTGATTTAGAAGGGGAACGTCTTTTGTGTTCTGCTATAATTCCAGTTTTACTAGATTTTAACTTATCAGCAAGCGAATTAGTTTCCCTTTCAAATAAAACAGATTGTTCTAATTGCGATTGTGGAATTAGTGATTTGCGTAATTCTACTTCTTTTCTTTTGTCTATTACTATTTTATCTAGGATATTCATATACATTTCCTGCAAACGCAGGAATCTTATTAATTATAGTTCTTTTATTCTATATTCATTTTGTCTTGATACAAAACGAATCAAAAAATCACAATCAAAATATAGGAAATTGCTAAAGCATCATTCACTTTCAGAACTTCGTGCTTGAGGCTACGCCTCGCATCTTCGTTCTTACGTTCATTATTTCTGAATTTTGATGATTTCGACTATGTCGAAAATCAGGACTTTTTCACTTTTTATATTTGTTTCTAAATTTAATTATTAATCATTCTTTGCTAACTGCTAACTGCTAACTGCTAACAGCTAACTCTTACTCAATTCAATAAGTTTATTTAAACTTTGCTTTGCTTTTCCACTCAATAGAGATTCTTTTGCCAGTTCAAAACCGTCCTTGTGAGGTATTTGTTTTGCTGTCGCAATTGCTAAACCTGCATTTGCAAAAACAACATTATTTTGAGCTTCAGTTCCCTTTCCGTTAATTATTTTAGTGAACAATTTTGCTGCATCTTTAACTGTATTTCCTCCAAAAATTTCGGACTGTTCAATTTGAGAGACTCCAAGATCACTAGGTTCAAATAATGTTTCTGTTGTATTAGAAATCACCTTTGTTTTTCCAGTTAAAGAAATTTCATCATAACCATCTAGAGCATGTACTACGGCATAATTTTTATCTGTTTCTTGATATAGATAACCATAAAGTCTTAATAATTCGAGATTAAAAACTCCAACCATTTGATTTTTAGGAAATGCCGGATTTACCATTGGTCCGAGCATATTAAAAAAGGTTTTTACACCTAGCGCTTTTCTAATTGGAGCCACATTTTTCATTGCTGGATGAAAAAGTGGAGCATGCAAAACGCAAATACCAGCTTGGTCAATACTTCTTTTAAGAAAGTCTATATCATTTGAAAATTTAATACCTAAATATTCCATAACATTTGATGAACCACAAGCTGAGGATACGCCATAATTACCATGCTTAGTTACATTTACACCAGATCCTGCAGTAACAAATGAGGATAGTGTTGAAATGTTAAAAGTATCTTTGCCATCACCACCAGTTCCACATAAATCTATAGTGTTGTAATTGTTTAAATCTACAGGAATGCAAAGTTCTAAAAGCGCATCTCTAAATCCTCGTAGCTCCTCTAAAGTAATACTACGCATCATATATACAGTGAGAAATGATGCGATTTGACTTTGGTTATATTGTCCTTCCGAAATATTAACCAACACGTTTTTAGCTTCTTCACTTGAGATACTTTCTTGGTTGATTAGTCTATTTAAAAGTTGTTTCATATTTGTCATTCCTGCGTAGGCAGGAATCTATTTAATTAATTTTTCTATTTGTTCATTTTGTCTTGAAACAAAACGAACCAAAAATTCAAAACGATTTGTTAGGAAATTGCTAAAGCACCATTCGCTCTCAAAGCTACATGCTAGAAGCTGCGCTTCGCAGTTACGCTTTTTCGCTCTTTATTTCTGAAAATCGTTGATTCCGAGGATGTCGGAAGCTGGCATTTGACTTTTTATTGTTTTTATTTCTAGTTTCAATTATTTCTTATTCTTTGCTAACTGCTAACTGCTAACTGCTAACTGCTAACTGTTTATCCAATTCTCTAAAATCTTTTTACCATCTGGTGTTAATACAGATTCTGGATGATATTGAACTCCTTTAACATCATATATTTTATGCCTTAAGGACATAATTTGTCCATTTTCATCAAATGATGTTGCTTCTAAACTATCTGGTAAATTTTCGTTTACGACCCAAGAATGATATCGACCAACTTCAAAAGTTTTGTTAAGTCCTTTAAAAAGGATTTCATCATCCACTGAAAGTGTGACATTGGTGGCAACACCATGATAAACATTATCTAAGTTTTCTAACGAACCACCAAAGACTTCTCCTATAGCCTGTTGACCCAAACACACTCCTAAAATGCTTTTAGTTGGAGCATAAGTTGCTATTATTTCTTTAAGTAATCCTGCTTCATCAGGAATGCCAGGTCCTGGTGATAAGACAATTTTATCAAAAGCATCAACTTCTTCAATCGTTAATTTATCATTTCGTTTTACCGTAACATCACAACTTAATTCTTCTAAATAATGGACTAAATTGTATGTGAAACTGTCGTAATTATCTATTACTATTACTTTTTTCATGCTATGCCTGCGAAAGCAGGTATCTTATTAATTAAACTTCTTTTTATTTCCGTTCATTTTGTCTTGATAAAAAGGGAACCAAAAAATTACGATCAAAATTAGGAAATTGCTAAAGCAACATTCTCTTTCGGAATTCCATGCTTAAAGCTTCGCTTTGCAGTTACATTCGTTCGTTCATTATTTCTGAATTTTGAGGATTCCGACTATGTCGGAAAATGGGATTTTCATTTTTTATATTTTGTTCCTTTTTTTTAAATTAAATTCACTTTTCACTCAAATTTCTTTTGCTTGTTCTATTGCATTGGTTAATGCGCCAAGCTTGTTGTATACTTCTTGTAATTCGCTTTCTGGATCTGATTTAGCTACTAATCCTGCACCAGCTTGCCAATATAGTTTGTGGTTTTTACTTAAAAACGTTCTTATCATTATAGCATGATTATAATTGCCATCAAAGTCCATAAAACCAATAGCTCCGCCATAATAACCTCTGCTAGTTGTTTCGTATTTCTCAATTAATTGCATAGCCATATGTTTAGGCGCACCACTTAAAGTTCCCGCTGGGAACGTGTCTGCAACCACTTGCATGGTATCCGTATTTTTGTTTTTTGTACCTGTAACTTTACTTACCAAATGAATTACATGCGAGAAAAACTGAACTTCTCTGTAATTTTCTACTTTGACATTATTACCATGTCTACTTAGGTCATTTCTGGCTAAATCAACTAGCATTACATGTTCGCTGTTTTCCTTATCGTCAGCAATTAATTTTTCTGCAAGTTCTGCATCTTTTAAATCATTACCAGATCTCTTAAAAGTACCTGCAATTGGATGAATTTCAGCTTTATCCTCACTAACTATTAGTTGAGCTTCAGGCGAACTGCCAAATATTTTAAAGTTGCCATAGTCGAAATAAAATAAGTATGGTGATGGGTTAATGCTTCTTAGTGCACGATACACATTAAACTCATCTCCGCTATAATCTTGAGAAAATTGTTTTGATAATACAAGTTGAAACACATCACCTCTTGCACAATGCTTTTTTGCAAGCTCAACGTGGTTTTTGTATTCGTCATCCGTAAGATTAGATTGTATTTCCCCTTTAGTATTAAAATCGTACGATACGTATTGTCTGGTCTTAATTAATTGAAGAATTTCATCAATGTTATTTTCCGTATCAAAGCAATGGGCAAAAATATAAGCTTCATTTTTAAAGTGATTTATGGCAATAATATTCTGATATACTGCATAATAGATTTCTGGAATATCAATAGAACCTTCTTTTTTAGAAATATCTATATCTTCAAAATACTTTACTGCGTCATAGGCTGTATATCCAAAAATGCCATTATTTATAAACTTAAATTCGTCATGAGAATCGACTTTAAATCGTTGTGTGAATTTGTGAATTTCCTCTACAACACCAACAGTATCTACAAAATTGTTTTTTGAGCTTCCATCTGGATAGGTTTGAGAAATAATCCCATCTTCAACTTTAATAGATGCTATTGGGTTACAACAGATATAAGAAAAACTGTTATCATTAGCATGGTAGTCACTACTTTCTAATAAAATACTATTAGGAAATTTATCTCTTATTTTTAGATAAATACTAACAGGTGTAATGGTGTCTGCTAAAATCTTTTTATAATGTGTGTATAAGCTAAATGTTTTCATTTATTTAAAATTAAAAAAGGCTTGTCGTGAATGACAAGCCTTTTCTTATGTTTTACATACCAAGGATTCTTTCACTAACGTAAGTTTGCGAAATTCCACCACCAAGTATGATTTGTATTTTTATACATTTGAAAGCCAAATATAGAAATGAAATTTTTTATTTCAAACTATATTATAAAAAAGATTAGGGAATTGATAAGTTTTATGAAGTTCATAATATTTCGCCAGGAATTGCATTAATTTTATGTTAATTCTTAAGAGAGGAGCAAATTGATTAATAACTTTATAGCATGAATAGATTAATTGCTTTGTTGCTTTTTTGTGTTTTATCTTGTGGTAGTGATAAACTAGAAGTGTATGACTATGATGGTTTAGAACCTCTCATTAATAAAAATGATGATAAAGTACATGTGGTTAACTTTTGGGCTACGTGGTGCGCACCATGTGTTAAAGAGTTACCATATTTTGAAGCTGTAAACGAAAAATATAAAGCGGAAGGAGTAGAAGTGTTGCTAGTGAGTTTAGATTTCCCTAATAAATATGATTCTAATCTGAAGCCATTTATTAAAGAAAATAATCTAAAATCTAAAGTAGTTGCCCTTGATGATACTAATATGAATCGATGGTTACCAATGGTTGACAAAGATTGGTCTGGTGCGATACCAGCAACAATCATATACAATAATGAAAAACGGCAGTTTTACGAACAATCGTTTACTCAAGAAGAATTAGAAACCGAGTTGCTGAAATTTATTCAGCAGAATTAAACAATTAAAAAATAGACTTATGAAAACTTTTAAATTGATCACAGTAATGGTATTGGTGTTTACACTTTCAGCCTTTACAACAACAGAAGATAAAGGCTATAAAGTTGGTGATATCGCTACCGATTTTAGCTTAGAAAATATAGATGGAAATAAAGTTTCCTTATCAGATTATAAAGAAGCAAAAGGGTTTATTGTAATTTTTACATGTAATACATGTCCTTATGCAGTTGCTTATGAAGATAGAATTGAGGCTTTAAACAAAAAATATGCGGCAAAAGGTTATCCTGTAATTGCTATTATGCCTAATAATACAGATGTAAAACCAGGTGATAATATGGAAGCAATGAAGGCAAGAGCAAAAGCAAAAGGCTTTACTTTTCCTTATCTGATGGACGAGGGCCAGAAAATCTATCCTCAATATGGAGCAACAAAAACACCTCATGTTTATATTTTACAAAAAACTAAAAAAGGTAATGTTGTTAAATATATAGGTGCAATAGACGATAACTATAAAGATGCCGAAGCTGTAACTACGACTTATGTGCAAGATGCCATAAACGCGCTATTAAATGAACAGGCAATTGAGATTAAAGAAACAAGAGCAATTGGCTGCTCTATAAAAGTTTAACCAAATAAGATTCCATATATAAGTTGAAATCTGTAAATTATTGAATCCGGAGTGTAACACTTCGGATTTTTTTTCGTCTTTATTCTAAAGAAATGTTAATTTTGAGCCAAATTAATAACAAATTATGGCGAATTTAACGCAAGAAGATTGGGTAAAACAACTTGAGGAAGACAATAATTCAGTTGTTTTGGATGTTAGAACACAAGAAGAAGTCAATTTAGGTTTTATACCTAATGCAATAAATATTGATATTTATAAAGGACAAGGTTTTATTTATAAGCTTGAAGAGTTAGATAAAACGAAGAACTATTATGTGTATTGTAGATCTGGATCTAGAAGTGGCCAAGCATGTGCAATAATGAACCAATTAGGTTTTGATAATGCCTTTAATCTTGTAGGAGGCTTTATTGAGTGGCAAGGAGAAAAAGCTCTGCCATAATAATTTTAAACACTATTAAACATGAAAAAACTAAGTGTATTATTTTGCCTTTTTGCAGCAATGAGTTTTAGTACTAGTTGTATTAATTCTAAAGCTGAGGGTGCTGAAGCGAAGCTTGTAACTGCCGAAGAGATGCAATCTATCCTAGAAGTAGAAGATGTTCAGTTGATTGATGTACGCACTCCAAAAGAATTTGAAGAAATAAGAATTGCTAACGCTCAAAATATAGATTTTCAATCTCCTACTTTTGATGAGGATATTACGAAATTAGATAAAAATAAGCCTGTTATTTTGTATTGCAGATCTGGCAGAAGGAGTGCTAAATGTGGAAAAAAATTAAAAGATGCAGGTTTCGAAAAAGTCTATGATTTAGAAGGAGGAATTTCAAAATGGAAGCACTCTGAAAAATTGAAGATTGAAGTAAAATCATAAAACTCACCAACCGAACATAATGTTCGGTTTTTTTATTTCCAAAATTTAACCACAATTCTTAAGGTTTTTATAAATTAGTCGACTGTAATCAATATTAAGAAACTCATCTGTTACATTTGTGTTTTAATGCCTTATTTATGATGATTAAAAGAACAGTTCTATTCTGCTTTTTAGCATTTAGTTTTTCATTCAATTTATTTTCTCAAATTTTTGAACCTGTGAAGTGGGTTACTTCAACTGAAAAGGTTTCTGAAACAGAATACGACCTCATTTCAACAGCAACCATTGATAGTGGTTGGCATTTGTATTCTCAAGATGTGCCAGATGGAGGTCCAATTCCAACAAGCTTTACCTATAAATCAAATTCAAATTTTAGTTTGGTTTCAAATACTTCAGAAGAAGAAGGTCACATTGTTGATGATCCTGTTTTTGAAATGGAAATTAAGTTTTTCGAAGATAAAGCCGAGTTTAGACAGCGTATTAATATTGTTAACAAGGAATTATCAATTATTGAAGGTGAGGTTGAATTCATGGTATGTGATGATGAGAAATGTTTACCTCCAGGTTATGTTGATCTTAAATTTAATTTAAAAGATTCTAAAGCGATTGAAACAGATTCAGCTGGTCTGTCTATTGATTTAGATAACACAACTGGTCAATCAAATATTCTAAAACCCGTAAAATGGAACAATTCCGTTGTGAAAATCTCGGACACCGAATATATTTTGGTTTCTTCCGCGACAATAGATAAAGGTTGGAAATTATATTCTCAAAACGTTCCTGATGGTGGTCCTATCCCAACAACTTTCGATTATAAAACTGAAGATAATATTGAGTTGGTTGGTGATACACAAGAAGAAGATGGGAAAGAAGTTATGGATAAAGTTTTTGATATGAAGATTAAATTCTTTAAGGAAAAAGCAGAATTCAAACAAAAAATCAAAGTGTCAAATAACAAAATAACCTCGATTAACGCTGAGGTTGGTTTTATGACATGTGATGATGAAAAGTGTTTGGCGCCAAGTTATATAGATTTAAACTTTGATTTAACTAAATCTGTTGATGGGGATGATATTAGCTCACCTACTGAGAATAAAGGAGATAGAAAAGGTCTATGGTTGATATTTGTTTTGGGCTTAGGAGCTGGATTTGTAGCGATTTTTACTCCTTGTGTATTTCCATTAATACCGATGACAGTCAGTTTTTTTACTAAGCAAAGTAAAACAAAATCTGAAGGTATAAGAAATGCTGTAGTTTACGGATTATTCATAATTTTAATTTATGTTCTACTTGGGACTTTAGTTGTTGCAATTTTTGGTGCTAGTTCTCTTAATGCACTTGCGACTAATGTGTGGTTTAATGTAATCTTTTTCTTAATACTTGTAATATTTGCTGTTTCTTTCTTAGGTGCTTTTGAAATTATGCTTCCTAATTCTTGGGCAAATAAAATTGATGCTAAAGCTGACAAAGGTGGATATATAGGAATCTTTTTTATGGCATTAGCATTAGCTATAGTTTCGTTTTCGTGTACTGGACCTTTTGTTGGAAGTATAATTGGTGCTTCTTCTGCTGAAGGAGGACTTGGACCTATTGTAGGTATGTTAGGTTTTTCAATGGCAATAGCTTTACCTTTTGGATTATTTGCAGCATTTCCTGGCTGGATGAATTCGCTACCAAAATCAGGAGGTTGGTTAAACACAGTGAAAGTGGTTTTAGGTTTTTTAGAATTAGCATTTGCCTTTAAATTTTTATCTCAAGCAGATTTAGTATTACAATTACATTGGTTAGAGCGTGAAGTATTTATAGCTATTTGGATTGCCATATTCGGAGCTTTAGCATTTTATCTATTTGGTAAAATTCAGTTGCCACACGATTCGCCGCTTAAACATATTTCTGTTGGCAGACTAATGTTAGGTCTTGTAACGCTTTCGTTTACTGTTTATATGATTCCAGGGCTTTGGGGCGCACCATTAAATTTAATTAGTGCTTTTCCTCCACCATTAGATTATAGTGAATCTCCTTATGGAGTAGGGAACTCGAAAGGCGGTGGAGGTTCTACCAGTCATGCTGATTTGCCAGAAGGAGCACATTTGTTGGCTCCACACGATATATTGGCATTTAATGATTACGAAAAAGGGCTGGCATATGCCAAAGAAGTAGGTAAACCCGTAATGTTAGATTTTACAGGTTGGGCTTGTGTTAATTGTCGTAAAATGGAGCAGAATGTTTGGGTAAAACCTAATGTTTTATCTAAATTAAAAAATGACATTGTTTTAATTTCTTTATATGTAGATGAACAGATAAAATTTCCTGAAGGTGAAGCACCAGATTCTAAATTACGACCAGGAAAAAAACTCAGAAATGTAGGTCAAAAATGGAGTGAAATGCAAACTATAAGGTATAAAACCAATACGCAACCCTATTATGTGCTAATGGGACACGATGAAGAAAATCTTAT
>Ga0209121_10002899_pt1 | contig 17018 bp, 20 predicted proteins | sample Cruoilmetagenom3_FD_187292 | JGI IMG/M metagenome (GOLD analysis project Ga0209121, IMG submission 187292) | Oil polluted marine microbial communities from Coal Oil Point, Santa Barbara, California, USA - Sample 3 (SPAdes) (version 2) | ecosystem: Environmental > Aquatic > Marine > Oil seeps ... | reverse complement strand
GTGTTTTTCTATGATTCCCTTTCACTTGCCATACTATAAGTCACATGTATCGCATTGTAAATACTAAACTTAAATTCTACACAGCAAGCCCTACTTAACCAGCACTTCCATTAGCTATCCCTCACAGAGCATTTTATGAATTCCCTCTGCTGCTACCTTAGCATCGGCAATGGCGGTAACCGCATCTAAATTCAGATTTACTATGTCGCCGCCAGCGAACAATGCGGGGATTGTAGTCATCCCGTTTTCATCTACCTTTACTTTTCTATTAGGTGTAAACTCTAATTTATTAAATAGTTTTTTTGGAATGAATGAAAAGTTGGGCGCTTGACCGATAGCCTCGATTATCATATCCCCATCCAAGAACATCTTCTTTTCTTCATAAAAAGTGGGGCTGAATCTACCCTGTTCGTCAAATACCGACTTAACTTTCACACATAAGAGTCCTTTTATTGTGTCGTTTTCAATTTTGACTTCTTTTGGTCCCCAGCCGGGATTAAATTGAATCCCTTCTGCCTTTGCTTCTTCGATTTCGTCCTCAGTTGCGGGCATCTGGTCCCAATCTTCCAGAGAAACCGTTTTGGTTATCACGTTCTCGCCGGGATACTGCATATGCTGTAAACGCAGTGCCTCTCTGGCTACGTCCATAGCCACATTTCCACCTCCGATAACGATTATCTCTTTACCCACTTTAGTTCCCGAGCCAATCTTGTTCTCTTGCAGGAAGGGAAGTGCCAGATGAGCTTCACTAATGTTTTTAACTTTTGTGGAATAGCTTACAGTTGTTCCTATGCCAAGATAAATCGCATCATATTCTTTTAGAATATCTTCAAATAAAATATCTTTGCCCACCGTAGTATTAAATCTAAACTCAACTCCCAAAGAAGCAATATGATCGACATCCTTGTCTATCGCTTCAATGGGTAATCTGTAAAGCGGCGGACCTATCCGAACCATTCCGCCGCCACCGGGCAAAGAGTCAAATACAACTACCTTATGACCTTTCAAGGTGAGAAAATAAGCTAAAGACAAACCGCCTGGCCCAGCACCGATAACGGCAATTTTCTTGTTTGTAGGCTCGGCGGTTTGGAGTTCTAAAGCAGTTTCATAATCTTTAATAGAATCCGCAACAAACCTCTTGAGCCACCTTACAGCCACTGGTTCTCCTCTTATACTCAAAGAGCAAGCTGCTTCACAATGTTTCATACATATTCTACCACAGATTGAAGGGATCGGATTATCCTCAAATATTTTCTTTAAAGATTCGCCAGGTTTGTCTTCGTAAATAGCCCTGATATAATCGGAAATCTTCAGATGTGCCGGGCAGGCTTCCTCGCATAATTTACATTCCAGGCAGCGGGAGGCTTCGGCTTTGGCTTCTTCTTTGTTGTAACCTATAACCTGTTCGATAAAGGATAGTTTCCTTTCGTCAGGCGAAACCTCCGGCATAGACACACGCTGCGGTTCGAACAAGGAGTAGTCAATATCTGATACGAATCCCTCATAGTTTTCTTTGCGGTGTGCCAGGCTTGCTTTAAGAATAGAATACTGTTTGGAGCCGAGGAAATGCTCTTTGTCAGTTTTTTCATCCTTTGGAGTAAAAGTAAAAGTATTCGTATCAAAGTGGATATGGAAATAGTCTCTGGATAGTCTCAAGGAACCGGGTGGGCAGATGTCCACACATAAGCCGCAAAAACAACATCTGCCGTAGTCGAGTTTGGGACGCTCATTTTTTTCACCTGGTTTTGGCTCTATCTCAGGTATTTCTACCATGGTTACAGCTTCGTTTGGACATATATCGGCGCAATTGCCGCAGCCGGTACATTTTTCCCAGTCGTTTAAATGAAAACCTCGGTATCGCAGTGCTGGCTCTTTGGGTTCAAAAGGATATCTTAAAGTCCGCGGCTTTTTAAATAAATAATTAACCGCCTTGAAGGGACTTAAGATGCTGCCTTTTTTATTTGTTGTTTTTTCTTTCATCTGTCTATCTCGGGGGCAACCACATATAAACTTATCATTATATTTCCGACATCAGCGATACTGGCGTTTTCCAATAATTTTTCCAAAGTAATCAAGCCATTGGGATACGAAGGGGTTCTAAAGTGTACCCTGTAAGGCTTATCTTCGCCGTTACTAACCATGTAAAGGCCTAACTCTCCACGAGAAGACTCGCATCTTACATAAGCATCGCCTTTGGGCACTTTCCACTTGAATGGATTTGGTATCCTGTTGTAAACCGGGCCTTCGGGCATGTCATCGAGCAGCTTGAATATCATATGAACGCTTTCGATCATCTCATCTCTGATAACCCAAACCCTTGAATAAGCATCGCCGTCTTCTCTTACAGGGACATCCCAGTCCACCTTGTCGTAGGCGGCATAAGGTTCGACCTTTCTGATATCAAATTTCATTCCGGTTGCCCTTAAAGTTTGTCCCGTTGCCCCCCATTGTTTTGCTTGTTCCCTGGTTAATTGGCCTATCCCATTTGCCCTTTCATAGAATAAGCGGTTATTGAAAAAGGTCGAATCATAATCCGGCACACAGCCGCCTATGGAATGCAGCGTATTTACGATTTTATCCTTAAATCCCGGTGGGAAATCACGTCTGACACCCCCCGGCCATATATATATGTGATAGACTCTGCCGCCAGTAAGTTCTTCAAACAGATCCAGGATAAGGTCCCGGTGATACATTGCCCACTGAGCCACAGTATCAAAACCGAGCATATTGGCATAGGCCCACAGGCCAAACAAGTGTGAACCGACCCGGGCAAGCTCAAGGTAAATACTTCTTACGAAATGGGCCCTTTCCGGGACTTCTATCTGCGCCAGCTTTTCGACCGCCATTGCATATATCATTTCAATATGGTCCGGCTCAACTACATTTATTCTGCATACCAGGGGAAAGTTCTGAATCCAGGTTCTGTACTCCATCAGTTTTTCAAAACCGCGATGGAGATAACCGGGATTGGCCTGCGCCTCTAAGATACGGTCACCCTCAACCTTTAGGGTAATGCTGAAATTTCCCACCATTCCCAGATGCTGGGGACCGAAATATAATTCTAATTCTCTCATTTCTCCTCAATCTCAACAGAAGGGATCTTATCAAAAACCTCTTTGACATATTTCCTGGTGTCAAAATCCTTTCTAAAAGGTGGAATCTCATAATTCCTTTCGAGCAAAAGCGGAATCAATCGCTTGTGCCCTTCAAATTTTATCCCGAAAAGCTCGTGTATCTCGCGTTCGTAGGGTTCTGCATTTGGGAAAATGCCGGTTGCGGTCTTGAACTGCGGTTCTTTTCTTGGAATCTTTGTCTTTAGAATTATATGCAGGCTTTGGCGGCCCGTTACTTCATCGTCATTTTGCATGTAGGAAGTAAGAATAAAACACAACTCAAAAACATTGTCTTCTATCCAGTCCACAGCAGAAAGAAGCGCCAAGTGGTTAAAACCGGCGTCTTTAAGAAATCTCAAAATAGCCAAGACGTTATCGCTTTCAGCGGATACGGCTATTCTGCTCTCTTCAGGAACAGCTATCCGTAAACCTTTGAAAGTTGATTCGAGTTTTTCTTTTAATGATTTATTCACTGAACATTGCCTCGTGATTTATCAGATACCGAAAATAAAGGCGGCCAGTCGAGTTCGCCCAAAGCCATCTCCTGATTTTTTCTGTAAGCTTCGTAATTTTCTCTATACTTTTTATAACCGTTTGCCATTTCTTTATCAATCAGGGTCCAAAGGTGAGTTACAGCAATAATTATCGCTTCAGGTCTTGGCATGCAGCCGGCAATCCAGCCATCTATCGGTATATATTTATCTAAATGCTTTATGGTGTTGTAAGAGTCCCAGTACATCCCACCATTTATAGGACAGGAGCCGAAACCTATAACATATTTTGGTTCAAGCATTTGCTCGTAGGTCCTTATAATAGGCCTTAAGGTTTTTACCGAAACATATCCTGTAATTAAAAACAAATTTGCCTGTCTTGGTGTGGCTACCGGAATGATTCCAAATCGCTCCGCATCCCAACGCGAGGTTATAACCGGAGGAATTTCAATAATTCCACAGCCGGTGCAGAAATATATCACATGCAGCGAATATTTATTTGCCATCTTGGCAGGTGCTTTGAGCCATTTTGTAATCTGGTTTCTATCCATTCTTCACTCCCGGTAGGAACAACGGTATTCGCTATTCGGTTGCGTAACTAAAATCGTTATTTGTCGTTCGTATATCGTTCCCACCATATGCGACGTTGCGATCGAAGGGAACGATGTCCCGAAGGGCAAGAGCGTTAGCCCGTAGCGTATATATGCTGTGTTATCGAATGTGTCATTCATTATTGAAATAGTTATTTTTGTAGTTCTGCCCAAAGACCTGATTTATCAAATATTATACGGAATTTTGATATACTGGTTTTATTTATAACTCGCTTTAATTTATCAGGTGAACTATAAATCTTGGCATCCTCTCTGAGAGAACGATCTCTTAAAGCTTTCATCCTGGCTAATTGTTCCTCAGTGGCATACCGTCCAAATCCACCGCCGATAAAACCAATGCCTCCCTTTTTCAATATCCTATAAATCTCTTTAAATATCCGCACCTTATCTTTCCAACAATGATACGAACCCCTGCTAATTACAAAATCAGCAAATTCGTCTTCAAAGGGTAAATCATATGCATTACCCAATACAGGGATTATCCTATCTGTCAGTCCTTCCTTTTCAATGTTCATAGATGCTACTTCGTATATGGCTTTTACTTTCTCCAACGCGTATATCTTGATATTTGAATGCCTGTACAACTCGATTGCAAAAATAGCTGTGCCGCAACCAACATCCACGCATATACCCTCTAAAGGACCATAATCGTTAATGATTTGTTTGACAGTAGATACAATTGCTGGCATGAAGCTCTCTCTAACCTTTTTGTCAAAACGTCGGGCTTCTAAAAGGTCCATCTCTGTGTAATCTGCGGGGACGTGTTCGTCAGACATAATCTCATCCTACTTTTAATCACTTCACTATCAGGGTTATAATCAGACCTAAAAAAGCCAACAGTGTAGGCCACTTCCATAAGTACTTAATTGCCTGTTCGATTCTAAACCTTGGAAAGACAGCATTTACACATAGGCCAAGTACAAATACCACCAGCATCTTCACAAAGAAAATAGCCGGATTAGCTGCTCCTCCAAGGAACAAATTTACAAAAAGAGCGATACTAATAAACAGGACAAAAGCGTGTTCAATAGTAGCTAAGGCCAAATATTTGCCGCCGTATTCGGCCATCGGCCCGGAGGAGATTTCCTGAGGTGCTGAACTCACATCAAACGGCCTGAGCCCAAGTATTGCAGGCAGGATAAGAAGATAAGAAACTCCCGATAAAAATAGTGGAAGCGAAATGATTGACCAGTTCGTACTCTGTTGAGCGCTTACCACTTCCATTATGGAAATGGTTTTATAACGGGTCATTACCGCCAGCAGCACAAGAAGCAAAGGCACTTCATATCCCAGGCTCAGGATGAGTTTGCGTGAGATGCCGATACTGATATTTGGGTTAGCTCCCTGTCCTCCTGATAAAGCCATGCTTAATGGTGCGAGCAACATAATATAAAGGATTGCTAACAGGCCACCTGAACCGCTCAAAGGACAAATTCGCCCAAAAGGTAAAAACAAGACCACTACTATAGAACCGGCTAAAGAAAGGATTATCCCTAAGTCAAACATACGGCCGTGTGATACACTTTTTTGACAAAATAACTTAATCATATCGATAACCGGCTGGATAAGAGGAGGGCCGTAGCGCCAATGGATTCTTGCCATAATCTTCCTGGCCAAACCCAGGAAGAATACTCCTACTACCAGGGCTAAAATGGGAGACAAAATTATCTGAATAATTTTTACTACCATATTTTCCATCTCATCTGGACGAATATTAATACTGCCGAAAACAATATTATATACATTACATAATAACCAACATCTCCGCTGTATATGCGTCTAACACTGCCGGCAAGGCTTCGCACCGAAGAGGCAATCCAATAATAAAATTCATCTATTACGTCTCTCAAGAAAGGCTTTATCATTCTATACAACGGATTATAGAATTCAGTAGTGTAATGATATTTATCCGCCGGCGTATGGGCACCTGCTGCATAACTATCTTCCTGAGGAACTGATACAGATTTTGCACCCAGATGAAAGAGTAGCCAGGACAAAACAGCAGCTACTAACAAGCCGGAAAAAATGTTTATTGTATTCAATGTTCCGGTTTCTGAGGCGATTCCCCATAAGGTTACATTTAAGGTTTCAAGACCAAAAGAAGTTCCAATCGTATTGATTACCTTAAGGGGGATACCAGGAAAAATACCAAAAAGCAGAATCGCAAGCGATAAAACTATTACGGGCAACTGCATGCTGGCCGGCGATTTTTGTAGGTCATTGTATTTTTCAGGAAGCTGCCCCAGGAACACATTGTGAACCAACTTATATGAGTAAAGTATTGTACCCCAGGTCCCTGCCAGCGCGAAAAAGGCCAAAAATGGAGAACCCCCAAGAATTAAAGTCTTATAAATTAGCCATTTGGAGACAAATCCGCTGGTCAGAGGCACTCCAATCAATGCACAAATACCCACCAAGGTAGCGATGAAGACCACCGGCATTTTCTTCGCGAGACCACCTAATGAGTCCAAATCTCTCGTTTGGGTTCTGAATTCGACTGCACCTACAGCCAAAAACAGCAGTGCTTTAAACATCGCATGATTGAAGAAGTGAAATATGCCTCCCGCCAGAGCTAAGTTTGTTCCAAAGGCAATTCCTAAAATTACATATCCTGCCTGTCCCACAGTGGACCAGGCTAACAGTCTTTTGGCGTCCGTTTGGAACATAGCGATAAATGTAGGAATTAGAATGGTAACGGCACCTAAGAAACAAAGAATGGAATGGAAGCTAAGCAAGCCGTGGCCTAAGCCGAGAAAAAGCTTTAAGCCCATTATCACATACAGTAGGACAAGAAAACCATAGGTTCCCATCTTTATAAGTATCCCGGAAAGCACCGCAGAAAATGGGGCCGGCGCTTCTGAATGGGCATCGGGCAGCCATGTATGAAATGGCAGGATCGCATTTTTTATCCCGAAAGCGATACTGAAAATAATTAAGATAAATAAGATATATCCGGAAGATGCCGAGGATATAGCAGCAGAAACACCTGAGATACTCAAAGTCCCATAGCTCGTGTAGAGTGATAGCATACCAACAAGGAAGCTTAAGGAACCTATAATAGACATTATGATATATTTCATTCCTGCAGCCAGAGCGGGTCCTTTGTTGTAGCTTATAAGTAGAAATGTGCTCCAGGACATAATCTCCCAGAAGATATAAAGAGAGACCAAATCACCTGCCAATACAATTCCGAGCATTGCTGCATTAATAACAAGCATCATCAAATAATAAAAGTCAGTTCTTTCTCTGCCTTTCATATAGCTTAAAGAGAAGATGGTGCAAAGTGTTCCTAAACTCGATATGGCAATGGCAAAAAACCAGGAAAGCATGTTTAATCTTAAGACAAGGCCGAGGCCTAAAAATCCTGAATAAAAAGTCTTTTCCGGCGATTTGCCATAAAGACAAGCAACGATAGCTACCAAGGCCAAAGAAACAACGACAGCAAAAGAATCCCTGACCTTGTCAGAGGTCTTGCCCAGAAGATAAGTGAGCAGTGCACCACCAAAGGCAATTATAAGTAAAGCAACTAAACTCATCCTAAAACGTTTCCCTAAAACCAACTTAACTAATTTAACTTATGCTTTATGACCTCTAATGTAGCTATGGTTCCATCGCCAACAGCTATAGTAATCTGTCTGTGACTTTTATCTCGAATATCTCCGGCTGCATATACGCCTTTGATATTAGTTTCCATTTGTGGCCCCGTAATAATATAACCATATTTCGTTAATTGTATCGGAGTGTTTTTTAAGAAAGTACTATTAGGAACAAGCCCAACGAATATAAAGATACCATCGCGCTCTAATCTGATACGTTTATTTGTTTTAAGATTCTCCGCTTCTACGACCATTTTGTTTTCTTTTTTATAGAAAGTGCGGGGTTCATGAGACCACAGAATATTGACCTTCGGATTCGCGGTGACCTTATCCGCTGTGATTTTTTCAGCCTGCAGCTCGTCAAATTGATGAATGACGGTAATGGATTTTACAAACTGTAAAAGCAGCAAGGATTCTTCCATAGCACTGTTGCCGCCTCCTATTACGAAGATATCCTTGTCTTTATAGAATTCGCCGTCACAAGTAGCGCAATAAGATACGCCACTGCCCTTATAATCTTTTTCACCTGGAATGTTTAGCAGTCGGGGAGATGAGCCGGTAGCGATGATTACAAATTCTGTAGTAAATTTTCCTTCATCGTCAAGTTCTACCCATTTTTCCTGGTCGCTAAGGTGAAGGGAAATGATATCTGCTGCCAGCTTGAACCTGGTGCCATATTTTTCTGCTTGCTTTCGCATATTGCTTGCCAACTGGTGCCCGGCAATGGATTCGACGAATCCCGGATAATTGGCTACTTGGTGAGTGATCTTCACTTGACCGCCGGCAGACGACTCATCTATCACTAAAGTCGAAAGAGCTGCTCGTGCCGTATAGATAGCCGCTGCCAAGCCTGCGGGCCCGGCACCGATGATAATCACATCAAATTTTTGCCTATTTTCGCTCATCGCAATCATTGCCTTAAATGAAATGAAAATTACGTAAAAACCTCATTAATGACGCTCTTTACTTCTTTTGCTGTCTGAATGCTGGGAGTGGCTTTCACTACCTTGCCATTACGGTAATAAATTGTGTAAGGCAACCCCCAAAATTTTCGGCATTCTGGTAAACCTTTGATCATTGCAGCAGCAGAGATGTCAAAATCCGTATCCCGAAATTGAATATCGGGGTAATTTCCCTGCAAAATTTCAAATATATCATATACTGGGATACACATAGGTCCCATTCTTCCACAACAGACAGCGACTTTTTCGTTGTTCTTAATTAACTCTTTAAGCTGCTCTTTACTTTCGATATGCCCTAAATTAGTTTGAAGCATTTGTTACACCTCTTTTCTTCCACTTCTACATTATTTCTACAAAATGCTGCCTAGCACAGCCTTAATATATTCAGTTCTACTCAAAAGCTCTGAAGCAGCCGAGTTTAGAACATCGGTTACCAGTTTTGGATATATGCCAACAATTACGATCAATATCACGAAGATAAACATAGGGATCAAGGCAGCAAATGGAGCCTCTTTCCTTCCCGGATTGGTCATATCTGCCTTAAAATATAGAACTTGAACAACACGGAAAAAATACGCTGCTTCAATTACCGTACCTAACAGGGCAAGGCCAATAAAGATGATGAAGATAGTTTCTTTTGTAACCAAGGCAGCACGAACAACTAAAAATTTGCTGGGAAAACCTATAAAGGGCGGCAGCCCTACAAGTGAAAATGCGCCGATGGTAAAGGCTAAACAGGTAAGGGGCATCTTCTTACCCATTCCCTCCAGGGCCGAAATTTCCATTGAGCCGGTTTGGTAAATCATATAGCCTGTTGCTAAAAACAGAAGTGCTTTAGCTAACGTGTGACTTAGCAGTTGGAATAAACCACCAGTTACTCCATAGGAAGTAGCTATGGCCAAAGCGAACAGGATTAAGCCTATTTGGCCTATGCTGGAATAGGCCAGCATCCTCTTGATGTTGTTTTGACAAAAAGCGCACATCTCACCTACTAAAAGAGTCAAAATCCCCAAAAGTGCCAGAAACGTCAAGAAGCTTTGAGCGCCGAATATAGTAAATATTACCCTGGCTACAGCATAAAGGCCCACCTCAATGGCTATGCCGGATAGAATCGCGCTTATAGATGATGGAGCCGATGAATGAGCATCGGGCAGCCAGGCATTCAAGGGGAATATCGCTGCCTCGACTCCCAATCCGGCAACAATTAAGACCATAGGAACAAAAACTGATATGGGGCTAACCGATCTTATGCTCTGGGCAATATCAGCCATATTAAGCGTGCCGAAAAGACCGTAAAGCAAGCCTATTCCTATAAGCAGAAGACTTGAACCAACGGCACCTTGAATCAGGTACTTCACCGCTGACTCGATTCCGCTCTTTTCCCTCAGGTAAGCTACAAGGCTATAGGATGAAATGCAGAGAATCTCAAAGAAGACAAAGAGGTTGAATATATCCCCGGTAAGAACGACACCTGTAGCTCCCGTAAGAAGCAGAAGATAAAGCATATGGTACTTTTCGGTAGCACCTTCTTTGATGTAATCCAATGCATAAACAGAAACCAAAAGGCCTACCAAAGCGATGATGGTGGAAAACAGGACACCCACCGGGCCGGCGACCAAGTTAATACAGAACGGAGGTTGCCAGCCACCAATAGATACAATTACAGAATTTTCCAGTACTCTGGGAAGCAACAGAAGGGAAACAACAAGGTTGAAAGCAAGTGCTGCCGGCGGAATATATTTAACCGCGGCTTTCCAAAAAAGAGCAAACAGAGGAATGGCAAAAGCCAAACCTAAAGGTACTGCAATAAGAAGTACCGGATTTACCATTTCTGCTCCCTTATTTTACGAAGGTTAAGTGTCCCGTAATGCTGATATAATCTAATAGCCAGCGAAAGGGCCAATGCCAAGACTGCTACGCCAATTACGATAGCTGTCAGAACCAGTGCCTGTGGTACCGGATCAACCATGTCCTCAGAGTCTATCCCAGGCCTCGAAAAAATGGGGGCAGTTCCTTTCGTGATGTAACCAACGGAAATGAGAAACAGGTTTACCCCTGTATCCACGATACCAAGACCAACGATAACTTTAATAAGGTTACGTTTAACCAGAATGATATAAAGCCCGATCAATATAAGTCCGAAAGCTCCTATATAATAAATGTAATTATTTAAAAAACTCATCGCCTCATTAACTTTCCTCAATTAGGTTGTCAATAATACCGGCTAATTCTGAACCTACCTTAAATCCAATGGCAATATAAATAATGGGGATAATGCCGGCACTAAAGAGTGTATTCACTGTCCCCTTAGGCAAAAAATTTGAAAGGAAATAGCCACCTAAAACTAAGCCAAATAGACCAATTACCACAAATACCAGACCTCCTAAAGACTCTGAAAGATTAAATGCGAGTTGGCTAATCCTTCTCTCCCGGCAGCCCAGATAAATTAGAAGAAAGCCGGAGGCAATAATCGCTCCTCCCTGAAAACCACCTCCCGGAGTCAGGTGTCCATGGATAAAGACGAAGCTGCCGAAAATTAGAATAAGGGGAAACAGAACTCTGCAGCCGGTTGAGAGGACCAAGCTGGCCGGTTCTATGTCTCTAACCGTTTTTTCCCCGAAGGTGCTCAGAACCGCTCCCAAACCGATAGATGCAATAAATAAAATCGTAACTTCACCTAAGGTATCAAAACCACGATAACTTACCACCACCGAGGTAACTATATTTGTTGCTCCGGTTTCTTTTATACCTTCGTCAATATAATGCCTGCCTACTTTTGTCTTAGGCGTACCAAAAGGAATCTTTGCCAGTGACAGGCTAATTCCCAAGGCCACTATTACTAATAACAGTATGCTGACTATCCTTCTCATTCCTCGTACCTTTTTGTTCTCCTGATAGCAATAATAAAGATGGCCGCCGTCAATGCTGCACCGATGGAAGCCTCAGCCATCGCTACATCGGGGGCCTGAAGAAAATAGAAAAGTATGGAAGCAAGTAAACTTACCAATGCCGCGGCGATTACCGCGCTAATTAGATCTTTAAAGATGGATGCTGCGACGGCGCCTACAAGCATCAAAACTACTAAAAATGAAACAATAATAGTCATTCTTTTTCCTTGAATTCAGCAAACTCCTCGGCCTTATCCACAACGCTTCTATCACACAAAGAAACACCGCTTTTACGAGATGCCCGTCCCAGGGCGTGGTTAGAGATAGGGTTGGTGATAAGGATAAACAAGGCAATAACCAGCGTCTTTGGTAACCAGTTGGGTTGCATTATCCCAACGCCAATGATGGTCAAGAAAGCTCCCAGGGTTGTACACTTTGTTCCTGCCTGCAGACGGTTGTAGACATCGGGCATTCTCAATATGCCCAGGCTTCCCAAGAAGAGGAATATTGTACCGATTCCTGTAACGATAGTTCCTGCTAACAGCACTTAAATCCCCTTTTCCAAAAATCTTGCAATAGCAACTGAACCGATGAAGGTTAGAACCGCATAAACCAAAGCGACATCCAAATAAACATATCTTTCAAAGATTGAACCCAAAAGGACAAGCAATGCGGTGGTAATCGTAGCTGTGGTATCCACCGCTACAGCCCGGTCCGGGGCGGTGGGGCCTTTGAGCATACGTAAAAGGCACAAAACAACACCAGCCGCTATGACTGCAAGAAATACAATGTCGCTTATATTAAACGCCATAATTCATTATTTTATTTGAATATACAAATAATATGATTAACCACTCTAAAAAAATTATTTCCTCTTAATTATTTCCACAATTTTTCTTATCCGCGCATCAATCACCCTGTAGCATGTTCTCGTCCCTTCTCTTCTACCTTTAATGATACCCGCATTTTTTAATATTCTAAGATGCTGGGAAACAGTAGATTGAGGTAATTTTAGCGCCTTCTGAATCCTGGCGACATTGCATTCATCCTTAAGAAGGCCAACAACAATCTTTAACCTTGCGGGATGAGCCAGGGCCTTTAACGTCTCACAAGTTTTCTCGTAGCTTAATGTCACTCTAAAATCCTTTACGGTTTTGTCAGGGCAATCTCAGCGGCATTCTCTATCTGGTGAGCTATAGGCGAGGCAGTAAGCATAGGATGTGTGCCTACCTGAAAAGTCACTATCTCATCTGCTCTCATCCTTTTTTGTATAAGAGCTCCAATAAAATTCGCTACCTTACCAGCAGTCATACCGCCGAAGACCTGACCTCCCAGAAGTATACGAGTATCCTTTTCAAAAACCAGCTTTACTGCTAAGTCTCTCGTGCCAGGCATTGATGCCGGGTGCTTGTCCGGTGCCTTAGCTTCACCAGTAACGACCTCAAAACCTGCTTCTTTTGCCACTCTCTCAGTCATGCCGGCCGAACCTATGGCGAGGTCGCCTATCACCGTACCGAATACACCGACGGGGCATCCACTGCGATGACGCAGCTTAAACAGATTTGCACCAGCCACTCGTGCTTCCATGGTCCCTATTGAGGCAAGACGCAGAAATGTAGGCTTGCCAGTGAAAAAACATCTTTTTCGAGTACAATCGCCTGCTGCAAAAATGTTTTCGTCGCTTGTCCTCATAAATTCATCAACGTATATACCTTCCTTCTCATCGACTTCCAGGCCGCTATCCCGGGCAAGCTGAATATTGGGAACTACTCCTATCCCCAAAATAACCACATCCGCTTTGGTTTTCTGTCCGTTATCCAATTCCACATATTCTACTTGTTTCTTGCCGGCAATAGCTTTCACCTTTCTATTGACCAAGACCTTTATATCTTTTTCCGACAGCTTCTCTTCCACTTGAACGCATATCTCCTCATCGCAAGCCAGCAAGAGGCAGTGAGGCAAAAGTTCGATGACAGTTACATTAGCAATCCCTCGCTTCTTGCATTCATCAGCAAATTCCAGCCCAATGAAACCACCCCCAATGATAACCAGGTCTTTAGCCTCATCTAACGCGTTCAGAATCTTTTGAAGATACTCAACATCCTTCCATACCGCAAAAACGTTATCCAGTTCAACTCCTGGAATTGGAGGTACCCGCGGCAGCGAGCCTGTCGTCAAAATCATTTTTTTATATCCAAAGAGTTCGCCGCTCGAAGTCTCTACTGTTCTCTGATCCTTATTTATGAAGACTGCTTCATCTATAATCAACTCCACATTGTTTTTTTTAAGAACATTATCCGGGATGAGATTTTCCTTCGGTGATCCCAAGGTGCCAAAGATGTAAGGAATTCCACAAGGAATCAGAACCTCTTTCTCTTTACGAATTAAAAGAATCTTAGCTTCCGGATAGTATCTCCTTGCACTAACACATACTGTGATACCAGCGGCACTTCCCCCTACGATCAATATATCTGTTTTCTTCATAACAATCCTGATGGTTGGTGTTTGTTTATGCGAATATTATCCTTAAATATTTCTCAAATCTCCGGCCTATCATTTTTGTTGCCTCATCAATGCCTTCAGCCTTTACATTTATCCAGTGAATAAGCAGCTCATCGCCGATAACATCAAGCGTAAACGTGCCGGGAGTCAAGGTGATGGAATTGGCTAAAATCATCTTTGCAATGTCGGATTTAAGGGTAGTCTTTATGACCACAATACCCGGTTTTATGGGCATTTTGGGGTGGAGAATCCGATAGGCAACGTCGAAATTGGCCTTGATTATTTCCCAGAAAAGAACAATTATGTACACGAGGAAAAATGAAATTCTCTTTATACTTAGCGGCGGCAAATCCAGCTTTGAGTAAATATGAGCTGTGAAAAGGCAGACAATCAGGCAAACCACACAGCCGGTAATAAGCTCCTGCCAATCTAATCTCGGACTCAAAGCCAGCCATAGAGCGAGAGAGAACACCAAAAGCCAGGTGAAACCTTTTACCTTTTCAGATTTTGGGTAAAAAACCCGTTGCATTTACAGATCCGATCTTTCGAACTCTGTGTCTGTGTTCACGTTCACAAGAAAGTACATTTTGACATTTTTATTGGTTTTGTCAACAGATTTTTTAATTTATTTGAATATTTGAATATTCTTGACATAAGCCACTATCGTCCTAAACTCTTTTATTGTTTGAACATAGGCCAAAGCAATGAATAGGGTGGTTTATGAGGTATCATAAAATTCCGGATGAAACTGTTCGGCGGCTGGTGATTTGCCTCCGAGGCTTGCTGTCTTTGTCAGAAAGAGGGTACAAGAATATATCCAGCCATAACTTAGCTAATTCTCTTGGTCTTAATCCATGGCAGATAAGAAAGGACTTTTCTTATTTTGGCAGTTTTGGTACACCGGGCAGAGGCTATAATATCGAGAAGCTCGTAAAGCAAATTAGAAAAGTTCTCAAACTTAATGCTGTTCATAAGGCAGCTTTAGTTGGGGTGGGCAACCTTGGCTCGGCCGTGTTAACATATTCAGGATTTGGCATATTGGGGTTCAAAATTTTCGCTGCGTTCGATAATGATCCTAAAATAATCGGTCGACGAGTAGGAAATATCAAGATCGAGGATGTCTCAAACCTACAGACATTGCAGCAGAGAAAAATTGAAATTGGAATTATTACTGTTCCTTGCGAGGCCGCTCAGGAAACATTCAATAAGCTCATCGCAGCGGGGATTAAAGGTATCTTGAGTTTTTCACCGTGTTATAAAACAGACCGTAAAAAAGTCAAAGTAATAACTATCGATATTGCGATGGACCTTGCCCGTCTTCCATACTATATAACTACAAGACAGATTACCAACGTTTAAGCTACGTAATATCGTACTTCGTTCTAATCTAAGAAGTACCAACAACACGTATAGCTTGCAGCTTAAAATCTCTCTTAGTGTGATATGAGCATGATTATGATCGACCTTTACGATACGTTTTTATCCTTCTCCCTGGCAGTTGTTGACGAGTTCTCACCCGTAAGCACTTGTTTCTGGCTTCACCAGGATTCTCGACGGAGAAGCTAAACGCAAAATCCCTAATTCTGAGTTGTGTTGCTTTTGACTTCTCAGTAGTTCAGGTTTATAACAATCAGTTTAGACAAATGATGTTGTTTTGGACAAGTGCGAAAGACTAATATGAATAGAACAATTCTTATAGCGATCGTCTGGCTAATACTTGTTGTGGATTTACAGGCTGCTGACTGGCCCACGTATCGAGCAAATTCCGCACGAAGCAACTACACACTGGAACAACTGCCGAAAGGGCTTATGCTGCGGTGGACCTACCAATCGCCGCACGCGCCAACGCCGGCGTGGCCGACGCGCAATCGACAGCAGTTCGATCATGCCTATCAGCCGGTGATCGCCGGTGGTGTGCTCTATTATGGCAGCTCGGCCGATTGCAAGGTATACGCTTTGGGCGCAGCCACGGGCAAGACACTTTGGACATTCTTCACCGATAGCCCGGTACGTTTCGCACCGGTTGTTTGGCAAGATCGTTTGTTCGTGGCAAGCGATGACGGCTATCTGTACTGCCTTGCCGCGACTGACAGTCAACTGCTTTGGAAGCTGCGCGGTGGGCCGAAAGTCGACATGCTCTTGGGTAATGACCGGATGATTTCCCGCTGGCCGGCGTGTGGGGGGCCGGTAGTTGTCGGCAACATGCTCTACTTCGGTGCCGGCATCTGGCCGACCGAAGGAATTTTCATCTACGCCATCAATCCGGTCAGCAGCAAGGTGCTCTGGTGCAACGATTCGTCCGGAGGAATCGAAATGGATCAACCACATCCGACCGCCCGAGCTAAAAGCGGCATTGCTGCTCAGGGATATCTGGCCGTGTGTGGCAACTCGCTGTTTATTCCGACCAGTCGAGCCGTGCCGGCAGTATTTGATCGCGCCGACGACAGCACCATTGTCAAGGAGCAGATTCACAATATCTTTATGCCCAGCTCTGACAGCAGAATGTAAAGGGGTATCTTTATCAGGATAACCTCTTGTTGCATTAATATCAGCGCCCTCGGCTATAAGTAATTGTACGATTGCCTTGTAGTTCCTTTCCGCTGTGTAATGTAGAGCTGTTGCGCCTGGCCAGTTGTCTCTGACATCAAGCTCAGCACACTTGTCAAGCAGAAATCTTACTACTTGTTCATGACTGCCTATTGCCGCTCTGTGAAGTGCAGTCTTCCAAAAAGCATCGTCTATAGTATTTATGTCAATAACAGGAAGCATTCGGAAAACTGCCGAAAAGCCCAAAAGTCTATTGTTTTCAGTATCTTAGCAAGTTTTTGGATTTTCGCAAGAGTTCGCATTCTTTC
>Ga0209121_10002898_pt1 | contig 17023 bp, 15 predicted proteins | sample Cruoilmetagenom3_FD_187292 | JGI IMG/M metagenome (GOLD analysis project Ga0209121, IMG submission 187292) | Oil polluted marine microbial communities from Coal Oil Point, Santa Barbara, California, USA - Sample 3 (SPAdes) (version 2) | ecosystem: Environmental > Aquatic > Marine > Oil seeps ... | reverse complement strand
CTCGTCTAAATTTTTAAAACTTTGTGAAAGTTGGTTCCAAGCGTTTAATTTATCTACTGTAAAAAGTGTGCTATCTTTTACACCTAAAACAATAAGGTTTCCTTCTTCACCAAAGATATCTAGAAAGTTATTATACTTTAAATTTACCTCATGGTCATCTGGTAGTAAATTAGCTTCGGTATAAGTGAAACGCATGTATTTCCATTGCGTAGCAAGTAGTACAGTAGCTGTTAATATAGCAAGGATGATGGCAATTTTATTACGCAGAATAAGTCTTGCAACAACGTCCCAAAAACTTTTTGTAAATAGTTTAAACATAGTGTAATTAAAAAAAATCCATTTAATTACATGTAATGGCTTTTACTTTAGGTAAAATATGTAGTTAAATTGGATTGGCAAAGGTAGGAAAAAGCGATGTATAACAATGGTTAAAAGTGTTATAAAGTAACGTTAAATGTAAATTTTAATGCTACATTATCTTCTACCTTAGGTAAATGATACGCTCCGTATCTGTAAGTAAAACTTAAACCAAAACCAAAAACTAGTTTATTGATTTCAAAACCAGATTCTGTATAGCCTTTATCAAGCGTATTGAAGCTTATTTGTTGGTGTCTTTCGGTATTACTCATGTTACCAATGGCAAACCTAGATATTAATACCAATTCTGGTTTAAAACGTTTACTTATTTTAAACGGACTTAAATGGTGTTTTAGTTGTAAGGTGGTAATTCTATCAGAAAAGAATTCATTAAAAAACATAGTTTCAAAACTAGTTACACCAGCAACAGAAAAACGCTGCATTATAGTTTCTTTATTAATGTTATTAGGATAGGCATGATACAAATGCGTTAAAGGAGTTTCTCCATTTGCTAATCCTGCTGTAACAGTTAACAAAGAAAAAGCATCATTAGCATATTGTTTTTTAAAGATGGTTCTAAAATCAATTTTAGAGAAGTTAAAATCACTTTTAAAAACACCACTAAAACTTTTAGTGTATTGTAACGTAAATTTAGGATAGCCTTCTTTAATGATTTTTAATTTATTGTCTTTGGTTTCAAAGGTGCTAAAGGGGCTCCATTGTAAAGCAGTTTTAGAGGTGCTTAACTGTATTTGGTTGTATATTTTATTATTCACTACAAAATTATAAGCATAAGTAGTATTTATGTTACTTACAGCAAATTCTGTTTCACCAATTAAACTTGGGTTAAGTTGGTGTTCTAGTGATATGGTTTTGGTAATGTGTTTATGAAACAGGTTAATGTTTAATAATCGTGGTTCAAAAAGCTGAAAAAACCTACTGTCTGTTAAAAAGGTGGAGCTTCCTGTTTCGCTTAAATCATCTGTATAAGATACATTTAACCAGGTGTTTGTTTTTTCGTTTAGTTTTACACCAGATCCAAAACTATATTTAAAAGTGTGGTCTTTAAAACCATATACTACATAGGTATTAAAACGTATTTTTTCTGAAAAAGTATTGTTGGTTTGTCCGCCAAGTCCATTTCTTAATCCTTCATATTGGTTATACTTTACAAGGTATCTTAAATCAATATCAAAGTATTTGGTAGGAAAAAAACCATTACCTAACTGTTGTATAAAGGCTTTTCTTTTAAGCGAATCTTTTTTTACAACTTTGGTGGTGTCGTTAGCAATAGGTGTTTGCGCTTTACTTAAAAAGAAGGATAAACAGAGTAGGAGTGTAAAGCAATATTTTTTCATTAAAATTATAATGATGCATTTATTGAAGTAGCTAAAACTTCTTTAATATTAGTTCTGTATCCTAGTTCTTTAAGCACAATTTCTCCTTTTTTATTTATAACTATACTTGTAGGGAAGCTGTTTACTCCATACATGCTAATTACATGATTTGCGTCTGCTAAAATAGTATATTGAAAAGGATTGCTATCTAAAAAGGTGTGCACAATATTTTTTTTATTAAAAGTAAGAGCTAAAAAAACAACTTCTTTTTCTTTAAAATTAGTGGCTAACTCATTGAGTTGTGGCATTTCTTGTATACAAGGACCACATGTAGTAAACCAAAAATTTAATACTACCACCTTGCCTTTTAAATCAGAAAGCTTGAAGGTTTTTCCGTTTAAATCTTTAGCAATAAAATCTAAAGCGCGTTCACCAGGAGTAAATGCAGCTTCTGCATTTGTTTCTATACGCACAGGAGCATTACTTTTTTTAATAAAAATAACACTCTTTAATTGCTTAGTACTATCTACAAAAAAGAGCGGCTTATACGCAGCGTTTGTCATTAACGATAAACTAGACATAGGTAATGTGTTGCCTTGCTCATTGTATAGCACTATATCTGGAGTAATATTTATGGGTGTTTTTTTTAGTTGTACTTCTGTTAATTGCGTTTGGTTACTAGCAATAAAAGGATATCTATTTTGCGCAACACTAATCGAGCATTGTAGTATACATAGTATAAATAATATGTGAAGTGTTTTTGGCATATTTAGATAAACGAAAAATAGAGCATATTGGTATAAAAAAAGCGACAAGAAAGTCGCTTTTAAATTATACGGTCATGATTTCTTTTTCTTTAACAGTAAATATTTCATCCACTTTTTTAATATACTCGTCTGTTAAACCTTGCACATCTTGTTCTGCATTTTTTTGCAGATCTTCAGAGATGCCATCTATTTTTTTAAGATCGTTATTGGCTTCTTTTCTTGCATTTCTAATACCAACTTTAGCATCTTCGGCTTCTGATTTTGCTTGCTTTGCTAAGTTACGTCTACGTTCTTCTGTTAAAGGCGGAACGTTTATAATAATAGTTTCACCATTATTCATTGGGTTAAAACCAAGGTTTGCATAAGCAATACCACGTTCAATTTCTTGAAGCATGTTTTTTTCCCAAGGTTGTACCGTAATGGTTCTACCATCTGGTGTATTTACATTGGCAACTTGACTTAATGGTGTTTGTGATCCATAATAATCTACCATAACACTACCAAGCATTGCAGGACTGGCTTTACCAGCTCTAATATTTTTTAGTTGCTTTTCTAAATGCTTGATGGCATTTGTCATTGCTTCTTTGGTTCCGTCTATTATAAATTGAATGTCTTCGTTCATTATTTTAATATTTAATATGCTAGTTCGTTTTCAAAAACTAAGCCAAAGTTAAGTTTCTCGTTTTAAGAGTAATCTAATTTTGCTTGCAACAAGTTACTTACTTGTTACTAATTTTACAAGTTTACTTTAGTACCAATATTTTCACCAGAAACCACTTTTAGTAAGTTTCCTTTTTTATTCATATCAAAAACAATAATTGGCAATTGGTTTTCTTGACTTAATGTAAAAGCTGTAGTATCCATAACTTTTAAGCCTTTGCGTAATACATCGTCAAAAGTAATATGGTCAAACTTAATAGCAGAGCTATCTTTTTCAGGATCTGCATTGTAAATACCATCTACACGAGTACCTTTTAAAATAACATCTGCTTCAATTTCTATAGCACGTAAAACTGCTGCAGAATCTGTTGTAAAATATGGGTTTCCGGTTCCACCACCAAAAATAACTACACGTCCTTTACGTAAATGGCTTAATGCTTTTCTACGTATAAAAGGTTCTGCTACTTCGTTAATTTTAATGGCTGTTTGTAAGCGGGTTTTTACATCTGCATCTTCTAATGCGTTTTGTAGTGCCAAACCGTTAATAACGGTTGCAAGCATTCCCATATGGTCTCCTTGTACACGATCCATACCATTCATGGCTCCAGCAACACCTCTAAAAATGTTTCCTCCACCAATTACAATGGCAACTTCTACACCTTTCTCGGTAAGTACTTTAATTTCTTCTGCATATTCTGCTAAACGTTCTGGGTCTATACCATATTGGCGACTTCCCATTAATGCTTCACCAGATAATTTTAAAAGAATTCTTTTGTATTTCATTTTATGTTTAGCTTATGTTGTGATTCCTGCTTTTGCAGAAATTTAAGGTTTAGCAAATATAATCAATATCTTTTTTTAAGAAAGCAGATTTTTACAAATAAAAAAACCACTACGCTTAAATAAAAGAGTAGTGGTTTTTAGTATTGTGAGATTCCGTATCAAGTACAGAATGACAAGTCTATCCTAAAGATACACGTTTAAATGCAGTAACAGTAAGATTTTTTGATGCTACATATTCTGCAACAGTCGTTTTTTCATCTTTAATAAACTTTTGATCTAATAAACATTGTTCTTGATCTAAAGTAGTGTTATCGCTAATAAAACGCTCCATTTTTCCAGGAAGAATTCTATCCCAGATTTGTTCTGGTTTTCCTTCTGCTTTTAATTCTGCTTTAGCATCTTCTTCTGCTTGAGCTAAAACTTCAGGAGTTAATTGTGCCATAGAGATGTATTGAGGTACGTTTTTAAGTGTTTTACCTAAACGACCTAACTCAATATTATCTTTTTCTATAACAGCTATTCTTGCTTCAGTTTCGCTAGCTACATAAGCAGGATCAAAATCTTTGTAAGATAAAGAAGTTGCTCCCATAGATGCTACTTGCATTGCTACGTCTTTTGCTACAGCTGCAGCGTCATCTGTTTTTTCAGATAAACCAACTAAAGCGCCAATTTTGTTAATGTGTACGTAAGAACCAACATAAGGTGCTTCTAATTTTTCAAAAGCGTTGATTTCTAATTTTTCACCAACAACACCTGTTTGCTCTACTAATTTTTCAGCAACTGTCATGCCTCCAAAATCTGCTGCTAAGAAATCTTCTTTGTTATCAAAGTTGATTGCTATATCAGCAAATTGGTTAGCTAAAGTTAAAAAAGATTCGTTTTTACCAACAAAATCAGTTTCACATCCTAAAACAATAGCAACACCTACAGTGTTGTCTGCATTAATTTTAGCAACTGCTGCACCTTCACTAGATTCACGATCTGCTCTTTTTGCTGCTACTTTTTGTCCTTTTTTACGTAAAACTTCAATTGCTTTATCAAAATCACCTTCTGCTTCAACTAAAGCTTTTTTGCAATCCATCATTCCAGCTCCTGTAGCTTTTCTTAATTTGTTTACTTCTGCTGCTGTTATTTTTACCATAGCTTCCATATAGTTTTTAATTTAAAAAAGTCGTTCAATAATTTCTGTAAAGAAAAGAACTAAACGACTTATTTATGTTGTGTTAACGTTATTTTATTCTTCCTCTTCTTTTGCTACTTCAGCTTTTTCAGCTTTTTTAGCTGGAGCTGCTTTCTTGTCTGCTTTTGGAGCATCTTTTTGCGCTTTACGCTCAGCTAAACCACCAGCAATTGCATTAGAAACGTGCGTTAAAATTTTGTCAATTGATTTTGAAGCATCATCATTTGCAGGTATAACGTAATCTACTTGACGTGGATCTGAGTTAGTATCTACCATTGCAAAGATAGGAATGTTTAATTTTTGTGCTTCTTTAATTGCAATATGCTCACGCTTGATATCTACAACAAATAAAGCTCCTGGTAAACGAGTCATGTCGCTAATAGAACCTAAGTTTTTTTCTAACTTCGCTCTTAAACGATCTACTTGTAATCTTTCTTTTTTAGAAAGAGTCATGAATGTTCCATCTTTCTTCATTCTATCAATAGAAGCCATTTTTTTAACCGCTTTTCTAATAGTAACAAAGTTTGTTAACATTCCTCCAGGCCAACGTTCAGTAATGTAAGGCATGTTTACTGCTCCTGCTTTTTCTGCAACGATGTCTTTTGCTTGTTTTTTTGTAGCAACAAATAAAATTTTACGACCTGATGCTGCAATTTTAGCAAGTGCTGCTCCAGCTTCGTCAATTTTAGCTGCTGTTTTATAAAGGTTGATTATATGAATGCCGTTACGCTCCATATATACGTAAGGAGCCATGTTTGGATCCCACTTACGTGTTAGGTGTCCAAAGTGTACACCTGCTTCAAGTAATTCTTTTACTTCTACTGCCATTTTGTAATAGTTTACGTTCTGTTGAATTAGCAATGTTCCATATAGCTTTTCGCTGCTGGCTTCATTTAGATGCTAAACTAAATCCTGCTTGCGCTAGGACAACAATAACTGTTTAAATACTGAAGTTTTTTCAGTATCTTTTTAATAATTTTTTTTGAACAGGATTTAAGAATCTGAAATACAGATCCTGAATCGTGTTCAGGACTTGTATTAACGTTTCGAGAATTGGAATTTCTTACGCGCTTTCTTCTGACCGAATTTCTTACGCTCTACCATTCTAGGATCTCTAGTTAATAAACCTTCTGGCTTAAGAATTAATCTGTTTTCTGCATCTACTTCGCACATTGCACGAGATAATGCTAAACGGATTGCTTCTGCTTGACCAGTAATACCACCTCCATATACATTTACTGTAATATCAAAGTTGCCATCATTGTTAGTCATAACTAAAGGTTGATTTACTTTGTACTGTAAAGTTCCAGTAGAAAAGTAATCTGTCATGTCTTTTTTATTTACTGTTATCTTACCAGTTCCTGCAGCAAGATATACACGTGCAACAGCCGTTTTTCTACGACCAATTTTGTGAATTACATCCATGTTATTTGAATTCTTCTAGGTTAATTGTTTTCGGCTTTTGCGCTTCATGTTTATGAGCTGTACCTACAACAACATTTAAATTACGGAATAGCTCTGCACCTAATTTGTTTTTAGGTAGCATTCCTTTTACTGATTTTTCCACTAATCTTGCTGGATCTTTTCCAAACAATTCTGTAGCAGTTAAACTTCTTTGACCACCTGGATAACCTGTGTGACGAATATAAGATTTGTCCGTCCACTTGTTTCCGGTTAAGTTGATTTTTTCTGCATTGATAACAATTACGTTATCTCCACAGTCAACATGTGGTGTGAAGCTAGGTTTGTGTTTTCCTCTTAAAAGTTTTGCCACTTTAGAAGATAAACGACCCAAAGATTGACCTTCAGCATCTACTAAAACCCACTGCTTATCTACAGTAGCTTTGTTTGCTGAAATCGTTTTGTAGCTTAATGTGTCCACGTTATTAATAATTTTTTACCTGTCTTTGACTAGGTAGATTAAACATTCCTCTCTTAAAAAAGAGTTTGCAAATTTACGATTATATATTTGAATACCAAATAGTGAGGTCACTTATTTTTAAAGTGATTTTCAATACCTTATATATATATTATTTACTTACTACTTTAAAATACGATTTTTAAATCGTTTCTTCTTATCTATTCGTCGCTTTTACTAGCTTTGCATTTTTAAAAATAAAACTATGATTTCAGTAGATAATTTAGCAGTAGAATTTAGTGGCCATACCTTATTTAGTGATGTGTCTTTTACTATTAATGAAAATGATAAGATTGCTTTAATGGGAAAAAATGGGGCTGGTAAGTCTACCATGATGAAAATTATTGCTGGTGAACAAAAAGGAACACGCGGTAATATTCGTTTTCCTAAAGAGGCTGTGATTGCCTATTTACCACAGCATTTATTAACCGAAGATAATACTACTGTTTTTGATGAAGCTTCTAAAGCATTTAGTCATGTGTATACCATGCGTGACGAAATGGAAGCATTAAATAAACAATTAGAAACACGTACCGATTATGAATCGGATGAGTACATGAAGATTATTGAGCGTGTATCCGATTTAGGAGAGAAGTATTATGCGCTGGAAGATGTAAATTATGATGCCGAAGTAGAAAAAGCATTAAAAGGTTTAGGGTTTAAACAAGAAGATTTTACCAGACTTACTAATGAGTTTAGTGGAGGATGGCGTATGCGTATTGAATTGGCTAAAATTTTATTACAAAAACCAGACCTTATATTATTAGATGAGCCTACCAACCATATTGATATTGAATCTGTAATTTGGTTAGAAGACTTTTTAGTAAATAAAGCAAAAGCTGTGGTGGTTATTTCACACGATAAAGCTTTTATTGATAATATTACCAACCGTACTATTGAGGTAACTATGGGTCGTATTTATGATTATAAAGCCAACTATAGTCATTATTTACAACTGCGTGAAGATAGACGTGCGCATCAAATTAAAGCCTATGAAGAGCAACAAAAATTTATAGCAGACAACCAAGCATTTATAGATAGGTTTAAAGGTACCTACTCTAAAACCAACCAAGTAACTTCTAGAGAGCGAATGCTTGAAAAATTACAGATTATTGAAATTGATGATATAGATACTTCTGCATTAAAATTACGTTTCCCTAAAACACAGCGTTCAGGTGATTATCCGGTTACAGTAAAAGAGGTGTCAAAATCGTATGACGATCATGTGGTGTTTCATAATGCAAACATGTCTATTTCTCGTGGAGAAAAAGTGTGTTTTGTAGGTAGAAACGGAGAAGGAAAGTCTACCATGATAAAATCTATTTTAGGCGAAATTGAAGTAGAAGGACAATGTACTTTAGGGCACAATGTAAAAGTGGGTTACTTTGCACAAAACCAAGCCGCTTTATTAGATGAAAATTTAACCATATTTCAAACTGTTGATGAAGTAGCAAAAGGAGATATACGTACACAGATAAAAAATATCTTGGGTCGTTTTATGTTTAAAGGAGACGATATTGATAAAAAAGTAGGTGTGCTTTCTGGAGGAGAAAAAACCAGATTAGCTATGGTAAAACTTTTATTAGAACCAGTAAACTTGCTTATTTTAGATGAGCCTACCAACCACTTAGATTTAAAGTCTAAAGATGTTTTAAAAGAAGCATTGTTAGAGTTTGATGGTACCTTAATTCTTGTTTCGCATGATAGAGATTTTTTACAAGGCTTGGCAAATAAAGTATTTGAGTTTAAAGAAAAACGTGTTATTGAGCATTTTGAAACTATTGACGATTTCTTAGCTAGAAATAGAATAGAAAGCTTAAAAGCAATAGATTTATAATAGCTACAAATTTTTTAAAAAGAGGCCATGTATTTTTATGTTGCCTCTTTTTTTTGTCTTGATTTTTTGTGTAATTATCTGGTAATTAATATTTTGTTGTTTTAGTTTCGGAATTGTTTTTGTAATGAACCAACTACACAATATTTATTTTAACCATTAGTTATATGTTTATGCGAGTAGTATTTGTTATTCTATTTTTAAGTAGTTCTCTAGGTGCTTTTGCACAATTAAAGCCAGGTTTTAACGCAAACGAAGCCACTTCAACCATAGCCATGTGTAATAGTTTTAATTTTATAAAACAATTTGGCAGCAACAAAAACATTATTCCTGAGCATTATAATAAACACTATGCTTCAGATGTTTTTGGTATGGATAATAAGTTTGAAGTGTATACTAATGATACTACAGCAATTATTAATTACAGAGGCTCAACAGATAAAATGATTAGTTGGGTAGAAAACTTTTATTCTGCTATGATTCCTGCAAAGGGAACCATCGTTATAGATGAAGAAGTGCACGATTATATATTTGCAAATAACGATAAAGCATCTGTTCATGCGGGATACGGATTAACAGTAGTTATGCTTTCTAATGAAATGATAACACAAATAAAAGCCTTAAATGCAAAGGGAATTTATAATATAATCATCACAGGACACAGCCAAGGTGGTGCTTTGGCAAGTTTAACAAGGGCTTATTTAGAAAATGTACCCAAAACAATTTTGTCAAATAAAAATAATTATAAAACCTATGCTTATGCGCAACCTATGTGTGGTAATAAGGAGTTTGCTGAAGAATATAATAAGCGATTTAGTATGCAAGGAACCAGTTTTTCAATTATAAACCCAGAAGATCCTGTGCCTAAAATGCCACTTAATTATGAAGAAGATAAACTAATTACCAAAGAAAAAATAGGAGGATGGCTTTTCGGAAACAAAGAATTTAAAGCAAAAAAGCTAGGTCAAGATGCTTTTGTGCGTTTGTTTGAAAGAGGGTTAACGGGTTATGTTAAAGGGAGCAATACCTTGATAAATAAAATTCTAGGTTTAAAATTCGGAAAAATTGAAATGCCAGACTTTGTCGCAGATATCAATTACTATCCTACAGGAACACTTATAGAAATTCCTGCTTTTACTTACCCAAAAGTAGCAGTAGATATTACAGCGCTAACAGAAAAAGAAAAGCAAGATTTAAAACAAGATAGTAACGGAAAATGGTATAAAAAAGAAAGCAAGTTTTTTCAGCATAAGCCGTATAACTACTATGTAGCTGTGCTTAAAAAATGGAATACTAAAACATATAATGGTTTAGAAACAACGTATTTACAGAGTGATTTGTAATCTTGTATTTCGGCTAAATTCAGTATTTTTTCCTTTAAAAAGCATAATGTATTCTGCTGTTTGCTGCTGCTTTACTGGTAGTTTTAAGTGTTTTCAAACTACTAAATAAATGCTAAACCCTTTTATAATAATAGATAAGAGAGTTTTTTTAACTATTTTTGCAGCAATATGCAAGAATTAAAACTATCCGATTGGTTACCTACCACAAACAAAGAGGTTAAAATACGCGGTTGGCAAGAGCTAGACGTTATACTTTTTAGTGGAGATGCTTATGTAGATCATCCAACATTTGGTCCTGCAGTAATAGGTCGTATGTTAGAAAGTTTTGGCTTGCGTGTAGCTATTGTTCCGCAGCCTAATGTAAATGATAATCTTCAGGATTTTGTAAAGCTTGGTGCACCAAAATTATTTTTTGGAGTAACAGGTGGTTGTATGGATCCTATGATTAGCAATTATAACGCTAATAAAAAAAGACGTGATAAAGATGCCTATACACCAAATGGTGATATTGGTTTTCGTCCGGATTATGCAACAACCGTTTATTCTAAAATTTTAAAAGAAAAATGGCCGGATGTACCTGTTTTAATTGGTGGTATTGAAGCTTCTTTACGTCGTGTTACGCATTATGATTATTGGAGCGATAAATTATTACCTTCTATTTTAGAAACTTCTAAAGCAGATATGTTGGTTTATGGTATGGGTGAGCAGCCCTTGCGTGAAGTAGTGCGTTTGCTAGAAAAAGGAGTTCCTTTTAGTAGTATAAATACCGTAAATCAAACCGCTGTACTTTTAAACGAAGGGGATAAAATTCCTAAAAATAGCAATTGGCAAGATGTAGAAATTGCATCGCATGAAGTTTGTTTAAAGGATAAGAAAAAATACGCTTCTAACTTTAAAATTATTGAGCAAGAGTCTAATAAATTAGCAGCAAGACGTATTTTTCAAAAAATAGGCGATAAGACCTTAATGATCAATCCGCCTTATCCAACCATGACAGAAGCAGAGATTGATGCTTCTTTCGATTTGCCTTACACCAGATTACCACACCCAAAATACAATAAGCGAGGACCAATTCCTGCCTTTGAAATGATTAAGTTTTCTATCAACATTCATAGAGGATGCTTTGGTGGTTGTAGCTTTTGTACTATTTCGGCACATCAAGGAAAATTTATTGCTTCAAGAAGTCAAGAGTCTATTTTAAAAGAAGTAGATACTGTAGCAAATATGCCTGACTTTAAAGGGTATTTATCAGATATTGGAGGACCAAGTGCCAACATGTATCAAATGAAAGGGAAGGTGCAATCTATTTGCGACAAGTGTGTGGCTCCTAGTTGTATTTCGCCAGTAATTTGTAGTAATTTAGATACTTCGCACAAACCGTTAACCGAGTTATACCAAGCAGTAGATAGTCACCCAAAAGTAAAAAAATCGTTTATAGGTTCTGGTATTCGTCACGATATGTTAGTACCAGAATTTAATAAAAATGCAGATCCTAAAGAGTTAGATGCTTATACCGAAGAGGTAATGACCAAACACGTTTCTGGTAGACTTAAAGTAGCACCAGAACACACTAGTGATCCGGTTTTAAAATTGATGCGTAAGCCGTCTTTTAGTTACTTTCATAAGTTTAAAGAACGTTTTGATAAGATTAATATTAAGAAAGGGTTGAAGCTTCAGCTAATTCCTTATTTTATTTCTAATCATCCTGCTTGCGAAGTAGAAGATATGGCTAACCTAGCTGCAGAAACCAAAGATATGGGCTTTCAGTTAGAGCAAGTGCAAGGCTTTACGCCAACACCAATGACAGTGGCTACGGTAATATATTATAGTGGGTACCATCCTTATACGCTTAAAAAAGTAAATACGCCAAAAACTAGAAAAGAAAAAGAAGAGCAACATCGTTTTTTCTTCTGGTATAAAGACGAAAATAAAGCGTGGATTAAAAATACGTTGAACAAAGTGGGTCGTCAAGATTTATTAGATGTGTTACTTCCTGCTAAAACCGAAAAATGGCGTAAAAACAAACCAAAAGGAGAAGCTAAAAATACCTTTAATGATGCGGTTGCGCCTATTCCTTTTAATCAAAGAAAGAATAAAGCAAAGTTTAGAACCAAGAAGAAGCGACGATAGATTTATAAACGTGTTATTTTAAAAATATAGTTTTTTTCTGAAAGCACTTTTTTTTCAAAAATGTTCTCCAATATTAGTTGGTTTTCTGAAGCAATTTCTTGAATTTTATTAATATTACAATCTTGCGATAATATCATTAATGCATTCGTGTTATTTAAGAAGTCAGGAAGTTGTAGGAATAACTTTTTAAAGTATTCAAAATCTTCACCGCAAAACCATGCTTGTTCTTTTATGTTTTCTGGGTTTTTAGGGTAGTAAGGCGGATTGATAATGATATAGTCAAACGATTTATTTTTAATAGCGTCGAATAAGTCTGAATTTAAAATGGAAATGCTTGCGTTATTTTTCTTGGAAGCTATTTTTAAAGCATCTAAAGCGATAGGGTTAATATCTGAAGCAGTGACATTTGCTCCTTTAGAACTTGCGAATAAGGAGATGATTCCAGAACCACAACCTAACTCTAAAACAGATTTATTTTGCAGGTTTAAAGGTTTAATAAAGTCTAATAATATCTTAGTGCTAATGGTGAGATGCGGAGGAAATACTTCGGGATATACTAAAACCTCGATATTTTCATAGTTGTATTTTCTTGGCTTTTTGTAGTACTTAGAAAAGCCAAACTTTAAAAATGGATCTAGAATTCTTTTAATAATTCTCCTCATAATATCAATTAAAATTATTCAGAATAAAAACCTTCAATTTCTGGTTGGCGATATTTCCATATTTTGTGTAATACTTTGATTTCGTATGGGAATTTATAAAACCCAGTTTTGTATCTTAATTTAGAAATTCCGGTTAAGATTGTTTTTTTATAACCTCGTATTCTGAAGTCGGTTACTGTTGGGTAGCATCCATTTAAAACGGTTTCAAAGTTTTTAATAGTGTCTATCATGTAAGGCTTAAGCCATGGTGTTAACGGGTTTTTTCGTAAGTCGAATTTTTCCCAACTAGGAGCAATCCATTCTTCTAATGTTTCCGGAAACGAAAAACCTGCATCTATAATTTGTTGGTACAAATCAGAGCCTTCCGTTGGTACAGGGCTATATAAATAAATGATTATTTCGGCATTAGGATTAATTGCTTTAATCTCTTTAATGAAATTGATATCCCAAAGTATTTGCTTGTACACTTGTTCTTCGGTATCTGCAGGCATTCCAAGTACAAAGGAAAGTTCAGGAATGATATCTACATTTTTCATGCGTTTTACAAAATCCTTAATCATTTGGCTACTTTGTGTGCCTCCTTTATTCATTTGTTTTAGAACTTCATCATTTCCAGTTTCGGCACCTAAAAACATCATTTTACAACCCGCTTTTCGCATGAGTTTTAAATCTTCATCTGTATATTTATTGATGGTGTCTATACGTCCTTCTCCCCACCATTCTATATTGTCGTTTAAAACCAATTGTGAAAATTCTAATACGCGTTTTTTAGAGGTAAAAAAGTTATTGTCATGAAATTCGATAGCATCAATATTATATTTTTCTTTAAAAAAACGAACATCATTATATATGTTTTCTGCAGATTTGGCTTTCCATTTGGCATTGTAAATAGGTACCACAGCACAAAAAGAACAGGAAAACGGGCAACCCATACTAGAGTGATACGAGAATGTTTTTTCACCCATGAAGGTCTTTGCTAGATAACGTTCTAAAGGGTAAAATGTATTGAAATAAGTGTAAGGGTATTGCGGTAAAGTATCTTGGTTTAGTAATGCTTCTTTAACGGTTTGTATAATTTTACCTTCGGCATCTTTAAAAATGAGATTTCGAATTAGGATGAGTTTTTCATCAGTTTTACCTTCTAAAACATCTAGTAATTGCGGAAACGTATTATCGCCTGGTCCATTAACAATATAGTCTACATAACCAGAATTCAGACATACTTTATATTGATTAGAGGCAAAATAACCTCCCCAAATGGTTATGCATTCCGGATATAGTTCTTTTATTTTTTTGCTAAAAGGAATGGCTTGTTTTAATTGCGGGCCTGGCATTACTGTAGAACAGAAGTACTTAAATGCACCAGTTTTAAAATAGTCTGAAATAGTTTTCCAAGGATCTGGTTCTGTGTTTCCATCTACAAAAACATAGTCGTATTTTCCATGTATAGCAGCACCAACTTGTAAAATAGAATTTGGGAGTCTATGCTTACCATTGGCACTTTTAGGATTGAATATTATGATTTTGTTATTAGGCATATCTGGTTTAATTTGTATACTTTTAATTTTAATGAATAAAACATCAAAAACGAAACTTGCTATTGTTAATTTTTTTCCTATTCCAAGGGTCAAAAAGGCAAAATACAAAATTACAAAGTATTATCAATCATTTGATTATTTATATGAACTGACAAACCATTATGATATTCAGGTGTTTGATAGAATAGGTAAAACCGTGTGTTTTAATTATAAAAACGTAAGGTTTAATTATTTCCGTACTTTTTTTAAATCTAAACTTATAATCCCAGTAAAACAATTTCTCGCTATTAAGAGGTCTAAGCCTGATATTGTGTTTATTGATGGTTTAGGCTATCCTCATTTTATTGTTTTATTAAAAATTATGTTAGATGCATCTACAAGGTTTATTGTTAGAGATCATGCAGATAGTTTACCTAGAAAACCACTAGAGCCTTTATATAGGTTAGCAGATAGATATGTGGAGTCTTATTTGTTTACGGCTAAAGAAATGGGAAAGGAATGGGTGGATAGGAATATTATTAAATCTGATGATAAAATTTTAGAGTGTGTAGAAGGTTCTACAAAATTTAGTTATCTAGAGAATGGTATTAAATTACCTAGTCATTTTTTGTGGGTTGGAAGATTGGATAAAAATAAAGATCCTTTGACAATATTAGAAGCTTTTTCAGAATATGTGAAAACAGATAAAAAGGCAATTTTAAAAATGATTTTCGATTCAGATATTTTATTGGAAACGGTGAAGTCTACCATTAAAAAGAATAAATTAGAAAGTAATGTGATATTAATTGGTAAGGTACCACACGCGGATATAGAACATTATTTTAGAGAAAGCACTTTTTTTATTTTAGGTTCTTATAAAGAAGGAGGCCCTTTTTCTTTAATAGAAGCTATGGCCTGTGGTTGTGTACCAATAGTTACTAACATACCAGCATTTAAAAAAATGTTGGATAATGGAAGGTTTGGTTTTATGTATTCTCCAGGAAATTCTGAAGAATTAAAACAAATATTATTCCATTTAAAAAACCAAGACTTAGATTTTCAAAGAAAAGAAGTTTTGCATTGGTTTGATAAAGAACTCTCCAATAAAGCTATTGCGGAAAAAATAAAGCAATTAGATTAAGAGACGTTTGGCTTTAAAGATTATGTATGTTTTTTGTAATTAAAACACGCCATTAACTCCTGGTCCACTTTGGTATTTATATATGCAAAATCATTTTTACTAAAATCGTTTTCCCATTTTTCTTTTAGGTAATATTCTTTATAATTATCAAAGGTTAATTTAGAGTCTTTAGTAGATGTTAAATGGTTTTGAAACTTGTCTGCTACAAATTCTATGTTTCCTTTACTCGCAATATTTTGTATGCACAGTTCTGGGTTTTCTAGAAGTTCTTCATAAGTAATGTTTATAACCTTTTTGGATACTTTGTTTTTTAAATTTAGATACGCTTTGTTTTTTATATTCCATAAGGATATAGGAGATTCTAAGTGTTTTTTATTGCACAAATCTCTTTTTCTTGTAGTCCATTTTTGGGTAATAAAACGGGCTAAGCTTTCTGGTTTTTTGCCTTTTATATGGTATGGTTTTTTGTATAAAGAGCTTAAAAAACTATAAGGGTTTTTGGTAATGGTTATTATTACAAGTGTATTAGAATTATAAGATTCAATTTCACGTATACTTGGGCAACCATGTTTCCAACCTAATGTTTTTTTTCTTTGTAACCTATATATTAGATCTTGAACAAAATCATATGGGATTGTTTTTAATAAAAATAGAGACCACCAATTAATTCGGAATTTTATAAGTGCAACTTTTAGATTGGATTCTATCAGTTTTTCCAAATAATTAGTGCCGCTGTTTCGCTCACCATATATTTTAATTTTCATATTCTTTGAATAACAAGGCCATTATTTTATCATATTCTTTTTCTGCTTTAAATAGTATCTCTTCATCTAATTTTATTTGAACAGAATTGGTTGTAATGATCTCTCCTTTTTTTATGTTTTCTGAAGGATCTCCCCAAATTTGAGTGTATTTTTCAATTTGATACTTCGAGGTTAAAGGAGACTTTAGGTCTAAGAATAAAGATAGTTCTTTTAATGTGTTTTCGGTGTTTTTAGTTAGCTGCTCATAGGTTAGGGAAAATCTATTTTTAGATGGTATTTTAGGTATTTCCTTTAAAAAATAGTGTAACCTTTCTGTATATATTTTAAGTGCTTCGGCAGGATTACTATGTCCTAACTTTTTTTCAGATAATTGCAACAGACTTGATAGAGACTCTTGTGGTTTCCGTATTAAGAAGATATACTTTATGTTCTTGTAATTTGCTAAATGGAAGTTTTGAGTAATGGAATTGTTGTTAATTTGATTTGCAACATATTTTTTATCTCTTAAAATAGAGTTTGTTTTTCTTCTAATATCAAATTCAAATCTTTTAAGGGAAAGATCATTTGTGTATTTTGTATAATACTCTCCAAAACCAATCACATCTTTATTATTAGTTAAAAGCTGCATTA